>Ga0172371_10007767_pt1 | contig 15169 bp, 13 predicted proteins | sample Lak12m_FD_114543 | JGI IMG/M metagenome (GOLD analysis project Ga0172371, IMG submission 114543) | Freshwater microbial communities from Kabuno Bay, South-Kivu, Congo - kab_022012_12m | ecosystem: Environmental > Aquatic > Freshwater > Lake | place: Democratic Republic of the Congo: South-Kivu... | reverse complement strand
TAGCAAACATAATAAAAAACATGCCTACGGCTATCTGTAATACAAACAGGGCTCCGAAAACTATCATTGACTGTATCGCGTGGAAACGCACAAATTTATTTTCCTTCTCTATTAGAAAGAAGGCAAGCCCTGTCACAAATCCCAGTACATAGCTCAAAAGCGCAACTACATTAGGCTGCATCCCAGTCATCGTCTTTCCTAAATCTTTTGTTTCCATAAGTTCTCCTTTTATTTGCTGCTTGTTCCGCAAAATGTAAATATTATATATATCGTTCCACTAGAACTGATGAATTATTATAGCCCTTCAGTTGAGATTGGGCAATATAAAATACGTTTGATATCTGCTGTTATTATAGTAAAAATGCCACGAATATCAGGAAAATAGTTCAATTTAAAGATAAAGTTCAGGTTAAAATTATCCAATTTGTCCGATATTTTATAGAGATAAAAGATTACAAAATATCAACACCAAAAAGGTGGACATAGAGCTATTTATACTTTTTTAGAAATAAACCCTGTCATAAGCGGCATGGCAACTATCACTGCTTGTGTCCAAAAACCATATAGGTATGTTAAAAGAATTTTAAGTGCAGTTTGAGAAGAATACCCAGATAACTTACTAAAAGCGCGGCTAATCCTTGTGGCAAGGCTAATTTTAACCAGCGGCCCCAGCCAATCTTAATGCCTTTCTTTTCAAGCGAGGAGTAAGCGACTACATTGGCTGAAGCTCCAATAGGAGTAAGATTGCCTCCCAAATCAACGCCTAAACTTGTGGCCCAAACCATTATGCCGGAGCCAGGGACAATGTTACCGGCAACGCTCTGTTTTATGATATAAGTCATTGCCATTGCCAGAGGCACATTGTCTACAAAAGCAGAAAATATTCCTGAACCCCAAAAAATAGAGCTTAAAAAACCTGCCGGAGTTTTGAATATATCTCCAAGGAAATTTGCCGCCATCTGAATAATAAATCTTTTCTCCAAAGCGCCGATTAAGATAAACAAGCCGATAAAAAACATTATAGTTTCAGCGTCTATCTTGCGTATAAAACGATGCTTATATACGCGCTTTCCTCCAAAAGTAAGAATGAGAAACGCAGGAAGAAGCGATGCGATAGAAATATAGATATGCATGCCAAGTTTGGCAAATAAAGGCCCTCCGATAAGTAAAACTAAGGCAACACTTATTCCTATAAGACCACACCACAGCAGGTATCTGTCTTTTATCTGTAAACGCGGCTCGATATTTTTTATTTCCTCTAAATTTACATGTGGTTGCAGCCCAGAGAAACTCTTTCTATGCATCAGAAAACTTACTCCTACAGCAGCCATACCAGCCAGTATCGCTATCGGCGCATTATGAATAAGAAAATCATTAAAGTTGAAGCCTAACATAGTACCTAAAATCACATTCGGCGGATCTCCAACAAGCGTAGCTGCTCCGCCAATATTGGATAATATAACCTCGCTTATTATTACAGGTACCGGGTCAAATTTAAGCAGCTTGCTTAATTCCAAAGTGATCACGGTGAGAAATACCATGACGGTTATCGAATTAATAAAAGCGGACAAGCCAAAAGAAAGAATAGGAAAAAATAGCAGGATTTTGAGCGGTTGATAATTAAGTTTTCTGGCCAGAACCAAAGCTATCCAGCGGAAAAAGCCTGACTCAATCAGTATCTCTATTAAAAGAAACATCCCCAGTAAAAATCCGATAGTCTCCCAGTTGACAGTATTAATTGCCTCCTGGATGTCAAATACGCCTAGCATAATGACAAACACAACGCCGCATATCGCTAAATATACCCTTGGAATTTTCTCCCAGATAATCAAACCAAAGATAAAAATAAAGGTCAAAAAAGTTAATAAGCAGACAAAATTCATTATATGCGGGCCACTCTGAGTATGGACTAACATCCGAATTCTCCTTTTAATGCGGCCGTAATTCCGGTACGGATAATTTTGAAACGTCAACAGTGCCGTGTTTCATTTCATATTCCCATTTCCAGATTGAGTATATCGGCGGGTAAACTAATAGCTCCAGGATAAAACTGGTAAATACTCCGCCTATCATAGGAGCAGCTATTCGCTTCATCATATCAGCGCCTGTTCCCATGGACCACATTATAGGTATTAAACCTATAAACGTTGTCATAACTGTCATCATCTTTGGCCTTATACGCTTAACTGCTCCATGCATCACTGCTTCTTTTAGATCTTCATAGGTTCTCATCTTCCCTTGCCTGACCGCATTGTAATAGGAAAGGTCTAAAAATAAAAGCATAAATACGCCTGTCTCAGCATCTAACCCCATGAGCGCAATCATACCCACCCACACAGCAATAGAAATATTATAATGTAAAATATACATGAACCAGATAGCGCCGATTAAGGAGAACGGCACCGCAAGCATTACAATACAAGTCTTTATCCAGGATTTTGTGTTCATGTAGAGTAATATAACTATTATAAATAGCGTGATAGGTATCACTAGTTTCAATCTTTCTCTTACCCTTAGCATATTTTCATACTGGCCGCTCCACTCAAGAGAATAACCTGTGGGAACCTGGAGTTTTTTCTGTGCTATCTTTTTCGCCTCTGTAACATAACTGCCCACATCACGGCCGGCTATATCTACATATACATAGCCAGCGAGCATTCCATTCTCATCCCTTATCATGGCCGGACCAAGCGACATATGTATGTCTGCTAATTGTTCAAGCGGTATTTGAGCCCCAGACATTGTAGATACTAATACGCGTTTTAACTTTTCTAAATCATCTCTCAGTTCTCTTGGGTAGCGCACATTCACTGTATACCGCTCCCTGCCTTCAATAGTAGTGGTCACAGGTTCCCCTCCTATTGCAGACATAATTACCATTTCCGCTTCTTTTACGCTGAGCCCGTACCGCGCAAGCTGGTCTCTTTTTATGTCGAAATCTATAAAATAACCTCCTGTAACGCGCTCGGCATATACACTGCGCGTTCCCCTTATATCCTTTATAATAGTCTCCAGTTCCATGCCAATCTTTTCTATTTCCTTCAGGTCAGAGCCATAAATCTTTATTCCTACAGGCGTGCGCACTCCAGTAGATAACATATCTATTCTTGCTTTAATAGGCATTGTCCAGGCATTAGTAGTTCCTGGAATCTGAATAGTCCTATCCATCTCGTCTATCAATTTTTCCCAGGTCATGCCCTTACGCCAGAACTTTTTATCCTTCAGGACAACTGTAGTTTCCATCATAGAAAACGGCGCAGGGTCTGTAGAAGTATCAGCTCTTCCTGCTTTTCCAAAAACCCTTTCCACTTCAGGGAAAGACTTGAGTATTCTATCCTGATTCTGAAGCAATTTTTGGGCCTCGGTTACAGAAATCCCAGGAAGTGTAGTAGGCATATAAAGAATAGTGCCTTCATTTAATGGCGGCATAAATTCTGAACCTAATCTAAAATATACAGGTATAGTCAAAAGCATTAATAGACCAGCGGAGATTAATGTGAGTTTCCAATGTTTGAGCACAAAATTACACAGAGGCTCATAGATTCTAAAAAGGACATTGCTCACAGGGTGTTTTTCCTCAGGATAATATTTCCCAACTGTCATTGAATTAAATATATTTGATAACCATCTGGGCTTAAAATGCTTATAGTCCATTCTGGTAAATAACATGCGCATTGCAGGATCAAGCGTAATAGCCAGTATTGCGGCTATCGCCATTGCCAGGTTTTTACTGAATGCCAGAGGTTTAAATAATCTTCCTTCCTGGTCAACCAATGTGAACACAGGCAGGAATGCAACAGCAATTACTAAAAGCGAGAAAAATACTGAAGGGCCTACTTCTTTTAATGCATTTAACCTCACTACATGATAATCTCCTTTTCTTCCGTCAGCTTCCCATAATTGCAATTTTTTATAAGCATTCTCAACCTCTACAATAGCGCCGTCTACGAGCACTCCTATTGAAATCGCTATGCCTGAAAGAGACATGATATTTGAGGTAAGCCTCATGCCATACATAGGTATAAAGGCCAATAGCACTGCTATTGGTATTGTTACTATAGGTATAACTGCTGAAGGAAAATGCCACAGGAATAAAAGAATCACAAGGCTTACTACAATCATCTCTTCTGTGAGCTGGTGCTTTAACGTATCAATAGAACGCTTTATGAGCTCTGAGCGGTCATATGTGGTAATAATCTCAACACCTTCAGGTAAAGATGATTTTATATCTTTTATTTTCTCTTTTACGCGATTAATGATATTTAGCGCATTCTCGCCTGAGCGCATGATCACTATGCCGCCCACTGTATCACCTTCGCCATCTAATTCCGCGACTCCACGCCGTATCTCAGGCCCCAGAACAACTTGAGCTATATTTTTTACTAAGACAGGAGTACCGGAAACATCATTACCTATTACAATATTCTCAATATCCTGAACAGATTTTGCATAACCTCTGCCTCTTACCATATATTCTGTGCCGGAAAATTCCACTAATCTTCCGCCCACATCATTATTTCCATCTCTGATTGCATCTACGACTTTATTAAGAGGGATGTTGTACGATAATAATGCATTGGGGTTTACATTTACCTGATATTGTTTCTGAAATCCGCCTATAGATGCAACCTCAGCTACGCCAGGTACGCTCTGGAGATAGTAACGCAGATACCAATCCTGAAAACTACGGAGTTTGGAAAGATCGTTATTGCCTGTTTTATCCACAAGCGCATATTGATACACCCATCCAACTGACGTGGCATCAGGCCCCAGCTCTGTCTGCACGCCTTCCGGAAGTTTTGGTATAATTTTACTAAGATATTCCAATGTTCGGCTGCGTGCCCAGTATATATCCGTCCCATCTTTAAAAATCACGTATACGTAAGAGAATCCGAAATCCGAGAACCCGCGGATTGCTTTAACATTTGGCGCGCCGAGCATCGCAGTCACTACAGGATAAGTTACCTGGTCTTCAATAATGTCAGGCGAACGGTCCCAGCGAGAATAGATAATAACCTGAGTATCGGAAAGATCTGGAATAGCATCCAGAGGTATATTCTTAATGCTGTAAATTGCCGCTATTACAGCTACAAAAACAAAAATAATTACTATATATTTATTTTTTGATGAAAATTCTATTATTTTCTCTATCATTTTTAATTAGAGGATTTTAATTTGCTTTCAGAATCTACTAAGAAATTTCCGCTAGTCACTACAACATCTCCCTCTTTTAGGCCATCCAAAACTTCATAGTAACCGCCTGCTTTCTGGCCTAGAGTAACCTCGCGGGACTCCAGGACATCGCCCTCTTCTAAGAGATAAGCAACCTTCCTGAGTCCTGTATCTAAAACAGCTGATTCAGGAACTGCCAATCTTTCTCCGATATCTGCATATATCTTCGCATTTACAAACATCTCCGGCTTTAATTTATCTTCTGTGTTAGAAACCTCTGCGCGTACCTGATTTGTTCTTGTAGAAGGATCTAATACAGGATTTACTGAGAGTACCTTCCCTTGAAAAACCTCCCCAGGATAGGCAACTGCTTCTATTTCTACGATATCTCCCTTTTTTACAAGGCCTATCTCATATTCATATATAGCTATATATGCCCACACATTTTCTCCTTTAGCTGGAAGATAAAGATTTGTCTGAGCTTTTCGTGTCTTTTCAAGCTCAGTGATTTCATCTTCACCCATACCGAGGAGTTTTAATTTATTCCGCGATGCATCAATAAGCGACTGCACCCTGGTAATAACATCCCTAAATTCATCGCCTTTGAGACTATCTTTATTATTGAGCGCCTGGATAAATTCCTGCTGTGTAATAACAAGGTCCGGGTCATATGCAATTTTCCCGGAAGCGATAATAATCTTCGAAAGATTCATCTTCTTTACAAGTCCTGTTTTTATTCCTATAAGCTGCTGTTTTTCAGGGCTCATGGTTATTGCAGGCCCTGCAGCAGCCTGGCCCTTTCCCTCTTCATACACTGGCACGTAATCCATGCCCATCTGATCTTTCATAGGCACAGGAGAAGTAACCTCTGGATTCATTGGATTACGATAATAGAGAATTTTACGTTCTTTCCTGGCTGGCGCAGATTGATTTGATATTTCTGCTAACTTACTATTAGCTGTGGTTATATATTCTCCGCATATAGGACAAGAAACCTTTTCGCCTGGTTTCAAAGCTACCTTTACATGCATGCCGCAATCTTTCATAGTACAGTTATGCTCGATGCAAACATCTTTAATATTGGATTTATGAGTGTCGCTCGTCGTTCGTCCCTCGTCGTTCGTATTTTTCTTTACCAATTTCATATTACATATAGGGCAATCACCTGGCCTGTCAGATGTATATGCTGGATGCATTGGGCAATAATATACGGCTTTGCCTTGTGCGGTTTTATCAACATCTCCCGGCTTAGCGCACCCTGAAATTTCAAGCGTTGACCCTGTAATTAAAATCAATAAAATTATTATTAAAATTTTCTGTTTCATATTCACCTCTTAAAATTTGCGAAGTAAATCTTGATCCCGAGCGACTATAGTTTTACAATTAAGCCGCAAGGGATATATCCGCTATTGCGTTAATTGAGTTCCCACTGCTTTTTCCAATTCAGCAATGCTTACTTCCAAATCTATTATTGTTTTAAAATAATCCAATTTAAATTCCAAAACCATACGCTCGGAGTCCAGAAGATTTAAAAAATCCACCTGATTTGCCTCGTAACTGGCTGAAGAAGACTTTAAAAGCTGCTCTGCTTGCGGCACATATGTAGTCCTGTATAAAATAGCTAACTTCTTAAGCGCTTCTGATTCTGAAAACGCCTCTTTTACTTCCATAAGAACCATATTTTCTCTATCTTTAAATTCAGCCTCGATTGCCTTTAATTCTTTGCGCATTTCTTTTACATTAAAGTTTTGTTTCTGCCAAAACCATATCGGTAAGCTGACCCCTACCATACCTGCCCATTCTTTAAGGTTATTATCTCTTTCCATCCTCTCATATTTAACCATGAAATCCGGCAAGAAACCTTCCTTGGCAAGCGAATATGTTTTTTTCGCCCTTTCCAGCGCAAATTTGAATGCCCTGAGTTCAGGCCTATTGTTCCTGGCTGATTTATTTAAATCCTCCAGATTAAATTTATAATCCTTAGCTTCTATTAATTCAGGTTTTCCCAATTCTGCGCTTGGCTCCTGGTTTAATAGAACATTTATCTTTGCCTGTATAATCTGGCGCCTTTGTTCGAGCATGATAAGCTCGCTTTCCATCTTCGCTATTTCTAACTGAGCTTTTAAGGCGTCTTCCTGTTTTGCCCTGCCGGCAGAATACTGGTTGGTAGCTGTCTTCGCAAGCTGTTCAAGAAAAGCTTTATTTTCCTTAGTGATATCTATTGATTTATAAATAAAGGCGAGCTGAGCGTAAAGGCTTTTGGTCCGGGAGATTATTTCATTTTCTTTTTCTTTATACTCTTCATAGGCCATCTGAGATTCTCTTACAGCAATCTGCGACCTGAGAATTAACTTTGTAGGAAACGGGATTTCCTGCGAAACGCCGAAGGTACGCATGGGGGCAGTTTTGCCTTCCATCAGAGCATCCATGCTGGCATTGATTTTATCGTATTTATATTCAAACTGGGGGTCTTCTAAACTTGAGGCCTGAGGAATTCTTGCTTTGGAGGCTTCATATTTATATTTAGCAATTTCTATCTGCAGATTTTGCTTGAGGACTTTTTCGATCAATAAGCCAAGGTTTATATTTTCTTTTTCCTGGCCCAAAACATTACCTGAAAAAACCAGAGAAATTGACAAGATAAAAAAAGCTACAAACCTCGTCAGCTTATTTTTCATATACTTATCCTATCATATGTTATGCATATAATCAATAGCTTTACCGCATAGGCCCGATTCCCGTTCGGCGAACGGGAACGATTATTTTACGTGTTGGACAGCATCCAGTTCCTTATTCACTTTATCAATATACTTCTGCGGTTCTTTCTTAAATTCATCAATACACATCGGACAGCAGAAATTATAAATCTTACCTTCGTACTCATATGTTGCTTTTGCAGCCTCATCAATCTTTTCTCCTGTAACAGGGCAGATTTTATTGCCTGCGTCAACAGCTGCTGATTCTGCCTGCAGGGTTTTACCGTGATCTCCATGGTCCATATCAGCTCCACAAGACATGGCAAACACCACGCTGACAAACACAACCAATCCCAGAATAACTAAATAAATGGCTTTCATGTTATCCTCCTGAATTTTGAGATTAATTCTATAATCTCGCCTATCTTTTCCTGTTTTTCTTTTTCAGACCTGCCTCTCAGCGCATTTACCACACAGCCTTCCGTATGTTTCCTGAATATCTCATTTTCTACCTTGTAGAGCGCTCCGATAATAGAATGTATCTGGGTTAGTATGTCTACACAGTATCTCTTATCCTCAATCATACTCTGTATGCCTCTTACCTGGCCTTCTATCTTCTTCAGAAACTCAAGCTGTCCTTCATGTGTAGTAGCCTGTTTCATGCACATCCTCCTTTCCCAAGCATAAAGTATACCATACCCCCCTACCCTATGTCAAGCCCTGTTTTCATACTGCATAAATAACTGTTGCCGGAATTGATATTTTTTGTCTTTTTGAGCCAGGTTATCGTAATGGCCTTCGGAATTAAAAGCGCCCCTCGTCCTATTTCCCTTCAATATCCCCCACGGCTTCGGTATGGCTAAAGTCATGACCTATCTTATTTAACAATATACAGCCTGCAACTGCTAAAATTATTAATATTTTTTTCAACATAAATTCCTCCTAAAACCCCATAGCCATGGAAGCCATTATGCCATTTTTGTCTCCCCGTTCCAATGTCTCATTTGTTGAGCTGTTCCATTGATATTCCAGCTTAAAAACCCATGTTTCAATCGGCCGATAATTCATGCCTAAGGTAAAACGTCTTTCTTTATTAGCGCCGTCTCCTGCATCGCCATCATCTCCAATATCTACCCAGTCATAACGACTGACTAAGGTGAATTCAGGGTCTTTGAATCCTTTCCCCATGAAAGTATCATTAAAAAACTCTGGCCAGAAATGATATCTCGGTTCAATATAAAAGCCCCGCATATATCTAGGAGCGCTGACCTCATCAGCGGCATTGTCATTATCATGGTCGACCAGCGCGCCATTTTCAAAATCAAGATACGCAAAATCTCCCGCTATCTCAAAAGGACCTCTTTTAAAATTGATGTCTGTGCCTAAACCTATTAGATTGTCCTGGCCATTACGAGTCGCACTCCCCGAACGTCCATACCTGCCAATATAACTGCTTAACCCCAACTCCAAATTGAGATTTAATCCTAAACCAACGCGGCCAACAAAGGCTTTATTGTTATTCGCGTCCGAGCTTATTGAGCCTTTGGCATTGCGCATCCCTGTATCTGATATATCTTCGTCTAAACCATTTATAATATAACCTTCATAATTAAGATAAGAATATGGCAGCATTTTCCAATCTAAGGCTTCTCCTATGTTAAACTCTCCAAATGCGCCAAATCCAGACTCCATCCATGTTGCGGAAAGCAGTCTGCGGCTGACTATGGGCCTTTCAGTCAGATCCTGAATATCCGAATCGTGCAAAAGATTAAACTTTCCAAAAGGCACCAGAACAATTCCCCCTCTTAAATTTACCATGTCATTTATAAGGTAGCTTATCCATGCCTGCTCAACCTTGGCTTCTCCCTGGCCAGGGTCTGCCGCGTTTGGGCCGCCATGCTCTATCTCGTATTCACTATAAAAAAGCAGCCTCTCGTGCGGCTGTGCCCCTAAATTTAGAATAAATCTTGCCTGGTCAAAGGTAGAATTAGAATTTTCAAAATTTTCAAATTCTATATCTGCGTAGCCGCCTACGCTTACATTGCCAAAACCAGAGGGATTCTTGATTAAAAGGCCTCCTTTTCCAAACGTGCCCTCATATCTGCCCGCGTATTCCACATCTAGAACTTTCTTGTCTACCTTTTCTTCAATTTTACTTGTCCTTTCTTCCTGCCTTTTATCTAATGTTTCGACCTGCGCCTGAAGCCTTTGAATCTTTGATTCATAATCTTCTCTGAGTTTCTGTATTTCTGCCTTTAGATCTCCAATTTCATCCGCCCAGGCTATGCTGGCAGAAGAAAACATTAACATAAAAACCGTTGTTACCAGAACAGCTTTCTTCACAACACCCCCTTTTTTGTTATTGAAATTAATTTTCAATAATATATTAAAAAAATTTACACCTTGCACCTGTTGCATATTCCAAATATCTGCAATCTATGATTTGTGAGCGTAAAGCCATGCTTTTTTGCCAGTTTATCCTGCATCTTTTCTATCTCTGGTTTCATTACCTCAATAAACCTTCCGCATTTTGTGCATATAAGGTGATCGTGGTGTTCATGCCCATATTTATGTTCGAATCTAGATATGCCGTCTCCAAAGTCTATTTCTCCGCATAAACCGGATTCAGATAACAATTTCATGGTCCTGTAAACAGTAACATAACCAATCCCAGGATATCTCTTTTTCACGAGTTTATACAATTCATCGACCGATACATGTTTTTCTGTGGAAAGAAAAATGTCCAGAATCTTCTCCCTCTGCGGCGTATGCCTCAAGCCTTTAGACCCTATAAATTCGCCGAGCACATCGAATTCTTTTCTTCTCATAAATATCCTGCATAATTGAAAATCATTTTCAATTATAATAGAACTATTTTATTTGTCAAGGAAAATCTGCCCTTCGGCCGGCAGAGACTTTAACAGATTTTCCGCAAACCCGCCGATCTTTGTGGCGGATCCGACTGAATAAGGGGCATCGAAGGAAAAGATTCCCGAGAGGTTATATAATATAACCTTCGTCATATTTCTGGATGATTATTTCCCAATCGGTTTTATTGAGCCTCTTTACTTCCAGGATCTTATGGCCTTCATATTCCATCGCCTTTGGAACTTCGCTTATTGCAGGTTCATAATCAACGATAATCTTTAAAACCTGGCCTGAGTCCAACTCTTCCAATGCCAGCTTTGCCTTTACAAAATTATCCGGACAAATAGTTCCTTTTAGATTTAATTCCCTGTTAATTTTGTGTTCCTCAATAAATTTACCATTGATATAGGCCTGGGTTTTGACATACTTTGGGTTTTCAAATATCTCCTGCGCAAAGCCATGTTCGATAATGTTACCGAGATATAAAAAGATCACATAGTCAGCCAGCCTTTTTGCCTGCCTTAAACTATGAGTGACCAGAATAATGGTATATTTATCCTTTAACGCCAGGAATTTCTGTTCAATGCGTTCAGATGAGACAGGATCCAGGGCTGAAGTAGGTTCGTCCCCTAAAATAATCTCAGGTTCTACAGCCAGGCCCCTTGCAAGGCAAAGTCTTTGCTGCTGGCCTATAGATAATTTAGAAGCAGGGCTATTTAACCTGTCCTTTACTTCGTTCCAAAGGCTGGACTCTTTCAAATAACGATGAACTATCTCATTTAATTTCTTCTTGTCTTTCAGGCCGTGTATCCTTGGCCCATACGCTACATTTTCATAAATAGACATTGGCAGGACCTGCGGTTTCTGGGAAAGGAGCCCCATCTTTTTTCTTAAATCCATAACCTCTACTTTAGGGCTATAAATATCTTCGCCATCAACTAAAACCTGTCCGTTGACACTGATTCCATCCTGCAGATCTATCAAACGATTAAAAGATTTCAGTAATGTCGTCTTGCCGCAGCCCGAAGGCCCGATTATCGCAGTAATCTTCTTATCCGGGATATCGATACTAATATTATTCAATGCCTGATGCTGGCCATACCATACGTTTAGACTTTTTACGCTTATATGCGTCTTGAATTCCATAACTTCTCCTCTCAGAAACTTGACACTTCTGACAATGTCACACGTGTCAAGTTTCTAGGATCTATTTGATAATATTCCTGGTAAACTTTTTGGACAAGATCCTTGATAATATACTTATGAATAAAATTATTACAGTCAATACAAGAGCTGACGCATAACCCCTCTCCTGCACTTCAGGAAAAGGCGTGCCTAATTGAAAAAATATTGCCAGAGGCAGTGTTGCTACCGGCTTAAACAGGGAATAAGGCAAAGAATCGGTAAAGCTTGCGGTAAATAAGACTGCGGCGGCATCGCCGATACCTCTCCCGAATGCAATCAAGACTGCTGTCATTAATCCGGGCAATGCCTGTTTAAAAACCACCTTCATCGCTGTTTCCAACCTGGTTGCGCCTATCGCAAAAGAAGCCTCTTTTAGTTCAAAAGGGATCATTTTCAGGACTTCGTCCATGCTTCTTGCCATAATAGGTATTATCAATAATGCTACGGTGATTATGCCGGCTAAAAGCGAAGCCTTCAGGCCAAAGAAAATCATCACTGTAAAGCCGAATGCTCCGTAAACAATAGAAGGTATGCCCCATAAGACATCGAGAAAAAAGCGCACAGATAAAGCAAGCCTTGAATTCTTCTTAAGGTATAGATTCAAATAAAAAACAACAGGTACGGTTACCATGACAGCTAAAAATGTGGCCCCAAAGCCTAAAACAATTGATCCGAGTATGGCATTGAGTATGCCGCCTTCTTTGCCTAAATAATACCCGCCTTTCGGAGTCTTAATAAGCATGTCCAGGTTTATCGCAGGGAAACCTTTTAAAAATATTACCGCTAAAATAAAGATTAAAATTCCAGTTACTGTAAACGCAGAAATTATCATTAAGGCTTTAAAGATATTTTCTTCAAATTTCCTTTGGAAATTTGATCCTGAGAAGGCGTTAAAAAATGCGGAGAAATAGTGAACGACCGCAAGAAGTCCTGAGCAAAGCGAAGGACATTTTAGCCAACGCAGGGCCTTAATTATTTTTTTAACCATCTTAACCTTCGCTCCTTTCTATACGCAAAAGAATCCCCCATCCAAACATATTAAATAAGGTTGTAATTAACAGCAAAATAAATGCCGCTAAGAGCACTGCTGCGTCATATAAAGGTATAGACATCATCTCTCCATAGGTATTAGCGATAAGCGCAGGCAAAGGATAAGCAGTATCAAATATAGATTTAGTAAACCCATGAAGAGAACATCCTGCTACCATCAAAACTGCCATTGTTTCTCCAAAAGCACGCGAGAGGCCAAGGATTATTGCAGCGATAATCCCTGGTTTTGCCTTCTTTAGGACCGCATATTTTATAGTCTGCCATTTAGTTGCGCCTAAAGCCAAGGACGCCTCTCTCGTTTCAACAGGCACGGTCCGCAAAACTTCTTCAACAACAGAAATAATTACCGGAAAAACCATCACAGCCAGGACAATGCCTCCTGTAAGAGCAGTAAAACCAGTGTAATTGTCTGATGCAAACGGGAAAAATGGCAATTTTTCGCTAAGGTACGGCATAAGATAATCTCTCACTAACGGCACAATAGCAATTATTCCCCATACACCATAGACCACCGGAGAAATTCCAGCCAATAAATCAATTATTGGTTTGGCAAATTCCCGCACTCGCTTAGGCGCATATTCTGATATATATATTGCCGTCAGTATGCTGAACGGCACAGCAATGACCATGGCAATAGCAGTTACCCAAAGCGTGCCGCTAATAAAACTTGCAAGGCCAAATTGGCCCTGGCTAGGATGCCATGCATTTGAAAAAAGTAAATTTTTCAGACTCGTTATTGCTAATATCGGCCTGGACCTTTGGTACAAGCCAAATGCCATCAGGAAGGCAAGGCCAAGCACAAAAAGGCATAAATTAAACATAAGCCGACGTGCAAAAATATCTTTAAATTTTCTTGTATTCATATTTTCTTTAATCTTAACAATTTACTTATTCTAAATTCCTCAATACCCTTTCTTTTTCTGAATCCGGCAGAGACAAGCTTGTTCCAACCTCATCAACAATCTTCGTTCCTTCCTCAGAAAGGCTAAACTCAATAAATTCTTTCACCAAACCATTGGGTTTACTTTTGACAAAGAAATAATTTTTTCTTGTAGCCGGGTATCTCCCAGCCCTTATGGCTTTAATTGCTGACTCACGGCTTTCATAGATTTCATCCGGATCAGCTATGCCATTTTCATTAGAGTCGATCGGCACTATCCTTGCGCCTTTAACAACTGTCCCATCTCGGGTAAAGATGTAACTGAAGTTATTAAATCCAAGACCTACAGGGTCTCTTTTAGCAGCCTCAAGTAACCCCGGATCGCCATAGATACCAACCCCTCTCAAATCTTCCTGCTTTTTACCTAAATACACTGCCCAGCTTTGCGCTGCGCCGCAGGAATCCGAGCGGGTATAAACATGTAGTTTTTTGTCTATCTTTTTGCCAATCACCTCATCCCACGTAGTAACTATTCCTGTAACATAGATATCGATCCAAGCCTGGCGTTTTACGCCTTTCTTTATAAGATCGGCCAAAGCCGGATTTTTATCGCTGGTTACCGGAAATACTGCATCATGCAGAATATATACCGGCACAATGCCTTTCTTTATTTCTGCAGGGTCAGGGTCACGCGAAACCATTCCAATATCCACTAAACCTGCGATTGTGTCAGCTGCGCCTTTACCTGCACCGCCTGCTGAGACATCAATTTTTACTTTAGGATGTAGTTTTTGAAAAGCCTCTGCCCATGCCACTGCCGTAGGGTAAATCGCCCAAGCGCCGGATAGAGTTATTGTACCTTCAAGTTTTTCGTCTTGACTAAGACCCATTGCATAGCTTGACAATAAAATGCCTATTACTACTAAACCACTGATTATTTTTTTCATTTTTATCGCCCCCATTCGTGTCATTGCGAAGAGCTAAACGACGAAACAGCCTCTAAACACAAAGGTCCTTTCGTCCCAGCTTCTGTCAGGACTTACAATAACAGGTTAACTTATTAAAACTGTAATGTCAACTGTCCAATCAAAGCATTATTATCAGTTTCTTTAGCCGCTTCATCCTTAAATTCATAATTAACCTGTAAGAATGCCCACTTGTTAAAATACCAGTTACCTCCCAAGGTGTAAACATTTTTTTCATTCTTATTTACTTTTATATCAGGGTCATAGGTATCAAACTTAAACACTCCCTGAAACTTCTTGGGAATAAAATAATATCCTGTTTGAAGATACCACCCGTCTTTGTTGGTTGCGCC
>Ga0172371_10007765_pt1 | contig 15171 bp, 17 predicted proteins | sample Lak12m_FD_114543 | JGI IMG/M metagenome (GOLD analysis project Ga0172371, IMG submission 114543) | Freshwater microbial communities from Kabuno Bay, South-Kivu, Congo - kab_022012_12m | ecosystem: Environmental > Aquatic > Freshwater > Lake | place: Democratic Republic of the Congo: South-Kivu... | reverse complement strand
CGATATTGACTTATTAATTATTGCAAAACACAAAAGAATCTGGACTGTTCGCTTTTTAATAACTCTGTTCTTCCAAATTATCGGAGAAAGAAGACACGGAAACAAAACTGCGGGTCGGTTCTGCCTGAACCACTATATTACCGACAAATATTTAAAGATAAATTTCTCAAGTCTTTATAATGCCCAAACTTACGCTCATTTATTTCCGATTCTGGAAACCGAAGCTAACATATACAAAAAGTTTCAAGCTGAAAATAGCTGGGTCAACGACTTTGTGCTTTTTTACGGCAATCAAAAATTAAATAATAAAATTCGGATAAAACCAAATTTTGTTCTTCGCACAATCGCAAAAATAACAGAGTCGGTTTTAAGCACATTTCTGGGAAAAATTTTAGAAAAAATATCAGAAGTTTTCCAAAAAAAACATATAGAAAAAAATCTTTTAAAAGACAGGAGGCGCGGAAGAATACTGGCCGACGACAACCAGCTTGAATTTCATCCGGCTTCTCCAGAGACAAAAATAATAAACAGCTACAATAAGATTGTATCTTTGTTCAACCTAAACATAACGGAAAAAGATTCGGGACTATCATAATTTAGACCTTGACAAATTTTTATTTTAGGATTATAATATCAAAACGAGCCTATGGAACTCGTAGCGATCTTTTCAAAAAAAATAAAATTTATAGGAGGTAATTAAAGTTGAAAGGAGTAATTTCTCTAAAGGACCCGTCCCAGGTTGCGTCCATAGTGGAAAAGGAAGAGGCCACTCAGGACCAGGCCAAACTGGACCAGATACGGCGGAAAAAAGGCGCGTCAGCAAGTCGCTCCGGTAAGTCTCGGGGGAAGGAAAAACCCGGGAAAAAAAACAATCCAGGGCGAAAAGGCACGGGAAAATCAGTTGAAATGACGATCCCCGCGGCCACGGTAGAAGTTCCGCCAGCGGCGCCCGTAGCAATAGCAACCGCGCCAGCATCAGCAGTACCGGCTCAGACCATACCAGCAGAAAAAAAGCAGGAGGTTACTTCAGTGACAGTAAAAAACTTCAAGGACATCCCAGCCAATAAAATCATCCAGAGCGGGCAATTAACCCTAAAATCCATCATGCCGCAAATCCAGGCGGTAGTGGACCGGGTGATGAATGACATTCCCGCCGGCCTGCCCGAAAAAACCAAGGTCAGGAAAGACTTCAAGAGAAACCGAACAATCTTCTCAGTCCCTGTGGAAAACGGCACCGCCACCCTTCCGGTATCAATAACTCCCAGCTCGTGGAATATGAGCTTGGGAATTCAAAAAAGAGCCGAGGAAAGAGTCGCGGTATGCTACTTAAACAATGGCAAGCCCACGTGGCTGAAAAAGCCGTACTTCACCCTGAACTTAATGAACAGGGAAAAGCAGCCGCTTCCGCCCATTGACCTGTTCAGCTTTGCTCTGACGCACGGAGAAACGCAGTATGCGTATATCCTGCAGATTAACAAGGGCAAAGAAGTCCTTGTGACCAAATGGTCATTGGGGCTAAGGGATCCGCAACGGGCCATCAGAACAAGGGAAGTACTCATCCACGAGCAGTATCCTCTCCAGAGCAAAGAAAGGACGAAGGCGGCCATGCCGGTACTCTTGAATAGCTTCGCCGAGATAATCTGCGAGCTTTATGACCAGCTGACGGCCACCCCGCCCGCAAAACCCGACGCTCTTCCCACCTCCTAATTCCCAGCTAAGGGAAAAAGGCCGGCGACGAAACAATTCGTCCCGGCCTTTTAAATTTCTTCCGGCTATTGACAAATAAATTATTAAGGTATATAATTACAATATTAGATGTTTGAAAAAGCACAAAAAAAAACGAGGAGGAAGTAGTAAATGTCAACTTATACCACTATTTCAAACAAAGAGAATGTTCTGCCAGAGTCTGGAGAAATCTCCGAAAAACTCGGGGAAGTCGAACTGCTTTTTACCAAAATTGAAAGTATTAAAAACTCTCCTGAAGGGAAAAAAATCTTCGCCGCTATCCGCAAAGAAAGGTGGGCCATCGGCGATATCTTCCGAGAATATCCGGAAGTGCGCAATATCTACCGTTTCAAAAAACTGATGGAATCTATTGATAACGGCCAACATTTTGGCCATTACGGCCGGGCCATCTCCCGCGCCAAGTGGATTGGACGACTGCGTGAAGCAACAACAGAAGAAATGGAAATTATTGTTAGCTGTTTCAGAAACAAAACAAAATTACCGTTTTTGACTGTAGGCTTTCGGAGAATCTGGTACGTGGCCAAAAATCCGGAAAACAAAGCGAGCCAAGCCATGCTTTTCGCCCTAAGGGACCTTTACCACAGGGCAAAAGATGCCGCAGAGGGAGGAAAAACTTCCCTGGAAACCAATCGCTAACAAAGAAACAAAGGCAGATAAGCCCATCGGAACTTAACCGATGGGCTTTATTTTTTTTATTTTTTAATATAGTATGAGTTTAAAAGAAATTTTTCTTTATGAAACAACTCTCCCCCATTATTGTAGCTCTTGGCGGATCATTAATCGTTCCCGACCAAATTGATACTGTTTTTTTAAAAAAATTCAAAAAGCTAATTTTGAAATTCTTAAAAAAGAGAAATAGATTTATCCTTGTGGCCGGCGGAGGAAAAACCGCAAGAAATTATCAGAAAGCCGTAAAGACCATCGTTAAAACAGAAAAAGAAGATCTTGATTGGATTGGAGTTCACGCCACAAGAATAAACGCTCACCTGCTACGGACAATTTTTTCAAAAGAAGCATATCCGACAGTCTTGGATAATCCATACAAGAAAATAAAAACAAAAAAACAGATTATCATTGCTTCGGGATGGAAACCCGGCTGGTCAACTGATTACATAGCGATCCTTATTGCAAAAATATTTAAAATAAAGGAAGTTATCGTCGCCGGAAAAACGCCCTACGTTTACACAAAAGATTTTCTGAAATATAAAGACGCCAAACCCTTGAAAAATATTGACTGGAAATCATACCGAAAAATAATAGGAGGAAAATGGATTCCCGGCATGGGTGCTCCGGTTGATCCGATAGGCGCAAAACTTGGACAAGAAATCGGACTTAAAGTATTGGTTGTTCAGGGTCAAAAAATTAAAAATCTGGAAAATTTATTAAACGGAAAAAAATTTGATGGCACAATTATAAAATAATGAAATTATGAAATCCTTATTTAAAAATTTTATTCTTATACTCCTCGTCTTTTTTGCAATCGCAAGCATAGCGAGTCTTTTTAACCAATCGGCAAAAAAAACCGAGGAAATATCGCTTAGCACGTTGGTGAGCCAAATAAACGAAGAAAAGATAAAATCCATAACCGTTAAAGGAAACGATATAAACATAACCTACACGGACGACAAGCTTGCTAAGGCAAAAAAAGAAAACGAGTCTTCTTTGTCTGAGTCTTTTAAAAATTACGGCGTAAATCAGGAGAAACTCTCAAAAGTAAACGTTGAAATAAAAAGCGAAAGCGGTTGGATTTTCTGGCTTGGAAACTTACTGCCTTTTTTGCTGCCGTTTTTACTTATCGCTTTTTTCTTTTGGTTTTTATTCAGACAGGCAAAAGGAGGCACAATGGAGGCTTTCTCTTTCGGAAAAGCCAAGCCAAGATTATTTGGGGCCGAAGGACATACAAAAGACAAAATAACTTTTGCTGATGTCGCCGGACTTTATGAGGCAAAAGAAGAGTTGAAAGAGATAGTAGAGTTCTTAAAACATCCTAAAAAATTTCTTGAAATAGGAGCAAGAATTCCCCGCGGAGTTTTGCTTCTGGGCTCTCCAGGAACAGGAAAAACACTCCTTGCAAGAGCGGTCGCCGGAGAAGCAGACGTTCCATTTTTCCATATTTCAGGCTCTGAATTTGTTGAAATGTTTGTCGGAGTTGGAGCCGCAAGAGTCAGAGACCTTTTTGAAACAGCAAAGAAAAGTGCTCCTGCGATTTTATTCATTGACGAAATAGATGCTGTCGGGAGGCAAAGAGGAACAGGTCTTGGCGGAGGACACGACGAAAGAGAGCAAACATTAAATCAAATTCTTGTCCAAATGGACGGATTTGAAAGAGAGACACAGGTTATCGTAATGGCCGCGACAAACAGACCCGACATTCTTGATCCCGCGCTTTTACGACCAGGAAGATTTGACAGAAGAGTGTTGCTTGAAGACCCGGATTTAAAAGCAAGGGAAGAAATTCTAAAAATCCACTGTAAAAATAAACCCCTTGACTCCTTAGTCAATCTGAAAGAAGTTGCCGTAAGAACTCCCGGATTTTCCGGAGCAGACTTAGCAAACCTTGCAAACGAAGCGGCTATTCTGGCGGCAAGACACAATAAAAAAATGATTGGGCAATCAGATCTTTTTGAATCAATAGAAAAAGTTCTGCTCGGTCCGGAAAGAAAAAGCCACATTCTTTCAAAAAAAGAAAAAGAGATCGCCGCATATCACGAAGCAGGACATGCCCTTATTTCAACAATCCTGCCAAACGCCGACCCCGTCCAAAAAGTTTCAATAATATCTCGTGGAAGAGCGGCCGGATACACCTTGAAACAACCGTCAGAAGAAAAACACTTAAGAACAAAATCAGAATTTATTGATGAACTTGCCGTATATCTTGGCGGATATGCCGCAGAAAAAATGGTATTTAACGAGATTACTACCGGCGCATCCAATGACTTAAAGGAAGCAACAGAACTTTCAAGAAGACTTGTTATGGAATACGGGATGTCAAAGCTCGGTCCGGTTACTTTTGCAAAAGAAGGAGAGATGGTTTTTCTTGGAAGAGAAATATCGGAAAGAAGAGAATATTCCGAGGAAGTCGCCCAAAAAATAGATAAAGAAGTTGAAAAATTCGTTCTGGACGCGGAAAAAAACGCTCAAAAAGTTATCTCCCAGAAAAGAGATTTATTGGATAAAATAGCAAAAAAACTGATAGAAAAAGAAACTATTGAAAGAGAAGAATTTGATATCTTAATTAACTCATAATTTCAGCGAAAACAAGAATAAAACTAAGAAATGACGCTGAAATCATGGCGTCATTTTTTATTGACGGATGCCTAAAAATTGGATAGACTATAAAATAGTTAAATTTAAAAAGAGAACATAACCTCAAAATTATTGAGGGCAATTATCTTTACAAAAATCGATATGGGGGGCGTGTAGTTCAGTTGGTTAGAACGCCACTCTTATAAAGTGGAAGTCGATGGTTCGAGTCCATCCACGCCCACCTCGGAAGCTTTTGACGAAACGAGGTCCGCCTACGCCAAGGCTTCGGCGGACGTAAGATTTTGTAATGCTCAAAATTCACAAACAAAATCTAACGGGCGATTAGCTCAGTTGGCTAGAGCGCATACTTGACGTGTATGAGGTCACTGGTTCGAGCCCAGTATCGCCCACCCCAACTAAAATAACGACTATGGTATTTAAAATAATATTTGAAGATGAAAATATCTTAGTTGTTGATAAGCCGGCCGGAATATCTGTATATTCGGAAGATGAAAAAGAAAAAAGTCTTATTGAAGAACTTTCAACAGAACAACCAATCCTAAAAAATGTTGGGATTGCGCCAAGATATGGAATTATTCATCGACTTGACAAAGACACTTCGGGAGTGCTCCTTGTCGCAAAAAACAATAAGGGCTTGGAGTGGTTTCAAAAACAATTTAAAGAAAACGAATCTCAAAAAAAATATATAGCCCTGGTAATCGGAAGACTTGATGAAAATGAGGGAAAAATAGAAACGTTGATTGGCCGGTCAAAAAAAGATTTCAGAAAGCAAAAAGTATATTTTCCGGGAGAACCTGAAGCCAAGGGGAAAAGAGAAGCAATAACGGAATACAAAATCTTGAAAAGATTTTATGATTATACTTTAATTGAGATATATCCAAAAACCGGAAGAATGCATCAGATAAGAGTTCATTTATCTTATATCCATCACCCGATAGCCGGAGACACAAAATACGGGCAAAAAGATCAGTCATGCCCCCCGGATTTAAAAAGACAATTTCTTCATGCAAGCAACCTGACCGTATCTATGCAAAACGGTTTTAAAAAAACCTTTGAGTCAGAATTGCCGGAAGACTTAAAAATCGTGTTAGAAAAAATAAAATAAAAATATGACAAAATTAGAAATGTTCAAAAAAACTCAATCAAGAAAAGACCTGCCGGAAATTCACACCGGAGACACTATCAAGGTGTATCAGAAAATCAAAGAAAAAGGGAAAGAAAGAATTCAACCGTTTGAAGGCCTTGTAATCGCAAAAAAACACGGAAAAGGAGCTATGGCAACTTTCACCGTAAGAAAACTTTTTGGCGCAATTGGAGTTGAAAAAGTTTATCCGATGCACTCCCCGACCATAAGCAAAATTGAAGTTGTTAAAAAATCAAAAATAAGAAGGGCAAAACTTTATTGGGTAAGAGAGGCAAGAGGGAAAAGAGCAAGAATGAAACAAAAAAGTCTTCTGGGAGGGATTCCACAAACCGAGGAAATAAAAGAGGTAGAAGAAGAGACAGAACAACCATTGGAAACAAAAAGCGAATAATTTTTTACCCGCACTAATTGCGGGTTCGGCCCAGGTGGCGGAATTGGTATACGCGACTGTTTGAGGGGCAGTGCCCGCAAGGGCGTGCGGGTTCAAGTCCCGCCCTGGGCACCCTCGTTCCTTCGCTGACAAAAAGCGAGGGGGCGGTTAGCTCAGTTGGTAGAGCGTCTCGTTTACACCGAGAAGGTCGTAGGTCCGAGTCCTATACCGCCCACACACTTCGGCCACAAAAGTGGCCTCAGTGTAAACTGCTTCAGTTATTCTGTAGCCCCAGTGTAAACAAAAAATAGTTTTTAGCGAGGTAAAAAAGTGAGCAAGTTTACGGCGAGCAATAGCGAGCCGCGATAGCCAAGTTGGTCACGGCACATGTCTGAAAAACATGCCATCTCGGTTCGATTCCGAGTCGCGGCACAACATAATAAATTTGAAAATTAAAAATTTTCAATTGAAAATTTCGTAGGCGGGTATAGTATAATGGCTATTATATCTCCTTGCCATGGAGAAGACACGGGTTCGACTCCCGTTACCCGCTCAAAAATTTTAGAGAAATTTTTGAGCGAGGTCCGCCCTGTTCAAGAAATAACGGGCGACCCGCTCCAAAAATTTATCCAAATACTCACAAAATAACAAAACAAATATTTAATCTTCTATATTAGTCTAAAAAATATTTTGTGTTATATTAAACATAGGAATAGATAATGTTGTTTTTAAACTTATCAAACGCTTATGGTCTTAGTTAAAAAAGCAAAAGATTGTTTAATTAAATTTCTTTTAGGAGGCTCCTCTGTTCCGCGTGGCTTATTTGAGTTAAATGAATATTTCCGTCGTTATGGATCACTAAAATTCAGATATGAGAAAGGAGAAAATGGAGAAATTATTGCTATTAGTGATAATTTCAGATATGGCTCCATAATCACCTCGGCTAAAACATTGGAAGAATTAGATAAAAATATTAAAGACGCAATTTTGACTTCCTTCGATATTCCTTCTTCCTTCACCAAAGAAGCGGCAATTCATAAGGTAGGTGACAAACAGAAAGAATATGCCCTCGCTTAGTAATCTTCCTGGCGAAATAAAACGCAAAAAATTTATCCGAGCTCTAAAACGGCTCGGATTTATTATAAATGAAACTGGCGGAGATGGCAGCCATTATAAAGCCACTTGGAAAACACAAAAATCAATTACTATTCAATCAAAACTACGAAAAGATGTTTTATGTTATTTATTAAAAGAAATTGAACAAATTAGTAATATTACATGGGGGGATATTAAAAAAGAGTTATAATATCAAAAGTCCTAATAGAGATCGTAATTATTCAACAAAAAAACACCCTTTTATGCGGTGTTTTTTTGTCATCCTCAATTCAAAATTTATTTGTCGCCTTATTTAAATCCTCAATAAATTTCTCTAAATCTATCCCAAACTCATTCGCTATAGCTTTTATGTTCTCAAAATGAGCCGAAGCGCAACCAACACATGGTAAATTATACTTCAAAAAAACCTCAAGCGTATTCGGATATTTTTTTATTACTTCCGAAATCGCCATTTCTCCCGTAATATTTTCTCCGCCGACTTTTTTTAGACTTTTTGTTTTCTTTATTATTTTTTTCTTTTTCATAAGTTTATTTTTTAAAAAAGTGCTTACCCCTAAGAAGCAAAGGGACGAAAGATGCCTGCCCTAAAAAGTAAAACGATGAAGGGTGGGCGAGGTGGGACTCGAACCCACATGGTTTTCACCGCAACATTTTAAGTGTTGTGCGTATACCATTCCGCCACTCGCCCATTTGTTATTTTTTATTCTTATTTAAAGCCCTGTGCGTTGGTTGTATGCTATGACAATTTGGACAGAGAATACGCAAATTTTCTAAACGATTATCGTGAACGTCGCCATTTATATGGTCTATCTCAAGAGGAATGCGTCCATTGACTGATTTTACCCAGCCACATAATTCGCACTTCTGATTTTTTAATCCCGCCGCGAATAATCTTTGTTTAAGCTTATAGCTTTGAAAATTACTATTTTTTACGCAAATTTTCTCAAGTGATATTCTTGGCTTGCCAATTCCTCGCAATCCTTTATTCCAGCCTTTTCCCTTAAAATGAGGCGTATCTATCTTCAATTCTTCTATGTATTTTTTTAACTGGAAATAATTCCCACCCGCCGCGCGCAAACCAATCTTCTTTAACACCTGACGAAAACTTGTTGATTCTTCAATCGCTTTTTTAAGATCCTTGATACCCCAAGTTCTTTTTCTCATGGTCTTATTATATCATGCGGCAAACGCACAACAAGCTAACTCTTTTCGTGTATACCGATTCCACCACCGCGGCATGGAGGCCAGAATGGGAGTTGTTTCGTAAAAACGAAACCCCGGGCGATTTTAAACGGTTCGCAAAAAATACTCACCTAAATCGCCCGCTAAAGTCAATAAATTGACTTTGGCCCCATACATAACGATTTTGTCCCAACGATTATTGTCTATGCTCCATGATTTTATTTTGTAAAATCGGGACAGACCGTCAATTAAAATTTGGCCTTTTGGAGGCGTGGGCGAGAATTGCACTCGCGCATAGCGGTTTTGCCCGCCCACCAACGCTTGAGCTTAGGCCAGGATGGGAGTTGCACCCATGCATAACGGTTTTGCAGACCGTTGCCTTAGCTACTTGGCTACCTGGCCACATTGGCGAAAGCGGGCGGGCAGACCGCTGCCTTAGCTACTTGGCTACCACGCCAAAACTTATTTTTTTATATTATCAGTTTTTTCCCTCTTTAATCAAGGGCTGTTTTTGTTATTTTTCTTACAATTTCAGCTATTGTTCCTTTCGCCTCAAATCCGGCAGAAAGCCTATGCCCTCCTCCTCCAAAAATTTTGGCAATTTTGGCAACATCAATATTCTGATGAGGCTCCGATCTTAAACTTGCTTTAAATTCTCCGTGTTTTGTTTCAGACAAAAGAAGAGTAAATGAAGCGCCAGATCTCATTGAAATATCAGCCGCCAGATCCCCCATCGCAAAATTTTCAGGCACGCCTCCGGAAAAATCGCTTATCAACGTCCAGGAATAAACCATTCCTGTTTTTTTATCTTGTTTAATCCTTGATAAAACTTTCCCCCATATTTTCAAGACAGAAAGAGATTCCATGGTTGTCGTCTCTTTTATAATTTTCAAAAGAGATGCCCCGCGAGACATTAAATCTGCCGCAGCCACCATGGTCGCCGGCGAAGTTGCGGCATGGCGAAACCCTCCGGTATCGGTATAAATTCCGGTTAAAAGACAGGTTGCAATGTTTTTATCAATTGGAAAACCCGCTTGTTTAAAGAATGTATATATTATTTCCGCTGCTGAAGAAAATTCCGGCCGGATTATTTTTAATTCCCCCCGATGATCACTTGGCAGATGATGGTCTATCGTTATTATTTTTTCTTCCGGTATTTTTTTGTCACCGACTCCCAATCTTCTGAAATCTCCGTAATCAACACCGATAAGAAGATCCACTTTTTTTGGAAAAATGCTTTTTGTTTTTGAATATCCCGGCAAAAAACGAAAGGTTTTTATTTTGTTTTTTAAATACGGCGTGATTATTTTACTGTTTTTACGCAAAACAAGATATAAGGCAAGAACCGAACCAAACGCGTCTCCATCAGGATAATCATGAGAAGCAATAACTATATTTTTTGCTTCTCTTATTAACTTTTTTAACGTTTCAAATTGTTTTTTTAGAATACTGTCCATTTTTTACTTTATTTTTCCGATGAGTTCATCTATTTTATGAAGTTTTTTTATGTCTTTATCTATTCTGAACCTTATCCGCGGCACGGGCCTCATTTTTAGCTTTTTATTAATCGTTTTTTGGATATCGTAAGTATGCCTGAAAAGAAAATCCAAAATTGTCTGTTCCTTGCTTTCTGGCAGAATACTTATCTCGACATCGCAAGACTTTAAATCATCGCTGCTCCGAACATCAATTATCGTAACCAAGACATTAACAAAATCAAACTCTTTTAGTAAGATGCTGTTTATCTCTTCTTTTAAAAGCTTATTTGTTCTTTCAATTCTTTTTAAGTTCATTTTTATTTTTACAATCCTCTTTTTTTCTTTTCTTCTTCAAAAAACTCCAAGGCGTCCCCTTCCTCAACCCTTGTGTCTCCCTCAAAAAGAATTCCGCATTCTTGCCCCTGTGGAACCTTGTCAATTTCTTTTTTATTTTGTTGCAACTGAATTAATTTTCCTTTTCCGACTTTTTCATCCTTGCGAACAATATCAATTTGAACCCCTCTTTTAACTTCTCCGGAAATAACTTTTCCTCCGATAATTTGACGATTTTTTTCAGTTCTGAAGATTTGTTTTACTTCCATCCTGCCAAGTTCTTTTCTCAAAATTTCCGGCTTAAGCATGGCCTCCATTAAACCCCTAACGCCCTGTGCCATCTCATAAATTATATCAAAAGATAAAACCCTAACATCAGATCTTTCCGCTAAAGAAGCGACATTTGGAGCCACTTTCACCCGAAATCCGATGATAGAACTGTTGGAAGCTACCGCAAGCTTCACATCTGATTCATTAATCTCCCCCACTTCGGTTTTTAATATTCTTAAAATAATTTTTTCTTGAGGAATAATTTTTAAAATCTCCTGTATGGCCTGCAAAGACCCTTGAACATCCGCCTTTGTTATCAGATTCAAAACTTTCATTCCCGGTTCAATATTCAGAACTTCTCCTTCTCCAATTTTCTTTCTTTCTTTCTTTTCAAAATATGCAGTAGCCTCATCCAAAGAAACTCTTTTGTAAAATTTTTCTCCGACCTCCGGAACTTCATTGAGCCCCGTGACAATAACAGGAGTTGATGGCAGTGCTTCTTCAATGTTTCCTAATTTAAAATTTTCCAATGATTTTATTTTTCCAAAAGCCGAAGCTGTCCCGACTACATCTCCGACACAAAAAGACCCGTCTCTGACCAAAAGAGTTGCGGTCGGCCCCCTTTTCGGGTCAAGGTACGATTCAATAACAACCCCCTCAGCCGGTTTGGTTTTGTCTCCTCTAAAATCTTCCATTTCTCCAACCAAAATAATCATCTCTAAAAGCTCACTAATTCCTTTCCCGGTTTTTGCGGAAACTTCAATGCTTGGAATTTTTCCCCCCATCGTTTCCACGGAAACATCTTCTTTTAACAAAGCTCCTTTTGTTTTGTCTATTTGACTCTCCGGCTTATCCACCTTGTTTAACGCAACAATCATGGGAACGCCGGATTTCTTAATGTGCGCTATCGCTTCTTTTGTCTGCGGTTTTATGCCTTCACAAGCATCAACAACTAAGATTGCAATATCGGCAACCTTTGAACCCCGAGACCTCATCGCAGAAAAAGCCTCGTGCCCCGGAGTATCAATAAAGGTAATTTTTTTTCCGTTCCATTCTATTTCGTATGCCCCGATGTGTTGGGTAATTCCGCCCGATTCTTTATCCGCAACATGAGTTTTGCGGATATAATCAAGTATGCTTGTTTTTCCGCAATCAACATGCCCCAAAATAACCACCACCGGAGGCCTTGAATCTAAAATTTTCTGTTGTTCTTTTTTGCTTTTTACCATCTTATTTTTAACCGATTGCTTTTTTTATCGCCTTTTCTTCCTCTTCTGACAGAGCGTACTCCGACTTTCCGTCTTTAATCGGTTTTGTATAAATCCTGCCGCCCTCTCTCATGTAAATACTGGATATGACAAACCCGTTATTTTTTGAATCAAGAAGAGCGATGGCAAAACTTTGGTCTCCGCCAACTCCCTTAAACGGGTTAAATCTTATTACACCGACTTTTTGTATTGAAGACTCCGCCATTTCTCGCACAACAGACAATTCTTTGGACATCTCCCCTATTTTGTTTTCTAATTTTTGGACATAAGATAAAACCCCTTCTAAATCCTGCGGCTTGTCTTTATTTTTTTTGAAGAAATTTATTCCTACCATAAAATTTTAATAACATCTATTAATAACAAAATTTTAATACTGTGTCAAACCAGACAAAACACAATAAATTTACATAATCGCCTCTTAGCAATTCCGAAGTTTTAACGAAGGATTGCGGAGGCGAGAGGGTTCGAACCTCTGAAGGGATTGCTCCCTTACCGGTTTTCGAAACCGGCACCTTCAACCACTCAGCCACGCCTCCAACAAACGACTAATAACTTATAACTAATAACAAACAACTTAAATTGGACAACCATTATTCCGGCCCCGAACTGACTGGCCCTATGCCAAGGTCATGCCTTCAATTTTTTTATTATTTTAACCCCTCAGTTAAACTTACAATTCTATATCCGTCATTTTCAATTTTTGTAAAGACTTCGTCCAAAACATTTCCTGTAATATCGTCTCCCATATGCATCAAGACTATTGACCCGTTTTTAAGCCCCGAGTATATTTTCTGTTTTACATCTTCCGGCGTCTTTCCTTCTTTCCAGTCTAATGCATCAAGCGTCCAAAACACAAGCTGATATCCGTTTTCTTTTGCGATTGCTGAAACATTATTATTCCTTGCCCCATAGGGCGAACGAAAATAGGGCTTTGTTGTTTTCCCTGTTTTTAAACTTATCGCCATTTCCGCTTTCTCCAACTCACTTTTCATCTCCTCATCAGAAATTTTGGTAAAATCGGGGTGAGAATAAGAATGGTTGAATACTTCATGCCCGCCCTGCGAAATCATTCTTGTAATTTCAGGATACTTGTCGGCAAACTTTCCGGTAAGAAAAAAGGTTGATTTTACTCCGTGTTTTTTTAAAACATCAAGAATTTTTAGCGCAGAATTATCAGCCGCTCCGGCATCAAATGTAAAAATAATCTGTTTTTTGTTCGGATTTCCCCTTGAAATTTCTCCTTTCTGCCAATAGGGAATTTCTGCCGGCAAAACTGAGCTTATCTCCGGAGAAATACTTGCTTCGGGTTGAGGAGACTCACTTGGCGAAATTGATGGAGAAGGAGTTAAAACAATAACTCCCTCCCTACTCTGCCACCAAAAAAAAGCGACGACTCCCGCACAAACAAAAATAAAAATAAAAAAAACTATGAGGAAAGTTCTAAAATTCATTTCTTTTGCTATTCTAAATTATAAACTAAAAACGCGATAAAATAAACAAAAATCGGGTAAACCCCGATTAATGTTTATAAATCAACTTTGGTGGACCCCGTTAGAAATAGCTGGCACTAAATAATTATAGAACTGAGATTATAAAACCAATTGAAAATAGCTATGACTAACGAGTAATTTCTAACGGGGTGGACCTGAGGAGACTCGAACTCCTGACCTCCTCCATGCCATGGAGGCGCTCTACCAACTAAGCTACAGGCCCTTTCATTTTTTAAAAATTAGAAATTAAAAATTGGGAATTATTTTTGGTGCCCTCGAGAGGAATCGAACCCCTATCTGCTCGTTAGGAGTGAGCGGCTCTGTCCATTGAGCTACGAGGGCCCGTTATCTCAAAAGGCTCTTATTATTACTATATCAATATATCAAAGTCTTTGAAAAAATCAAACCTTTATTAAGGTAATATTTTTTGCTATTATTAAACCAACATGGGAAAATCTCCGATCATAAAAGTCGTAAAAATTGTCAGTCCGGCGGTAGTCAGAATAGCCTCTAAAAAAAATATCGGGGGCAATAATAATTCGGAGGAAAATCAAACTCCTTTATATCCGAAACAAAAAGGCAGCTATCAAATAAACGGGGGGTCCGGTTTTCTTGTCTCAAAAGACGGACTTATTTTAACAAACAAACATGTAGCCTCTGAGAACACCGGGGAATATGAAATAATAACCTCAGACGATAAAAAATATTCAGGAAAACTCATTGCTAGAGACGAAATAAATGATGTTTCAATCCTAAAAATAAACGGGAAGGATTTACCGGTAATAAAACTTGGGGACTCTTCTTCGCTTGAGCTTGGACAGCAAGTAGTTGCATTCGGCAACGCTCTTGGTGTTTTTAAAAATACGGTTTCCGCGGGGATTATCTCCGGTCTTTTCCGGCTCATTACGGCCCAAACACCAAATTCAACAACGGAAGAAAAAATGCGGGGCCTTATTCAAACTGACGCAGCAATAAATCCAGGAAACTCCGGAGGTCCGCTTTGCGACACAAATGGGAAAGCAATAGGAATAAATACAGCGATGATTTTAGGAGCAGAAAATATCGGGTTTGCCATCCCCATTAATACCGCAAAAAGAGACCTTGATGATTTAAAAAAATACGGCAGAATACGCCAACCGTTTTTGGGAGTACGCTATCTTTTGATAGATAAAGAAATTCAGAAGAAATTCGGGCTTCCGGTAAATTATGGAGCGTTAGTTATGCGAGAATTGCCTGATTACATCGCCATAATGCCCGGCAGCACCGCGGCAAAGGCAGGCCTGAAAGAAAAAGATATAATCCTTGAATGCAATGGCGAAAAAATAAACGAGGACAAGTCTGTAACCGACGCAATACATGAATGCCGCGTCGGAAAAGAAATCAGTCTGAAAATATTAAGAAACGGGAAAGAGCTGACAATAAAAACTACCCTACAGGAAAAATAATCTTTCTATTGACCTAAGTCAACAAATAAAATAGGGGCGTACAATCATTGCACGCCCCTTTT
>Ga0172371_10007764_pt1 | contig 15172 bp, 18 predicted proteins | sample Lak12m_FD_114543 | JGI IMG/M metagenome (GOLD analysis project Ga0172371, IMG submission 114543) | Freshwater microbial communities from Kabuno Bay, South-Kivu, Congo - kab_022012_12m | ecosystem: Environmental > Aquatic > Freshwater > Lake | place: Democratic Republic of the Congo: South-Kivu... | reverse complement strand
TAGGCCATGAAAATCCCGGGCCAGGCGCCCGGGTCAACGGATATGGCCATCCGCTCTCTCCTTCTTGAACCAGTTCAGCGTTTCGCCGATCTGCCGCCGGAAGTCGTCGTCCGGCTCATAGCCCAGATCGGCCCGGGTCCGGGAGATATCGTAGGTCGTCTCGGTCGTCGCCCGTTTGATCCGGTAATAGGTCAGGAGCGGATCGAAGGACGGACGGATTTTGTGGAGGGTCTCCAATCCCCAGGCTGCGGTATACGCCGTCCAGGACGGGAGATAAATTCTCTGGCGGCGGCCGAAAGCGGCGTAAAGATCGGTCAAATATTCCCGCCACGTGGGCAGACGGCCGTTGGTCACGGTGTAGGCCCGGCCCTCGACCCCGTCCTTGACCAGGGCCGCTTCGATCGCCCGGCAAAGATTTTCGCTGTACGTGTAGCCGAAGCGGCACCGGCCGCCGCTGACGATCATCGGAAAGCCTTTCTCCGCTTGCCGGAACATGCGCCCGGCCGTGATCCGGTCGCCCGGTCCCATCACGTCCGAAGGGCGGAGGATGACGACGGGAAGCCCGCGCCGGGCGTGTTCGTCGAGCATGTATTTCTCGGAAAGAATCTTGAACCGGGCATAGGGGATGAAATCCGCCGGGAATCCGGGGCGCTCCTCGGAAATGTCGGCCGTGCCGTAGCCGAGGGTCAAGGCCGTCGAAATATAGACCAGCCGCCGAAGGGAAGTTCCGGACGCCTCGACGACCGCGACGAGGTTTTTCGCCAGGTCGAAGATGTTGCGCCGGCAGGTTTCCTCGTCGGCGATGTCCGAGACGACCGAAGCCGAATGGACGATATGGCTCACGCCGTCGGGAATGCGGAACGAGGCGGCGTCGCGAAGATCTCCTTTGACGAGGCGGATGTCGAGCCCGTCGAGAAGGTGAAGATCGGACGTCGGCCGGACGAGGCCGGAAACCTCCCAGCCGGCCGCCGCGAGGTGCCGGCAGATATTTGAACCGATGAATCCATTGGCTCCCGTGACGAAAACGCTTTTCATGCAACTCCCTTCCGGCCGCGTCGTTCGGCCCGCCGATTCCAGGCCCGGACGATCGACGGTCCGGCAAGTATAACAATAATCCCGAGCAAGATACCAGCGATGGAATCCGTGATGTAATGGTAGCGGCAATAGACGGTCGAGACGTAAAGGCTCAGGATGACCGGAGCCAGCAGCCAGAACAGCCAACGGACGTAGCGGTAGGACATCACCCACATGATGGTGGCGACGGAACAATGCGGGCTGGGGATCGAGCCGCCGGCCTCGTGGGCATGGGCCCGGATGAAATACCCGAGATACGTGAACAGCCCGCCGGTCTGCGGCACGGTATAGGCCTCGGGCATGTAGAAGACCGGCCCGGCCACCGGGAAGAGGATGAAGCCGAGGTCGCAGGCCAGGTTGACGAAGGCCAGGGCGAAAAGATAATCCTCCAAAGCCCGCTCGCCGTGCTTGAAAAAGACGAAGGCGGCGACCCCCGGATAGACGGCCAGGTAGATCACGTAGGAGAACATCATCCATTCGGTCAGCGGAGCGGAGATGAACCGCTCGAGCCAGAGCGTCGGCTGGAGGCCGAAAACGGCCTGCTCGGCGGCCAGGACCGTCCGGTCCTGCCAAGCGCCGACGAAGAGCAGCTGCAGCGAATGGGTCGCTTCATAGAGATAAGCGAAGGCAAGCTGGACGGACGCCGTCCGCAGGATGAAATAGAGGACCCTGGACCTGACCTTCGTCAGGAGAAAGACAGCGAGAAGATACGCGCCGGCAAGGGCGGCGTTTTTGGCGGCGTAAAGGAGCGGCTGATTGATCCGGCGGTTGAACAGGATGAAAAGGACGATCTGGACGGCCAGGCCGCCGAGGAGAAGGGCGTCGGTGATCTGCAATCCGAAGCCGAAAAAGCTGATTTTGCGGCCGAACAGCCCGGCGATTTCGCTTCCGCGCGGCCGGGCGGACCGGACGCTCATCGGATCCTCACCAGGCCGCGTTCGGCGTACCAGGCCACCGTTTTATGAATCGCCGCGGACATATCGTCTTTGGGCTGGAAGCCCAGCTCGCGGCGGATCAGGGAATCGTCGTAATTCCAGTAATATTTCCGAGTCATCGCGACTTCTTCCCTGGTCAGAAGCGCCGGGCGATGCCGGATTCGTCCCACGGCTTCGGAAACGGCTCCTACGGCGCATTGAACGGCGTATGGGACGGGCAGATACACCCGTCGCACGCCCAGCTCGGCGGCCACGGCATCGGCGATTTCCCGCCAGGCGACCGGGCGTCCCGAAACTACAAAATAGGTCCGGTCGGCGGCCGCGGGATGCTCGGCCAGGAGAATCATCGCCCGGACCAGGTCCCAGATCGAGATGACGCTCGTCTGCGGCCGGCCGTTTCCGATCAGGGGCTTGATCCGCTTGGCGATCAAATTCATCGACGTATAAAGCTCTTTCTGCCGGGGGCCGAGGACGTTGGGCGGCCGGATGATCGTCCAGGCAACCCGGCCGGAAAAAGACCGGACGACGCCTTCGGCGGCGGCTTTGCTCCGGCCGTATCCCGAGACCGGCCGCAGGGGTGCGGTCTCGTCGAGAAGAACGCCTTCCGCAAGCGAAGGTCCGGTCGCGCTGATGCTGGAAACGTAAACAAACCGCTTGAGGTCGGGCGCGGCCGCGACGCAGGCTTCCAGGAGGGCCTGGGTGGGAAAAACGTTGGCCGCTTCATAGGCCGCATCGTCAGGAGCCGTGATCAATCCGCCGACGTGAAAGACGGCGTCCGTTCCGGAAACGGCCCGGGCCAGAGAGGCCGGATCTCTGTAATCCCCCGGGAAGGCGACGGCGGCGGCAAGCCCGGGAGGAAGGGGCCGGGAGCCGGAGCGGGCAAGAATCCGGACCTCGTCGCCGCGGGCGAGAAGGGCTTCGGCCAGATGGCTGCCGACGAATCCCGTCGCCCCGGTGACGAGCGCTTTCATCCGGCCGCCTCGCATTTCATGACGGGAGCGATTCTAGCAAATCGGCCGGGACGGCGCCATCCGGAGCTACTTCTTGCTCTCAAACAAGAGCCGGACGTGGTCGAGCGCCTGACTCAGATCGGCGACGAGATCGTCGCCGTCTTCGATTCCGGCCGAATAACGGATCAAGCCCTCGGGGATCCCAAGGGCGGCCCGCTTTTCCCGGCTGACTTCGACGTGGCTCGTGGTCGCCGGCGGGCCGACGATCGTTTCGACGCTGCCGAGGTTGGCCGCGGCATGGGCAAATTTGAGCCGCGGTAGAAGGGCCCGGACCGCATCGAATCCGCCCTTCGGGGCGAAGCTCAAAACCCCGCCGAAGCCGCGCATCTGCCGGACCGCCATGGCGTGGTTTTCATGGGATTCGAGGCCAGGGTAGTTGACCTTTTCGACGAAGGGATGGCCGGCCAGAAATCGGGCGATCTTCAGGGCGTTCTCGTTCTGCCGGGCGATGCGCAGGTGGAGGGTTTTCATGCCCCGCAAAAGGAGATAGGCCGCCATGGGATCGAGGGCCGCGCCGTTGATCTCCCGGAAATGATAAATCCGGGAGACGAGGTCGGCCCGGCCGCAGACGATGCCGCCGAGAGCGTCGGCGTGGCCGCCGAGAAATTTCGTGGCGCTGTGCAGAACGAGGTCCGCCCCGAGCTCCAACGGATTGGAATTGATGGGCGTGGCGAACGTGTTGTCGACGACGACGACCGCTCCGGCCCGGTGGCCGGCGCCGATCAGCCGGAGGAGATCAAGGACTTTCAGGGTCGGATTCGTCGGCGTTTCGAGGTAGAGCACGCGGCAGCCTTTCTCCACGGCCTCCTCGATCGCCCGGTGGTCGGTCGTATCGCAGAGCTGGACCTGGACCTGAAAGCGGGGCAGGAATTCCGAGAAAATCTGATTTGTCCCGCCGTAGGTGTCCTTGACCGAAACCAGGCGGTCGCCGGGCGACAACAAAGTGAAAAGCGTGTTGCTGATGGCCGCCATCCCGCTTGAAAACGACGTGGCGGCTTCGCCGCCCTCCAGCTGCCGGAGCTTTTCTTCAAACGCGGCCACGGTCGGGTTCGTATTGCGGCTGTAGATATGCCCGGGCCGGCGGCCGAGGGCGACGTCGAGCCATTCGTCCATGTCCTGGTAGCCGAAGGAAACACTGTGGACGACCGGGATCTGGGTGGCCTTTTGCCAGAAATCCTTTCCTTCCCCTCCCCAGACGGAGAGAGTCGCTTTTGAGGGTTTCTCCGTAGGACTCATGACGACTCCTTTCAGCGATAAACGTCTTTTCGATGGCCGATATAGAGAATGGAAATCCTGTTTTCCGTCATGTCGATCGAATAGATAATCCGATAATCGCCCCATCGATATCTGTGGAGCCCCTTAAGGACGCCTTTCAACGGTTTTCCCAGCTTCTCGGGATCCAAAGACAGGTGGTTTTTTATCCGTTCGATGATTTTTCCGGAGATAGTCCGATCGAGCTTCCGGAGATCCTCGACGGTTTTTTCGTGCCAGACGACGCTATAGGCCAAGTTTTTCCTCTGCGGCGTCCATCGAAAAATAACGGGCGTTTTTATCGTTCAGGCGTTCGAGAGCGATATAGCCGTCCTCTAGATCCTCGAGCGACTCCTCGAGCAATTCCTGAACAAAGGAGCTTTTACTCCGGCGAGTTTTTTTCGCCAATTTGGACAAACGTTCGAAAACATCGTCCGGAAGCCGCAAGCTCATGATGGCCATTTTTCGAACCTCTGTATTGTTTGTAATACATATATTACCGTTTGTCAATTTTTCAAGACTCCTTCCGTATGATTTTGCGATAATTCGCCCCTTATACGCCCGAATCGCGCAAGCGGCCGGAGGCGAATTTATGGAGAATGCTGGAGATGAGAGTTTGGTATGGCAAGCCCTCATCCAACGCCCGCTGTTGGATGAGAATGAGATCTTGCTCAGGGAGCCGGATATTGATACGCTTGTCCTTGCGCAGGGCGGCGGCGGCGTATCGCCGATATCGCTCGATTTCACGCTCGACATTAGGAACAGACTTCCATTCTCCCCGTTCTACGGATCTCATCAAATCCCTTTCTTCCCGGTCAAGTTTCGCCGTTCTTTCTTTTTTCATATCTCTTCCTCATCTTCCGGCTACTTCATCATTTTCCACAAAAGGCACGGCCATGACGCGCTCTCCGACGCGAACGACGAAAATCCTCTGCCCGGGATATCGCCGGGAATTCGGATGATCGAGAATATCCAGGAGATCTTCCCCGGCGAGTCGAGCCGTGATTTCCTCAAAGGCGACGCCTCGCGTTCTTTTTAGCCCATCGTTCTTGGATTCATTCCAAAGGATCGGCTTATCAACAATATATGACATTGTGTGCCTATTGTCAACCGATCACAATCGGTCAGCTAATAATACCGATCCATCGCCCGGTATTGGATGGCTTCGGCCAGATGGGCGGGAGAGATTTCGACAGCGCCGGCAAGATCGGCAATCGTCCGGGCGACCTTGAGCGACCGGTCATACGCCCGGGCGCTGAAACCGAGCTTGGCCACGGCCGCTTCCAGCAGCTTCTCCCCTTCCGCTCCGATCCGGCAGAACTCCCGGATCTCTCTCGGCCCCATCCGGACGTTGGCGAAGATCTTCGTCCCGGCGAACCGCTCTTCCTGCCTCTTCCGCGCGGCCATGACCCGGGCCTTGATCGCCGCCGACGACTCAGCCGCGCTTTTCGTCACGATGTCGGCGAATTTGACGGCCGGGACTTCGACCTGGATGTCGATCCGGTCGAGCAGCGGCCCGGAGATTTTCGAGTAGTATTTCGAGCGCTGGGATTCGGTGCAGTCCCCGTCGCCGCCGCCCAGCCCCTTGAACGTGTCCTCGCAGGGATTCATGGCCGCGACGAACATGAAGGCCGCCGGAAACGTGGCGCTGTGGGCCGAGCGGACAACCGTCACCGTTCCGTCCTCGAGCGGCTGGCGGAGGTCCTCCAGGACCCGCCGCCGGAACTCTGGAAGCTCGTCCAGAAAAAGCACCCCGAGATGCGCCAGGCTGACCTCACCCGGGCGCGGCACGTTGCCTCCGCCGATCAATCCGGCGTCGGTGACCGTATGATGCGGCGCGCGAAAAGGGCGGAGGCCGACCGCCCCCTTCCCCTTCAAATACCCCGCGGCGCTGTAAACCTGGGTGACCTGGATGATTTCCTCGAAGGTCATGTCGGGAAGGATGGAGGGAAGCCGGCGGGCGATCATCGTTTTCCCGGATCCGGGCGGGCCGATGAGGAGGACGTTGTGAGCCCCGGCCGCGGCGACTTCCAGGGCCCGCTTGACGTGATGCTGGCCCTTGACCTCGTTGAAATCCGGCCCGGGCGGCGGGGCCTCGATCAGCTCGGAAAGCGTATACCGGCATGGCGCCAGCGAACCCGGATCGCGGATGAAGGCCGCGACCTGGGGAAGGTCGGTGACCCCGAAGACGTCGAGGCCGTCGACGAGCGCCGCCTCTTTTTCGTTGTCCCGGGGAACGACGAGCCCGGCGAATCCCCGGGATTTGGCCAGGAGGGCGGCCGAGAGAACACCCTTGACCGGCTTGATCCGGCCGTCCAGGGCCAGCTCTCCAAGAAAACAAAAATCCCGGAGCGGGGCGGCGGGAATGACGCTTAGGAAGGCCAAATGCCCGAGGGCGATGGCCAGGTCGAACGACGGTCCTTCCTTCCGGCGGTCGGCCGGAGCGAGGTTGATCGTGACCTTATGGGGATGATAATCGTAACCGCAGTTTTTCAGCGCCCCCTTGACCCGCTCCTTGCTTTCACGGACAGAAGCATCGGGCAAGCCGACGATGATGTAGTCGGGCAGACCGTTGCCGATGTCGACCTCGACCTCGACGACGTAGGCCTCGATCCCTTGGAGAGCGGAGCTGGACGTGGTGATGAGCATGGCGCCGGTTGAACCACAGGGAAAGACGGCTCCCGTCGGCGGCTTGTGTCATTATTCCCGAAATCCGCCTTTGCCGTTTCCGCCGTCGGCGGATCAGGCGACAAAGACGGAAACGATTTCGCCGAAATAGATCCGGTGATAATCCTTCTGCGGGTAATTCTTCGCGATCGCCGGATTGAGAAATCCCCGCGGATCCATATCCTGAAAATAGATTTTCCGGCATTCGAGGACGAGGTCCGCCTCATTGTAGGACGGAGCGGCAACCCGCTTGGACGGCCTGAGCGTCAGCCCGGTTTTGGCAAGCTTGTCGCCGTCCCTCCCTGAAATCGAGCCGAGCGTGTTCAAGTCCTTGCGGAACGCTTTGGGAAAAGCGCAAAGCGTGAACGACTCCGACCGGTCGATGAATCCGCGGGTGAACCGCTGCGGCCGGACGACGACCTGGGCGAAGGGCTTGTTCCACATATAGCCGATGCTCCCCCAGGCCACGGTCATCATGTTGCAGGCCTCGAGGGTGCCCGACGTCAGGAGTAACCACCGGTTCATCCAGAGGTCGACGATCGGAACCGATAATTCTTTTGCCTTGATCTCGCGCATGGGTTTTCCTTCGGCGGATGTCCAGAAAAAAAATGAATAATCCAGGTTAGATGAGCTCGAGGTCGTCTTTTCTGCCGGCCCGGTGGAATTCTTCGCTGTCCGGACCGAAGATCTTCTCCCGGACCCGGGGAACGGTCAGGCGGGCGATCTCCTTGAGCGTCTCGAAGACGCCGACGCCGGCGATGGCCGAAGCTTCGACATACGGCGCGCCCTGGGGATTGAGAAGATTATTGAGGGTCTCGACCGGGACGAGGTCGGGCAGGTCCCGCTTGTTGTATTGGAAGACCAGGGGGAAGGCGGCCAGGTCGGTTTTCTGTTCCTTGAAGTTGCGCCGCAGGCTTTCGAGGCTTTCGAGGTTGGCGTCGAGCAGCGGAATCTGCGAGTCGGCGACGAAAATCAGGCCGTCGGCCCCCACCAGGACGTTTTTCCGCGAGGCCTCGTAGTAAACCTGGCCGGGCACGGTCATCAGCTGGAACGTGGCCTTGAAATGGCCGATATATCCCGCCCGGATCGGAAGAAGGTCGAAAAAGTAGGTTCGTTCGGTTTCCGTCTCCAGGCAGATCAGCTCGCTGCGGGAGGCCGGATCGAGCTTGGCCTGGATATGGCGGAGATTGGTCGTTTTTCCCGATAAACCCGTTCCATAATAGACGATTTTGATCGTCAGCTGGTTCGTCGTGTAGTTGATGAACGCCATATCTTATTCTTCATCAGCCCCAAAGTGCAACCGGCCGTCGAAAGTCCGGGCCGCGCCGGCCAGACCTATAGAGCATGGAGAAGTATATCATATTTTCCGAGGACGCAATCCCATGTATATTGTTTTTTTACATATTCGAGGCCGTTTTCCCCCATAATGGCCCGCAGCCGGGCGTCTCCAGCCAGGAGGCCTAACGCCCCGGCGAACTCGGCCCCATTTGAAAAATAAAGCCCTCCGTTGCTGTCCAGGCAGTGCTGTTTGAGCGGGTCGGAGCCCTCCTGGACGAGGACGGGGGTCCGGACGGACATAGACTCCAATACGGCCATGCAGAGGCTCTCGTAATGGGACGGATGAATGGTGCAGACGGCCCCGGCCATGGCCGCGTTTTTCTCCTCCGGGGAGACGAATCCCAGGTAGCGTATTCTGGGATTTTCCGGAAGCTTCATCAGGAGCTTGCCGATCAGGACCAGGTTCAAGCCGGGAAGCTTTCGGGAGGCCGCCTGGTAGTAGTCGAAGAGCTCCGCGCAGCCCTTTCCCGGCTCGATCCGGCCGGCGTAGAGAATGTAAGGTTCCAAAGCCGCATATTTAGGCTGGAATTCCCGGTAAGAAGAAGGATCGGGGATGTCCACGCCGACGCCGACGATTTCCTGGGCTTTGCTTTCGAAGGAAAACCGGGCGGCCAGCATCGCCCGCTCGGCCGCGGTATTGAAAACGAATCCTCCGGGACGGGAAAACACTTCATTCATCAGGTCCAGGCGCAAAGCCGGCTCATCATGGGCTGTGGGGACGAGGAGGGCCTTTCCCTTGATTGTTTTCAGTCCCCAGTACGTATTGTAGTAAAGGTACGTGAAGAAGATGAACCGGTCATGGAGGGGCTCTTCCTTTTCAAGGGCCAGGACGAGGTCCAGGCTGAACGGCCCCTGCATCTCCATCCACTTCAGCTCGTCGGCCGGCGTGTGGGGATTGAAAAAGATCCAGTCCGAATAGGCGTTGAACGCCGTAATGTCGCGCGGCCGCTCGACTTTGTAGCGCTTGATGACGACGCCGTTGAGGATCGTCTCCCCTTCCGGGTATTCGTTTTTCCAGGTGATGTAATCCTTGGCCGCCGTGGTATAAACCGTGCAGTCGTGGCCGAGCTTGACCAGCCGTTCGGCGACCATCCGGCAGTGGAGCTCGGAGCCGCCCATGACTTCCTGTCCATAGCGCTGGACGACGAAGGCGATCTTCATTTCGACCTCCGGAGGTCGGAAATCCTCTCGCGGAGAAAGGCCTCGCGCGGAAATTTCCTGAGCCGCCCGAGCTCCCGGCGTCCGCTTTCGACGAGGGCTTTCCGCAGGGCCGGCGTTTTTGCGACCAGGTCGACCGCCTCGGCGGCTTTATCGGGCCGGAATTCCGATAGCAGCATCCCGGATTCCCCGAGCGTGTACGGGACGGCCGCCGCTCCCAAGGCGACGATCGGCAGGTCGAAGATCCAGCTCTCGACCAGCGGCAGGCAGAATCCTTCATGCTCGCTCAGGGACAGGAAAACGTCTGAGGCCCGGTAGAGAGCGAACATCTCGTCGTCGGGCACGTGGCCGAGGAAACGGGCTTCCTCGGGCTTGAGATAGAATTCGTCGGCCATCCGGGACACGGCCGCATAATAAGCCGGGAATGTGTTGGTCTTGCCCACGACGATCAGCCGGACGAGCGGCGAGATGTATTTTTTGTAATAGAAAACGGTCTTGACCAGGTTTTCGATCTTCTTGTTGGGGGCGATCCTACCGACAAAAAGGATGTTGGTCCGGTCGTCGCGGTAAAGATCATGGACAAGCCGATTTTCCGGCCGGGAATATTTATCGAAATCGACGAAAAGCGGGAAAACATGGGTGTTGCGGTATCCGAGGGCCTCGAGCTCCATCCGGTTGTATTCGGAATCGGCCAGGCTCAGGTCCGCGACCGGAGCCAGGGTGGCCAGCTCGTCGCGGCCGAGGCGGGCGACGCGGGCGAATTCCGGATTCGTGCCTTCAAAAAACCCGGCCGGAGTGATGTTGTGATAAATGAGGGCTTTTTTGGAAGGCAGACCGGCCAGGGCCGCCGAAAGCGGCGACGGCAGGGCAAAGTGGAGGATCGTGACGTCGGTTGCGGCCGGCGCCGGAAATTCGGAAAAAAGCCGCGACGAGCCCTCCAAGCCCCGGTCCCGGCTCAAGCAAAAGATCTCGCTTTCGTATCCCTCCGCCCGGAAAAACGACCGAAGCTCCCAGGCCTCGTCGCCGATCGCGTCACCGCGATGGAAGGCGGGAACGAGCTGGTCGATCCTCATCCCCGGGCCACCTGTTTAACTAGATCCAGGAGGACTTTGCTCACGTTTTCGCGCAGGTAGGGCTTGAGAGCTTTTCGCTGCCCGTCGACCAGGCGCTTGCGAAGAGCCGGGTCGCGCTCGACGGCATCGATCATCCCGGCGATATGGAGAAAATCCTTCCGGCGGAGGACGATCCCGCCGCCGTTCATGGTCTCCTCGACGGCCCCGGCGGCGTAGCCTAGGACCGGGATGCCGAGATGGAAGGCCTCGAGCAGGGGCACGCCGAAGCCCTCGTGCTCGCTCATGCTCAAGTAATAATCGGCGATCCGGTAATACGCGAGCAGCTCGGCGAACTCGATGTGGCCGGTCAGGTGGACGTCCGTCAGCCGGAGCTCGGCGATCAAATCCTGCAGGCCGGCTAGGTACCGCTCCTGGCCGCGATAATCCCCGGCCAGAACCAGCCGGGCCTCCGGATTGAAGTGTTTCTTGTAGAAATAAAAGACCCGGACCACGTCCTCGAATTTCTTGTTGGGAATCACCCGGCCGACGAACAGCAGCGTCGTCTTTTTCGTCTCGAAAAGGGCCCGGGTGACCGGATCGCCCGGCCCCGCGAACTTCTCGAAGTTCATCAGGATCGGCAGGACCCCCGTTTTCTTGTATCCGACCTCGGCCAGCTCCCGGCGGTTGAAGTCGGAATCGCCCAGGGCCAGATCCACCTGGTCGACGAACATGTTGATTTCGAGTCGGCCGTGGTGGCATTCCCGGGTGAGCATCCGGTGGGAGTCGAGGAAGAACTCCGCCGGAGTGATGTTGTGATAGATCATCATCTTGCGGTCGGGGATCTTGCGGAACATCTTGGAGACGGGCGAGCCGATCGAAAAATGGAAGATGACGACGTTCTTCGGATCGCTCCAACCCGGATATTCCCGATAGTCCTTGACCGCTCCGGCCGAGCGAGGGTCGAACTGCCGGACGAAAATCTCCGAGCGGTATCCCGCGGCCCGGAGGACACCCTGGATTTCGAGCATCTCGTCGGAGATGGCGTCCCCGTAGGTCAGGGAGGTCGCGAATTGATGAACGTCCATCAGAGCTCCTCTTCGAGGCGGCGGACGATCTCGAGATATTTCCCCTCGATGGTGTCCCAGGTGTAGTTGGCTTCGAAATAGCGGCGGCCGTTTTCGCCGAGCGCCCGCCGCAGCCGGTCCGAGGCGAGCAGCAGCTTCAGGCTTTCCTTGAATTCGGAGTAATTCTCGTAATACAGGCCGCCGTTGGACCGGCGGCACTGGCCCTGGAGGACTTCGCAGCGGGCGTTGGCCAGGACCGGCCGGCCCAGAGCCCAGGCCTCGAGGGTGACCATGGACAAGCTTTCATAAAAAGACGGCATGATCAACGCCTCGGCCCCGGCCAGGGCGTCGAACTTGTCCTGCTCGGGCCGGAATCCGAGGGAGAAGATGTCGGGATGCCGGGGAATCGGCAGAATCGAGTTGCCGATCAGGACGAGGCCGACGTCTGATCCGGTTTCCTTTTTGAACTTGAGAAAATAGTCGAACAGCTGCGGGAAGCCTTTGTTCTGGTCGATCCGGCCGAGATAGAGGAGGTAGGGCTTGCGGATCCCGTGGTTTTCCCGGAAGCGGCCGGCGTCGGCGTCGGCCGGGACTTCCGTCCCGACGCCCGTGACGATGCCCGGGACGGATTGGTTTCCGGAGAGCGTCTGGATCATCGCCCGCTCTTCCTCGGAGTTGTAGACGAAGGCCCGTGGCAGGCGGAACAGGTCTTTAAAGAATTTCAGGTCGATGACCGGATCATGCTCGGCCGTGGGGACGAGGATGGCTTTTTTCGGGACGGACCGGATCCCCCAGTAAGAATGCCAGTAGCGGTAGCTGAAGAAGATGAAATAATCGTAGTCGTCGGCATGCCGGCGGATGAACTCAAGAAGCTCGGGCGAAGTCGGCCCCTCCTCCTCGAGCCAGTCCAGCTCGTCCTTTTCCGAATGTTCGCGCTCGAGGATGAAACTCTGCAGCCGCCCGAAACGCTCAGGATCGCGCGGCCGCGGCACCGAAAACCGCCGGACTATGACCCCGTTGACCGTCTCCGTCCCGGCCGGATAATAATCGGCCCAGGTCACGTAGTCATGGGCCCGAGTGGTCAGGACCTCGACGTTCCAGTGTCGGGCCATGTGCTCGGCGACCCATCGGCAATGGAGCTCGGCCCCGCCGTTGATGTCGAGGCCGTAGCGCTGGACGACGAAAGCGACGTTCATGAAAGGAGCCGCTTCTCCAGCACTTTTTCCCGCTGCTGCTGGGCGTCCAGATCCTTTTCCAGGATGCGGGCTTTGCTCTTGAGGCCCTCGAATTCGATCCGCAGCTTGGTGATCTCCACGACGAGATTATGTTCGAGGGTGTGCAGCAGCCGGATGTATTCGATGCTCCGGTCCAGGTCCTCCAGGCGGACGTCGAGCCGGTCGCGGAAACGGTCGAAGTTGGCCGCGGAATCGCTGAAGCGCTGATCGATTTTTTCCAGCACCCGGTCCAGTCGCTCGGAGAACTCGTCCTGCCGGCGGCTGATCCGGGCGATCTCGGTCCAGGTCGCCTGGATTTCCTCATGCAGCGGGAGGCCCAGGAACCGGATGACCGGGGCGAAAGGCCGCATCGCCCGGGAGAGCTTCAGCTTCAGGATCTCTTTCAAGCCGGGCTTGGACGGTGGCGGAGCGACGGGAGCCGGGGCGGGCGGTTGGATCGAAGCGGCCGGCGGCTCTTCGCGGGGCGGCTCGGAAGGTTCGACGGGAGCCAGCGCGGCGGCCCGCTTGACCTGATCCATGATCGCGGCGACGTCCAGCTTGTCGTAATCGATTTCGATCCCTTCGACGGTTTCCTTGCCGGAAGGCGTTTCGGCGTCCATCATTTCCTCCTCGGGAAAACCTCCCGGGTCAGCTCCGCTTCGGGAACAGGTGATTTTCGTAGACGACTTTGACGTCCAGGATATCGGGCAGAGGCCGGAGCCGCATGTCCTCGATCTCCTCGACTTCGCGGTCCGTGAGAAGACCCTCTTTCTTGCGGGCGGCGATGCGGGCGTCGATTTCCGCCTCGATCTTCGCCGTTTCAGCCTCGCCGAGGCACTTGATTGTCAGAAAATCGGACATTTTGCGTCTCCTCGTGCCTTCATTCTATTCGAATCCCGAAGGAATTTGAATCCCCCGGGCCTCCTGTGATATTTAACCCCCATGAATTCCAAGGATATCCGTTCGCGCGTTCGGATCGGCGTCATCGGCGGGGCTAAGGCCAAACCGGGCTTTCTCGCCCAAGCTCGAGAGGTCGGCCGGCTGATCGCCGAAAGCGGCGCGCTTCTCGTCTGCGGCGGCCTCGGCGGAGTCATGGAGGAGGCCGCCCATGGTGCCCGTCAGGCCGGCGGGCTGACCATCGGCATTCTCCCCGGGACTCAACCCGACGACGCCAATTCCTACATCGACATAGGCCTGGCCACGGGCCTGGGATATACGCGAAACTCGCTTGTGGCCATGAACTCAGACGTCCTGATCGCCGTGGACGGGGAATACGGGACGCTCAGCGAAATCGCCTACGGCCGGATCTACGGGAAAACCGTCATCGGACTGGGCTCCAGGGACGTCAAGGGCGTCCTCGCGGCCGCCTCGCCCGAGGATGCCGTCCGCCTGGCCCTTGAAGCGGCCGCGGGCCGGCGCTGATTCCATGACCAACTACAAGATCGTCCTTTGCTACGACGGGACGGACTATTTCGGCTGGCAGCGCCAGCCGCGGATGAAGACGATCCAGGGGACGCTGGAGGAAGCCCTGGGGCGATTGGCCGGAGCCGCGGTGGACGTCGCCGGCGCCGGGCGGACGGACGCGGGAGTGCACGCCCTCGGGCAGACGGCCTCGTTCAAGGCCGACTTCAAGCTCGGCGACCCGGAGCTGTTCAAGGCCCTCAACGCCAATCTTCCTCCCGACGTCCGCATCCTGACGCTCGAGCGGGTCCCGGCCGGCTTCCACGCCCGCCGCGACGCCCGGGGGAAAATCTACGAGTACCGCATCGTCACGGCCAAAGCGATCAGCCCGTTCGACCTTCGGTACGCCCTCCACTGGCCCTATCCCCTCAATCTCCCGAACATGCGCAAAACGGCGGCGGCCTTCGTCCGGGAGGGGGACTTCTCCGGATTTTCCTCCAATCGCGAGCTTCACCCCGTCCGGAAGGTGCTCCGGGCGGAATTTCACAAGCGGGGATCGGAGCTCCGATTCACGATCGAAGCCAACGGCTTTCTCCGGTACATGGTCCGGACTATCGTCGGAACGCTGCTCGAAGCAGGCCGCGGGCGGATCGGCCCGGCGGACGTCGAGGCGGTCTTCCGGACCAAAGCCCGGACCTTGGCCAATCCCACCGCCTCGGCCAAAGGCCTCTGTTTGCTGAAGGTTCAGTATTGAATCCGAATTTCAATATCTGAGAAGAATTCGGTCCCCGCCCGTCTTTACACATGGATCGATTGACATCTCTATCATTTGGAGGTAAGGTAAGGAAGTAAGAAAGTAGGAATTATCATGGAAATCATCGAAACGGCCGTTCTCACGTCCAAAGGGCAATTGACCGTCCCTTCCTCCATCCGCGATATTTTCGGCCTGAAAAAAGGCTCGACCGTCGTTTTCAAGGTCACGGAGAAAGGCGTCTCTTTCATGCCTTG
>Ga0172371_10007761_pt1 | contig 15178 bp, 13 predicted proteins | sample Lak12m_FD_114543 | JGI IMG/M metagenome (GOLD analysis project Ga0172371, IMG submission 114543) | Freshwater microbial communities from Kabuno Bay, South-Kivu, Congo - kab_022012_12m | ecosystem: Environmental > Aquatic > Freshwater > Lake | place: Democratic Republic of the Congo: South-Kivu... | reverse complement strand
TTACCATTTCTTTTGCTTTTAAGAATGTATACGTAATACATAGCCGCTTTCGACACGCTCCCAGCCCGAGGCTGGTCGGCCTTGGGCCGAAGCCACCTCTCCATAACAGATATATTCTATACTAAACCAAAAAGATAGTCAAGATTAACCGCGAGCCAACGAAAAACCTCGTACATCAAGTGCGCCGGAATTTTTAAGCGCTTTCTCACACTCACGCATCGTAGCGCCAGTTGTGTACACATCATCAACTAATAACACGCGACTGTGAATATTGTTGACGGACTTTCGTCCGTAGTCCACAAAAATAAACGCGTCTGTGACATTTACCAACCGCTTTTCGCGATTAAGACGCGCCTGATGTTCTGTGTTGCGATGACGGGTAAGGCATTTGATAACTGGTTTGTTGATAACTCGGCTGACATAGTCTGCAATAATTTCTGACTGGTTGAACCCACGCTCAGCTTCGCGTTTTTTATGCAATGGCACAGGAACAACATTATCAATGTTCGCGAACATCTCACGATTCTTGCTGACAAAATTTCTAATCAACCTCTCAATCACCAGCGACAATTCTTCAACATAGTCGTACTTAAAGTTTCTAACAATTTTTCCAATCAACCAATCCTCATTATATGGAGTAATTGCAATATGATGGTGTCCAAAAATACCTTTGGTGTCTATTGTTTTATAGCACTCCTCACACACCCATATCCCCTCTTTTCCGCAACCAAAACAAAAAACAGGAAATAAAACATCCTTTAGATAATCAAAGGTAGGCTTAATTATTTTCATATTTTGAAAATCCAGCCTTTCGGCTGGACACCATAACAATGTAGTAATATAACGATCTTCACTTTTGCCAAAAAAAGCCGGCAACCTTCCACTGATCTCCTGTTTTCTCCAATTCAACTTTTCCATTTGCTTGCTCTATTCGGCTATTCTGTCCTTGATATTCACGCTGAACTCCGACTGATACTGTTGCATTATTCCCTTCTAACTTTTGCACATTGCTTGAAATAACACTTGTATTAACACCTGCATATTCCAATCCTTCCGGAACTGTTTGTTTTGACACCCATTTAGCCATTTTTTCTGTAACAAGAGACAGAACATCTTCTACGTGCTGATTCTTATTTTGGTTTGAATAACTCAAAAATCTTTCAGTAAAAATCACGGCTAGTTGTTTTACATAATACTCCTCAGGCACGGCTTCTTCTGCCGGCTTGGCTTCTACCACTTTCTCTGCCGGCGATGATGGAATTGATGGTTCAGCAAGACCTGTCGGTTGTGAAACATGTGTTTCGTTTGATGGAATCTGCGATACTGGTGACTGAACAACTGGCGCTGGCGAATTAAAATAAAGAAGATAAATAACGACCGCCAAAATAACACCAGCGACAATGCCGGAGATTATAAAAATCTTTTTTCTTATATCTTCCATACAATATTTCTAATTACTAATTACTAATTACTGATTACTAATTACCAATTACCTTATTACTGCATTTCTTTCGCAAACTCTCTTTTAGCTTTTTCAATCTCCATTAACTGCTTAGGATCTGATGTGATCAATTGATCTTCAGTATATGAAGCAACTACTTTTATAGCCGCGTGTTTTAGACCAGCAAAGAAAATTCCTTCGCCAACAGCACCCTCTAACAACAAATACTTTTCACCCTCTGTGAGCATAAACGTTTTCTGAATCATTTCTATCGCGGCCGGAGATTGGCGAAGCAAGAGCTGGAGCGCTGAGTTGGTTACAATTGCTTGGCCGTATTGCGAGCGCAAAAAATCATTCACATCTTGCGTGATTGTGGTTACTCCAAGATAATATTTTCTACAACGCTTGACAAGCGCGTAAATAAATCGCGCGGAATCTTCGTGTGTCATTAACCACCATGCCTCATCAATAATAAGCATCCTCTTTTTTCTCTCACTTCTGACAATATTCCATACAAAATTGACGAGTGTGTAAATCGCCATTGGACGCAATTCGTCTTCCAAATCACGTACACTAAACACAACTAACTGATTATTTGTGTTAACATTTGTCGGTGAATTAAATAACCCTGAAAAAGTTCCTTCTGTGTATTTTCTTAATTTTAAGACTAAATTTTCAGCACCATCCATTCCTTCCAACACTTCCAACAAATCCTGCATGATTGGTGGTTCAACCGCTGACAAATCGGATGTAGAATTGATGTCTTTTTTAGCATATGCCTCCAATAGCGCGCGGTCCATGATTGAATCTTCTTGCGCTGTGAGAGAGCCAAACATAATGCGAATCAAACCCTTGACTGTAATAACAGCGCTGCGAATAATATCCTCTGTGGAAACCTGTTGTCCAACCGGACGCGGTAAATCAAAAGGGTTAACTTTGCTCTCAGACGCAAGTGAGATATTGATGTATGTACCACCAACCGCCTCGCACAAATGCGAATACTCCATTTCAGGATCAATAATAATAATATCTGTACCCATCATTAAACTACGCAACACCTCCAACTTAACCGCATACGATTTACCGGCGCCAGAAGTCGCGAACACAACCATATTCGCGTTTTGCAAAGAAAATCTATCAAACAAAATTAAGCTGTTATTGTGGCGGTTAATACCATACAAAATGCCGTTATCACTCGTCAGCTCCGCAGACATGAATGGGAATGACGCGGCAATTGGCGATGAATTCATGTTAAACGCGATAACTAATTCGTCTATGCCGAGCGGAAGAGTGGAATTGAACCCCTGTTCTGCTTGAAACAAAACATGTTTGCTGTAAATTAATTTACCACCAAAAATATTTTCAATATCTTCCGTTGTTTTGTTTAGTTCATCAATGGATTTGGCATAAATTGTGACATAAAACGCGAACTGAAAAAAATGTTCAATACCTTGAGTCAGGTCATCTCGAAGTTGCTCAATATCGCGCAATGCTGTTTCGCGAATTGGGTCGCGCGGAGCTCCTTTTTCCGCGTCAGCGCTAATCTGCGCTTCTATCGCGCCAACTTTATTTTTTAATTGCTTTAAAATTATAGCTGAATTTACTGGATAGAAAAACATTGAGATATCCATTGTAATATTTAAATTCAAAATTGGCACGCTCCATCCAACAGAAATATACCGTGGATATGTGATGACGAAAATTGTACGCAAAAATACATCACCAAGCTGAATGAAATTTGATTCAACGCGAAAAGCAGATGGCGCGATTAGGTCACGAATCGCAACCGTGCCTTCGCGATAGGTTTTTTCTTCTTGCAAGCTGATGAGTTCTTCCTCAACCTTTTGCTTTTGCGCCAATTTTTCTGAATCAGCTTTTAAATTGCCTTTATATGTGTCTGTTATTAGTGGCTTGAACGGCATATTAAATTTCTTCTATTTGTAGCTTTTCTACTTGCTGTAGCTGTTCTGCGAAAGCTATATCTGGATTGTATGTTGAATAAAATAGCTCAATCAATGCCTGTGTGTCCAATTGCACAATCTGCAAACCAATTCCTTCCAGTCCCTGCACCACATGACGCAGACGAACCTCCAAATCCGCTTTTCTTTGTTGAAATCTTTGTTCCTTCAAGCGTACGGTCAATACTGGTTTTAATACTTCCTTAAACCGCGCAAAAAATCCTTTGCGTTTGTTAGACATTGGGTCATAAGGAACAATGACAAAAAAACGCTTTGTCATAATTTGCCCCATTTGCACCAACTCTTCCACGAATGAACGGTAATCAGCTGTTTGCACGCGAAGTAGTTCATTTGCCTGCTGTCGTTCTATCTCTCGCAATTTCTCCATATATGGTTTAATCTGCAACTGCCTTGACTGTACAACAATCTGAATTGGAAAATCAATGGAATTTAAAAAACTCACATAGGATGAAATCAAAGCATTCTGTTCATCTTCTGATTTTAACGAAAAATTAATGCTTGATGTCATCAAAACCGCGCGCGTGGTTCCATCTTTCAAAACAACCACACCATCTTTTATTTCCGCAATTGGCAGGTGGACCTGTGTTGATGGCCTTCCACTGCTTTTTTTCTTTTTTACTTTTTCATCTGACATACTATTCATCGCCTTTATAAAACCCGCCAGTATTTACAATTAAAGATAAATCTTTAATATGTCCTGCGCGCGCTGATTTCTTCGTCTCTTTCACCTCTACTTCTTCAACCTTTCGTTTTCGCAAATAATCAAGTTCTTCCTTTGAATAGTCCTTTTTCCAAATACGCAATCCCGGTCTGCGGGTTGTTTGTATAATGTTTAAAACAAAATAATGAAATTGCTGACCATTAACTCTTACAAAAGCGAGTATAAGCGCAAGTCCGCCTATCAATGCAAGTGTGGTAATAAACAATGCAAAGTCAGCGTATTTATACGCGACAAAAATTATAAGACCGGCCGCAAGCAAAATCAAAAACTGCCTTGTGGTTACTGGCCCAAAAATCTTGTCTTCAACATCAATGAATTGCGGAACAATAAACTGTTGCATATTTTACACTGACAGATTTTTGTTAAGTTGCGTGATTGCTTTAAACTCCTCGGCTGTAAGATTTTCTTTCCCGCCTGTGAGTAATGACGCGATTTTTAGCTTCTGATTCACAGCTGTCGCAATTAGCGTCTGATACAATCTGTATAACTGGCTGTCTCTCCAACCAGCGACTGAACGATTGTATAGCAACAACGACTCATTTTTTTGATTTTCAAATTTTTCTGTTAAAATTCTTACTGCCTCCTCTGGCTTGGATGACAACCTTCGAAATTCAACAAGTGTAATTGTGGCCATTTCTTCCACTGGACCAACCCCGCGCTTTTCCTCCACAACAGGAGGAACGATATCGTGGAGAATTGGTTTGACTTCTGAAATACGTTTCTGCGAAGATATTGGATATTGCCCGCCTGCCGGCGAGGCAGGGATATTGGATATTTGGGCTTTGTTTGACATTGGAAATTCTGATTTTGGTTTTATAATGCCGACATCCGTGCGATCCGTGTTTTTCTTATCCGTGATTCTTGCTGTGTCTGCGCCTATCACCATCAACAACTCTTCCACTTGCTCTTGTGAAAATCCAAGCCCGCCGCTCGCCACAGGCTTCATCGCATATTCAGCAATCTGGTCATCTGACCTAATGTCTTTAATTTTTGAAATAACAAGCGATTTTAATCTGGGTTTAAGCGTGTCGCTGACAGGAAATTTCAGTTTTCTTAATACATTAGCAAATTCATCTCCCCTATCTGCTGGCAACGTCGTTCTCACAACTTCTTGTTTTCTGGCTCCACTCACTTCTTCAGTTAATAGTGGCCTATCTTTTTCTCCAACCAACATCTTTGTTGGACTTTCGGACTTTATAGACTTTATAGACTTTTGACCATCACCCGCCATCGCTTCATCAACAAAAATCTCCTTGACTGGCGCGCTCACAGCCGGCACCTGTCTCTCCGACCCCTTCATCGACAATTTCTCAATCTTAGTTTCATTTTCTACTGTCAACTTTCTACTATCAACTTTTTTTTCTTCACCCATCTTTTGATCTTTGTCATTTATTTGTCCTTTGACATTTGACATTTGAGCTTTGTATAACCGAAACTCCTCCATTGTCATTCTCACGGATGTTCCATCTGTTTTCTTCACTAAAATTGTCGGCTGAGTGGTCATAGTTCTGTGTGCATAAATCACTTGACAAATTCCTTTCTTTATATTATACTATATTTATCACGATGAGGGGACACACCTAAGGTTTCGTCCGAAGGTTAATGCCTCTCTAATAAATTATCCTGCCAAGCTTAACTTGGCAGGTTTTTATTTGGCCAATTTATGCCTCAGACAATCAATAAACACAAAATGGCGTGAAAAATTCCTTAACAGGGCGGAATACTTTTTTGGATTTGGTATCAAAACATTCAAAAGTTTATTCTTTTCTTCAAGATATTCAATCAGGCAATGAAAATCGCCGTCGCCTGACACAATCATCGCCTTATCATAATTACAAAATTCAATCATTGCATGCAACACCAAATCCGCGTCAACATTTCCTTTTGTATGAGTCCTGCCTTCACGGATATATTCTAACGTCGGTTTAAATACAACTATATAGCCCGCTTTTTGTAAAAAAGTATAAAGCGCTTCATTGCCAGCCACATAACCAATAAACAAAAAAACCTTTTTAATTTTGTATTTATCTCTTAGATATACAAAAAATCTCACAAAATCCAGCTCCCACCCGCAATCCAAAATTGCCAAGTTCAAATTTTGGCTATCAATAAACGCATAATTATTATGCTTTTTGTCCATAACTTTATTCCGTTTGGCTTACTTTGCCACTTTTATGCTAAATCGAGCGAAAAATTTGCGAAATTGTCGGCTGGATAGGCACAGTTATTTTAACAATTCATCATTCCAGATGAATTTTTCTTTATTTTCATCCCAAAGAAATAGTTCTGTTATTTTCTCATTTCCAAGTTCTTCAGACTTTTTATTAAGAGCTGTCATTATACCGTCAATATCCTCATATTCACCGTCTTTATTTTTTGGAAATTGGGTTTCTATTTCTTTTTTTATTGCGCCATAATCAACGCCATTCGCATTTGTATTTGTTTCTTTAGAAACGCTTTTCTGTGTGTTTATTTCCTTCAAAAGCCGCGCCCTTTCTGAATCAGTCAGTGTTGGATTAACATAATTATCTAAAATCAAATGAGAATAGAGTACTAAAACCTGGTGTACAATCATTTTATCCTCTATTAAAATGCAACCCTCCCATTCTCTCTCCTCGTTCATAAATGCAAGCAAACTCATACCGTCAAATTTTTGTTTGCTAAACTGTCTAAACCGATCTATCCAGTAAGCATTAGTTCCGGGACCACTCAAATCCGGCTTTGTGCCAATCGGTGAATCATTTGTATAGATAAAAGTAGCGTATCTAACAGATTCTTCGCGTCTATCTGGCATATAAACAATACTGTCTATTCCTTTACGCATCGCGCCATCCAAATCCAAATTCATGGCAATTGCAACATGAAACCATCCTGAATTGAGCAAAAAAGCCTGCCAATTGGGTGGCATTTCTTCAAAATAATTAACCATCAACAACAATGACGCCCTTGAATAAAGCATACTCCATTCATCTTCCAAATTCTCAAACAAAAAATTTCCAGCCGTGTATTCCTCAAATTTACGTAATAGTTCTATGGCTGGCATAACATAACGACTATCATAAAGCCACAACATCAAACTTGATATCAGTTTTGCCTTAAACGCATGGCTCGCAAGTGTTTCTTTGTTTACAATCAGAGAACGCACAGTGTCGCTCGTAAACCAATACTCTGAATCCCTATCCAGCCCACGCAGAAGAACCCCCTCTTGTTCATATTTCTGCAATGTTCCAAACAAATCCGCATAAATAGGCGGAAAAATAGAAATCAAAACAAACTCTTGCAGCTCATTTAAGCCGAGTTTCTCCCAACGTGCCAGCAATGAAGCGTCTGCCTGCCCATCCTTCATTTGCTCCTCAATCATTGATTTTATGTTTGTTTTGAAATAATTATCCATATTTTATGATTTGCGAATCTTTTTTCTATCTTTGTTAGACAAATCTGCCATCGTTGTTTGCAATCCTCTGATTATAAAATCAACATCAGTATCATCTTTTAATTCAATTTCGTATAAATCCTCTATCGCAGATTCTGCGTCCGCATTTTCGGCTTTAAGTAGTTTACAAAGTTCACCAAAAAATAAGCTGTCCAAATCTATTGGTTTGGCTTTGTCAATGACTTTCTCTTTTTCTCCATGATCTAAAATAATCTCAGCGCTGATTCCATTTTTAATATATTTTGCAACATATTCATTTGCCTTTTCTCCGAAGATGGCCCCGAAAATATTATATATTTTTGAACCTTGTAAATCAGTGATGGTAGATAAATAATACTCATTTTCGGTTTTTTCTTCTTTTGCGCCAGATAAATCCTCTTTGCTCCTTTTTGCGAAACCGGCCGCCTCTGGCTGATCAACATGGCCGTGGCTGATACGTTTTTCAATATATTCTTGTAACCCCAAAAATCCTTTAAATGTTTGCAACCTAATCGGAAAATTTGGCGGATCATTCATATCACGACACATTACGCGCAGTTCGAATCCTTGAAACACTTCTCGGTTTTGCAATAAGGACTGCGCGCCTTTGTTTCCACCAACACTATATGCTTTAGCGAGCGCTTCTAACCAGTCGCTGGGGTTGTTTAAAACACATGGTATTATTACATCAGTCATCACCAGGTCAGCGGCCTCTTTCTTGTCTAGCCCAAACCCACGCACACGCTTCATTGGCGCATCATATCTTGCCTTCATGCCTTCTATAATATTACCCTCCAAATTCTTTCCACAAATATAAATGACGGTTTTATCCTTTTTTGTTTCTTCATCTTTCACTTTCTCTATTTGACTAAAAGCTTCTTCTGTCAATGTAAGGCCACACATTGCCTTTCCCATTCTAATGCTTTTATTTACATTTCTAATGTCTCCACCGCGTCTGCGCTGTACTAAATCTTGTAAATTGAAGCGAATAAACGCGCCTGTTCTTTCTTCATCACATTCTGCGACTTCTTGTGGCTGGCCCATCATACCGGCCTTATCTTGCTTTAACATGTCTTGCATAGTTATTTTGGCCGCCATTCTTCCAGAAAGCGGAATAAACAAAGCATCAGCAGGCGAAGAACCCACTTGAATTTCTATTGCTTGACCAGCCATTTCACGGTGCCCCTCAGAATCATAGCGCCATTCTGCCATTAATTGTAAACCAGCTTGTATTTTCTCTTCCTGTATGAATTTTAAATAACCATTTATATCCAAATTCTTATAGTCATCGCGTGGATTGGTTTGTTCATCCATTATATCTATTGTGCTTGTTTTTCCTTTTTCATCTTTTACTTCTTTTTTTAAATCTCGGCCAGTAAAATAATTAAATGCCAGAGTTTGTATATCAAATCTATGCAAACCAAGTTCGCGGTTGGCTTTGATCACATCCACAAAATGCGCAAAATCCGCCAAGCTTGCGCGAACCCGCGCAGTATCATTTTCGTCATTTGGATTTTTTATCGTTACCAACCTATTCTTTTCATTTACACGCCCCTCCTTTAGGGGAGTATAAATTTCCTTAGGAATAGTTGTGGGGCCTATGCCATCAGTAATTTTTAATCGCTCATTACAAATACTGATTCCTTCCATTATCTTTGCCACTCGCCAGTGTTCTACGGACTTTTCAGTATTCGCGCCAAATACCAAAAATACTTCCAAAAAATTCATGCTGTTATAATCCATGGTCTGATTATCCCAGTCGCTTTTTAGCCTGTCTACTAATTTTTTGTCTTTATTCTCAATACCATATCGCTCAACCAAATTAGTCGCATGTCTCGCAAGAGAATTTTCACTTTCTGCGCGTTTCATTCCGCCACCGATTTCTCCTTCATTGTGTTTATTCATACACATCTATTATTGTTTATTAAGCATTTCTTGAAATAATCTCCTTAGTGAATTATCATCATGTAAACTATCCAGAGCAGACATTAATTCTTCCTTATTTAAACCAGTATTTTTGTTGTTTAAGTATGATGTAAGCGCTAAATTCATTTGACGTTTATCTTCATCGCTTAATTTTATTCCACCAGCAAGTTTCTGCTGTATATTTACATCTAAATTCTGATGTATTTCTTGCAAGTATTTTCTCGAATCTCTACTTTGGTCTATGCGCTCCAGTACACCCACCGAAGCCGCCCCGCCTGTTTTACCACCACCAACACCCTCGTATTGCTGGGCCAACCTATTAGAGTCATTCAGGAACTTTCTGCTATCTAATCCTGCATCTTGCGCAATATTTTCAATCTTTTGTTCAATAGTCAGTTTTTCCGGCATGCCAGTATTATCATCCAAATATCTCTGCCTGCGCAATTCATTCGTTAAAGCCAACAACCACATATGATCACGCTGTCCAGCTTGACTTTGATCATATTCAGCACCACCTTGTTCGCGCCGATAGACCATACTAGAAGCCAAAGCTTTAACAGAAGCCATTAAACCCTCTTTTTCTTTCTTACCTATTGATTTTTGTAATCTAGCTATTTCTGTATCATAAGAATCTGCTGGTGACCGCACATGCCTTCGATCCGCAATTGCTTTTTGAAACAACTCTTCTGTAAGTGCATCGTGGGCCATACCCTTTGAACCAGCAACTTCGTCTGATTTGACCTTATAATACGCGGCGGAAAAAGCGCTGTTTTTATTGCTGGTTGCAAAACTCCTTAATGCATTTTCCTTGGCTTGCAGTAATGACTCAAAGTCAGCGGTGTATTGTTTTTTATTTCCGCCATCTTCAACAAACTTCCTGGCATCACCCGCTTTTTTCTGATCTTTCATATAATCAAGCATTTTTTCTAAATTTTTACTATCTTGATCCATAAATTTCTCATTCAGCTGTTTTCCGGCAAACATTTGACCAAAAAGTGACCGCAAGCTATCATCTGCCTTAATTTTGTTTAAGGCCCCTGTCTTCTTTCCAACATCCTTCACACCACCAACAATTTGTTCTAAAAGTTCTATCATTTTTTCATTTAAATCCGCGCCACCAGGTTTTGCTGATTCTTCCATTTGCTTTGCCAACGCCTCTTCTTCTAATTCCTTAGCTTTGGCTTCTGCTTCTGGAACAGATTTTTGCAGACCCGCTTCTTCGCTTGAAATATCCCTGTACTCCTCACTGTTTGTTTTATTTTGCTTTTCCAACTCAGATTTCTTCTCCGCTATCTCCTGTAAACGCGCTTTTCCTTTTTCTGCTTCGCCACGCTGTTTTTCCGCCTCCTCCATCAATTGAGCAGGTGACTTATCTAATTCCTTTGATCTCCCTCTTAGTGTCTTCGCTTTATCATTGTGTTTCGTAATTTCGTTTTTCAGCTTATTTGCGCCATCTTCAATCTCTTTGTATTCTTTACCGCCTTTCTCTCCAGATTTTTCCAGTTCTTCTTTTCGCGCAAGCATTTCATCTAATTCTTTTTGTTTTTTTCCTGCTTCTTCTTCTTCTTTATTGGCTTCTTTTGCAAACAAACCATCTGGACCGCCTTTTAACGGCTCTCTAACACCCTGGTTTATTTGCGCCAACAAAGCAAGCATTCTTTCCTGCCAACTTTCTTCTTCTTTACTTCCCGCACCACCAAGACCTCGGGCCTCTCTGGCTTGTTTTTCTAAATCATCTGCTTTTTTATTATGGTCATCAATTTCATTAGATAAATTTTGTTTTTCTTTTTCTAAATTCTTATACTCATCTGTATCTTTTTTACCATCTTTTGCTAACTGTTGTAGTTTTTCTCCCATTTCGGCATGTCTTGTTGCTTTTTCTTGGGCCTGGCCGCGCCCTATTTGGGCCGCTTCTTCTAATTTACGAGCCACCACCTCTCTTTTGTCAGCATCTTGCACGTCTGCCAACTGTCTTTCAAAATCAACCACCCTCTCCACCTCTGGTTTGTGTTCTGCTTTCACATTTTCTAAAATCCTGCCTTCTTCGTCTGTGGCCTCCTGAATTTTCTTTTGTTCGTGTTCACCCTCCATCTCTTTTCGCCGACCACTAAACGCATTTTGCATATCCAAATCCTTTACGCGTGCGCGAATATTTTGTTCTGCCACTTCTTTATCTTTACCACCTGTGGCATTCAAAACATCCAATTGTGCCTGCACATGCATTGTGTTTATTTCCGCTTGTGCTGTCTCCTTTTTAAATCTTCTTCTGGCCATTTCCTTGGATTCTTCTGTTGACTCACCTTCTTCTGTAACGAGATACTCCTTTGCGCCCTCTGCCATTTCGTATGATTTCTTCATTTCAGATCTCTCCTTTCTCACACCACCCTCTCCCTCCATTTTACGAACGCTCTTTCTAAATTTTTCAACACCACCAACCGCTCTTCCGAACGGCGTATTATCTTCTATTTTTCTACCAAATTTGGTCGCCAAATTGCCACCAAAACCTTTTCCACCGCCCTTAAGCCAGCCCTTAGCGCTACTAGATATGCGCGCTTGTCTCTGCTCAATTGCCGCCTTCCTGTTTTTCATTATTTTATCATGCGCGCCAAACTGAAGATTCGTCCATGCACCCAATCCCTGATTCCACCAATCTGCAACACCCAAAGCTTTATCATGAATAAATGCGCCCCTTCTAACCCACGCTTTTCCACCAACGAAAGGTACGTTCATTAAAGCAAACTTACCAGCTTTTTTTCCGACATCTAACCCACCCCTCGCCAACCATCTCCCTGCGGCATAGCCAGTGGCGATTGTGGCGGCTTTTTTGAAAAAGTCCATTCCACTGCTAACCATGCCTCCTCCACGCACGCCAAGTTTTTGTACACGCTCCAAGCCAGCCCACAAAAACGCTATTGGAATTAAAAGATTAGCAAGATTTAACCATTCGGTTATTTTGCTTAGAGCAACAGCGTTTTCACCACCAAGCGTCATATCAGAACCCTGTTGTTGCGCCATTGATTTACTGAGATTTTGAAAACCCATTTGAGAAGCAACCGAACCTTCGCCCATTGTGGCAAATGCCAACCACAAGAAAAACACCATTAATGGCGCTGCCAAAACATATTTTGAAAACTCATCCCACCATTCTTTTGCATAACTCTGACCTTGTGGGATGGTGGACGTGATATACGCGATTGGAGATAAAATAACTAAAAGCCACAACATTATAACCCGCCACAACATTATTACACAATAAACAACCAGTGTAATAAGAGAAAGTCCGGCAAACAAAAACGCGGTAACAGCAGCGGCCAAAAGGCGAATGTCCATATTCTCTTTCACTTGTGTGTCGCTACTTGGCGCTTGTCCATTCACCATGGTAAACATGTCATTCAAATGAAACATGTTTATCAAATTTCCTCCAGCAGTAGACGCGATCGCGTTTAAAAAAGTAATTGTAAATACATGCGCCACGTCTATGAATAATCCGCAGATGAGATTGCTAAAATTAATAAATACAGCCGCTAAAATTAATTTTACCAACATTTTATTCCATTGATACTGTTCTATTCCAAGGATGGTGCCTATCGCGATTATAAGCAAAACAACCACAAAAAACATATTTGCGACATCGCGCACCATTGTCCAACCAAGCATCACGATAGGTAAATCAATATAATCATTAAATCGCGCGAGCTCAATAAAAAATGCGAGGAAGAACACCATCAAACGAATGCATAATTCTCCAAGAGTAAGCATTACTTCAGCAAGCCACCTCTCCAAAGCGCGCACAATATCGTCAACGCTTTGCGCGAATGTCGGATAAGCCCAAAACACGCACACAAACAAAACCACAGAAACCAAAATTGCCACCCCTACAACGGTTGGTTTTCTTTTGGGCGCAAAAGCCCGTATATAGCTAAAAAACCGCTTTGCTTTTTTCAGCATGTTAATTATGCGCTATGTGTATATTATAACACAAATAATTAAAAAACGCACGACTTGTCCACACCCGTCATGACTTATGACTCAGATAACATAACTCATAAATCAATTTTTTATTTTAAAAAAAATAAACCCGCCATAGGCGGTCAAAAGCTATAAAAAAGGCCACACTTTAGCGCAATTTTTCAAATTCATCAACACCAATTTCAATATCACGCAAAATTTTTCTCAAAAGTCCTGTGCCGACATCTTCATTACCATGCTCTGGAACCGTTGTGGATAGGCCTGTTTGAAAATTATGAAAGAATCTATGGCTTCCCTTGCGCCGAATTTCCTCAAACCCTAAACACACTAAAATTTTCATTAGCTTCTTTGCTGAAAGCGGAGATAGGCGCGTCATAAATTAAAAACTAAACTCTAGTTTTTGCACGCCCAAAAATTCGTTCTGGTTCAATTTAGAACGAAAAAGATTTTTTTCAACTTCCGCACACAAAGCAACTGCCTCATCAAGCCGTTTATACAATTCCGGCAGTGTTCTCGCTTGCGTATAACAACTACGCAAGGCAGGCACAGTACCGACAAAATATCCATTTTCATCTCTTTCTATTATAACAGGAAATGAATAGCTTTTGTGTTTTTTAACTGACATATTTGTCTATAATAATTTACTTTTTTATAATACCCCAAAATCATCAAAAAGTCAAATTTTGTACTTATCCACACCACCATATTGACAAACCAATGAAACTACACTAAAATATGATGTTTTGATAGAGATTCTGATGTATACTAAAATTGAAGGAGTGTTCTTTTCGAACCATGGGACAAAGCACCAAGTGTGGTGCATGGAAAACAAACAAAGGGGGTGCTGTGATGAAAAAGAGATGCTGGATGATGGTTTATGTATGTGTGATTTTCTCGTGTATCTGCCTCGCTTGCGATGATGATAGTGATACGGGTGGACTGGTGTCCGCCCCCCCGATCGACGCTGTCTGGACCATCGATAGTACTGTAGAGCAGGACGAAAGCCATTCAGACGCAGTCAATAACCCTGCCAACAAAATAGCTGAATATTGCGCTCCACTTCTAGTAAAGACGTGGGACTGTATGGTCGGCCAAGTCGGGGTTGATAGTTTGTGTCAGCTATACAGCACAGAGTGGAGCATTAGTTTCACATTTGTCAAAGTAAACGAAGATGAAACATGGACATTGTCGGGGAATTGGGATGCTGAAGGATGTACTTTCGTATGCGACCCGCTAAATAGTGTTATAGACATGAGCAGCTGTGGCTGGGACAAAGGGTGGGTATTGTATCTGGACCCCAACTACATGGGTATAGAATATGGGAACCAAGACGATTCCAACTGGTGCCAAGCCGACTGCTATTAAACAACACTCATCACGAACCACCCATGGTTCAAATTCATAATAGTAAAACCGGCCCGATATGGCCGGTTTATTGTCTTAATAATCACACAGAATCACGGTGCCACAACAATAATATTTGAAAACGACACAATTGGGCTAGTAGTTATCTAAGACCTGAATGCGGGGTTGGTAGACACAGACGAGAGAGTTATCATTGTATGATTTTTTCTTAAGAAAATCTTTCCAGCCGGTGGTGGTAAATTTTTTATCAATCTCACTTACTTTATAAACATAATCTGGCCATGTGGCTGCATCTTGTCCAACATACTTATCCGCGTCGCAGGTGTAATTAAAGAATCTTTGCGCTGGACGAGGTTCGCAGGTGA
>Ga0172371_10007760_pt1 | contig 15178 bp, 19 predicted proteins | sample Lak12m_FD_114543 | JGI IMG/M metagenome (GOLD analysis project Ga0172371, IMG submission 114543) | Freshwater microbial communities from Kabuno Bay, South-Kivu, Congo - kab_022012_12m | ecosystem: Environmental > Aquatic > Freshwater > Lake | place: Democratic Republic of the Congo: South-Kivu... | reverse complement strand
CCAGGTGGCCGCATGACCACGCAAGCCGCATTTGCCGCGCCGTTGCTTGATCCGGCACAGGCTTGTCCTGACGGACTGACCACCTGGAACCAGTCAGACCCTTCGGTGCGTTACGCCGTCTATCGCAACAACGTCACCGTGGCGCTGATCGACGCGCTGGCCGATACCTACCCGGTGGTGCAGCAACTGGTGGGTGAGGATTTTTTTCGCGCCATGGCGCGGCTCTATGCCCAGGCGCATCCGCCGCGCTCACGCGTGATGGCCTTCTATGGGAAAGGCTTTGCCGATTTCATCGCCCGTTTTCCGCCGGCGGCATCCGTACCCTATTTGGCCGACGTGGCGCGGCTGGAAATGGCTTACGTGGGCGCGTACCACGCAGCCGATGCCCAGCCCATGCCCGCCGGGCAGGTGCAGGCCCTGCTGGCTGACCCGCAACAACTTGAGGCGCTGCGCGTGGCCGTACACCCCAGCGTGCACATCGTGCGATCGCGCTACGCCATCGTCAACATCTGGGCCGCGCACCAAACACCAGAGGAGCCCGACGAATGGGACGCAGACCGGTCGCAAAACGCTTGCGTGTTCAGAAGCGGTCTGTCGGTGCAAATACACAGCATCAACGACGGTGCAGCGTGTTTTTTCTCTTCCTTGCAAAACCATGCCCCCCTGGCGCAGGCTAACGCCGATGCCATGGCAAACGACCCCGCTTTTGATCTCACCGCAACCCTGGCCACGCTGTTGCGCTGGCAGCTTTGGGTAAGCCAACCCACCGGAGACTCTGACCATGACGCAACCCGCTGATCGCCTGCCCACCCTGTCACACGCCGCTGTCCAGGAGGGCGTGATGTCGACCCTGATCCACACACTGATCGATGGGTTCACCCACATTCCGCACACGCTGCTGGCGCTGTTGGCGCGCTTTTCCATCGCTGCGGTGTTCTGGAAGTCCGGTCAAACCAAGGTGCAGGGCTTTGCCATCGATCTGGTCAATGGCGAGTGGGTGCTGGGCTGGCCGCGACTGTCCGATTCGGTGGTGGAACTGTTCCGCGACGAATACCACTTGCCGCTGTTGCCGCCCGAACTGGCCGCGATCATGGCTGCAACCGCCGAGCACACCTTCCCGGTGTTGCTGCTGCTGGGACTGGCCACACGCTTTTCAGCATTGGCGCTGCTGGGCATGACGTTGACGATTCAGCTCTTCGTTTACCCCGATGCCTATCCCACGCACGGCACTTGGGCGGCGGTCCTGTTGTTTCTGATGGTGCATGGGCCGGGCAAGGTATCCATCGACCATTGGATGGCCAAACGCTGCGCCTGAGTCCGCAGTCCGCCACACCTTTTTTGCAATCCCAATGAACACGCCGCTGTCCTGGTTGGGTCGGGAGTTGGCACGCTACCTGGCCAAAGAGGTTCATGTTCACTCGACGGTCCCGGCGACGACGCCGACGCGCTTGCTGGCCACTCTACGACCGGGTGATGTGTTGCTGGTGGAAGGGCACAGCCGCGTCAGCAGCGCCATCAAATATCTGACGCAGTCCACCTGGTCGCACGCGGCTCTCTACGTGGGCGATGCATTGGTCACGGCTGGCAAAGTACCTTCATCCTCAGACCACTGTTTCGTCGAAGCCGACACGGTGCAAGGCGTGCGCAGTGTGGGCATCCAGGAATTTACCGGGCTGCACACCCGCATCTGTCGACCCGCGGGTCTGAGCCCGGTCGAATGTGCGCAAGTGGCGGCCTTTGCCATTGCGCGCATCGGCAGCCCGTACGACTTGCGCAATGTGTTGGATCTGGCGCGTTACCTGCTGCCCACACCGCCGGTGCCGCAACGCTTTCGGCGCAAACTGCTGGCGCTGGGTAGCGGCGATCCGACCCGGGCGATCTGTTCAACGCTGATTGCACAGGCGTTCCAGTCCATCCACTATCCCATTCTGCCCATCACCGTGTTCCAGAACGACGACCGACCCGACTGCCCGGCGTGCGTCAAAGAAGTGCTTCTGGTACGCCACCACAGCCTGTTTGCACCGCGCGACTTTGACGTGTCGCCGTATTTTCAGGTGATCAAACCCACGATCGAAGCGGGGTTTGACTTTCATGCCTTGCGTTGGGGCGACGCAGACTTGCTTATTTCTTGAGGTCGTCTGACGACGTTTCGTCCATGCCCTTGGCGTAGGCCTTCATGGCCTGGCTCAGAAACGGGATTTGCAGGCTGAAATTTTTGCAGCCTGAACACATCAGCAGATGCACTTTCAGGCTGATTTTTTCAGACAAGGACAGCGGCCGCTCCTGTGCCTGCGAAATCAGCTGGGTGGCTCGCTGGCAATTCATCATGCGCGCTCTCCCTTCAGGAACCAGCTGTTCTCAAGACACTCGCGCAGCCGCACGCGTGAGCGATGCAACATCACGTTGAGATTGGTGGTGGTGATGCCGACCGTGCTGCAAATTTCAGCCATGTCGAGCTCTACAAATTCTTTCATCATGAACACCCGCGCCTGGTTGCCGGGCAAGGCCTCCAGGCAGGTTTCAAAAATTTTCCAGAACTGGTGCTGGTGCAAGGAGGCTTGCGGGTTGCCCCAGCTGGCGGGCCTTTCGTCGTCCTGCCAATGCCCTTTTGCGTCGAACAGCTCTGAGTAGTCTTCGTATTCTTCATCCTCGTGCAGCAAGCTGCTGGCGTTCACCATGCGCTGCTTTTGACGCAAGGTATCGGCAATCTTGTTTTTGAGGATGGCAAACACCCAGGTTTTCAGTGCGGCACGTCCGGCAAATGATTTGGCATTTTTGAGCGCCCCCACCAACGCTTCCTGCACCGCGTCCTCGGCCGCGTGGCTGTTGGACAGTTGCAGCGTGGCAAATTTGAGCATCTGCTGGCGCAGGTCGTTCAAAAAGGCGGTGTCGGACAGGATCGCGGTATCGGTCACGACAGATTCAGCGCCATCGCGGGGATGAGTGGAGCGCATCAACGGTGTCCTCTGGAAGTCAATTCATTTTTGGCTGCGCTGTAACTGGCGACGCAATAAGGTACCAGATAATTCAACAGCACGTGTGGCCAGGATACGCCCGCACCCATCAGAATGTACTCGCCCTGATTGACCCCGTTCAGCACCGTCCCGACCACCACGGAAATGCGGATCGAATTTTTGACAATGTGGCCGGTGCAGGCCAGACGGATCAGCGCATCCATTCCATGCTCCTGCGGCTTTTTACATCACGGTATTTCATCACGGTGCCCTTCCCTGCAATGACGACGGTATCGACGCCCTGGCGTGCGAAAACTTTGCAATGAAACGTCGGTCAATCCAGTCTTTCCAGAGCCACACCCACGCCCCCTGGGCCGACCAGCGACCCCAGGATGCTACCGCGTAGCGCGGCCCACAAGAAATCAAATAAAGTGAACGTGCTCTGGGTCGATACGCCCTCAGGGGTCCGCCGTTGAGCGCGGCCAACAAGTTGGCCGCCAGCACCGGCCCCGCGCGCACCGCATGTACCCCCGAACGCGCCAGCGTCACGTCGCTGCGTGAACACACGTCGCCTGCTGCGAACACATTTGGATGCGACACGCTGCGATGAAATTTGTCCACCACAACATAGCCGTGCGCGTCCAACGTCAATTGCGATCTTCCCAGCCAGGCGCTGGCGCGCGCACCCGTCGCAGCCAAAACCCGATCTGAGGGTACAAGTTGCCCATCGGCCAACAACACGCCGTCTTGCGTACCCACACCGCGCGCCAAATGCACCCGTACCCCGGCGCGCTCGGCGATGCGCTGCAGCCGGCTTTGAACACCGTTGGAATGACCCGGCAACAACCCTGCGTCTGAGGCCACCAGATTCACCGTACCGCGTACTCCCTGGCTGGTGAAGGCGTGTTGCGCCGCCAGTGCCAGCTCGACACCAGCTGCTCCGCCGCCAACTACCACCAAACGGAAATTGGCGTGTTGCCGCGCTTGTGCCACGATCTGCGGCCAGCTGGAAAAAAATGCATCCAGGGGTTTGACCGGCAACAATGTGTCGCCCAGGGTTTCCAGCCACGAGGTGTCGGTTTCACTGCCAATGTCCAGCGACACCACGTCGTAACCGATCTGCCCCCCTGCGCCAACACCACACAGGCGCGCGTGGCATCCAGACCCACCACCTGATCGATGCGCAGACGGACACCCGCCGCCTGCGCCAAGGCCTCTAGATCAATGCGACATTGATCGCGGGTGTAGTGCCCTGCCACCCACCCCGGCAACATGCCCGAGTAGTTTTGAAAACGCGACGGCGTGATCAACACCACGTTCAGCCCGGCGGGACGTCGAACCGCCAACGCGCGCAAGACCGACAAATGTGCGTGGCCACCACCAACAAGAATCAGTCTGTGCGTCATGAGTGTGCAAAGTCAAAGTGAACAGCTCTGTCGTGGTGGGTGCCAGATTGCTTACAGATGGGTGCTCTGCCTTGGGTTGTCGACGCGCCGGTGTGTAAGAAATGTTCAGCCGGCCCGACTACCGCTTTGAAAGCTCCGGATCGGCCGGGTCTTTCATACCCATTTTTGAGGAGTTTCACCATGCCTTCATTGTCCAGCACACTCACCAAAGCCCTCGCCATGGCGGTCGTCACCACCGCCGCCCTGGGCGGGTGTTCGATGATGTGTCGCGCCTGCAGCGGTAACAAATGTGGTGCCAAATCCACCATGCAAAAGTGTGGCGCGTGCAAAGCCAAGTGTGGCGCCTGCGCAGCCAAATAAGCGCCTGCAGCGCCACTGGCGTTCGCAGTCGGATCAAGACATGGCGCGCGCAGTGCAGCAGGCCCAGGCCAGCGTCAGCGCCTTTGCACAGGCTACCGCTACCCACGGCTCGTTGATCCAGAACTGGGTGGCCGGGCAGGAGGTGGTGCAATACGCGCACTATCCCGCCAACGACGTGGTGGATGTGCGCAGCGGCGCGCAGTTTTACTACCACGCACACCGCGACGGCGACCAGGAACATGGTCATCTGCATCTGTTCTGGCATGCCAGCGCATCGGGCCAGCGACGCTATTTCAGGCGCGGCAAGCCGCGCTGGAATCGCACCGCACCAACGCATCTGCTGGCGATCTCGCTGGACGCGCGCGGCTTGCCGGTGGGGCTATTCACCGTGAACCAGTGGGTGACCGACGGTCACTGGCTGGATGCGGTCACCACACTGGCATGCGTGGACCGGTTTGCACTGGGCCAGGTGAAAGGTTACGAAGATAGCTGTCAGTGGTTGAACGGGTTTGTGCGCATGTACCGGCCCTTGATTGCATACCTGCTGGTTCAGCGTGATCGGCGTCTGGCACGCCGCACCGACCCGGCGCAAGCACGGCAAGACCATGCACTGGAGATATTGAGCCACTGCCCCATCCACTGGGCCGCTGACCTGGACGCCATGCAAGCGCAGTGGCAGCGACGCAGCGCTTCAACCTAACGTGAACAACTTGACGAAAGACTTTCATGATGCATCTCACAAAAACGATTTTTGCGGCATGGCTGGCGCTTGGCGCCGCGGTCAGCTTCGCGCTGGACTTGGCACCGTATTCCTCAGCGACACTGGCGCAGGCGCAGCAGTCCGGCAAGCCGGTCGCGCTGCACTTTCACGCGGACTGGTGTCCCACGTGTCGCGCGCAAACCCAGGTGCTCAATGACCTGAAACGGGAGACGGGGCTGGACGTGACCGTGCTGGTGGCCAATTACGACACAGAAAAAGAGCTCAAACGCCGCTTCAATGTGCGCGCACAGTCCACACTGGTGGTGTTGCGTGGCGACAAGGAAACCTACCGGGTTGTGGGAGACACCTCACCTGCAGCAATCCGTGGCGCCTTGAAATCGGCCCTGTGAAGGCGGCCGCCCCATGTCTCTGACCTTGTCGGTACCGCAAATTGGTTTGAGTCTGGCCGCCGGTGGCCTGACCACACTGTCACCCTGCGTTTTTCCGCTGCTGCCCCTGGTGCTGGGCGGCGCGCTTCAGGGGCATCGCCTTGCACCGGTCGCCATGGGCATGGGCATGACTGGCTCGTTTGCGCTCATTGGCATGGCGCTGGGTGCCCTTGGCCCCGCGCTGGGGCTTGATGCAGAGGCCGTGCGTAGCGGCGGTGCAGCGTTGTTGATCGCCTTTGCGCTGGTGCTGCTGGTGCCTGCGCTTGGCGAACGTTTTACCCAGTGGATGTTGCCGATTGCCAGCTCAGCCAACGCGGCCTCCAGCCGACTCGATGGCGGCTCGCTGCTGGGCGCGCTGCTGCTGGGCGGCGTGCTCGGGCTGGTCTGGAGCCCTTGTTCTGGCCCATTGTTGGGGTCTGCGCTGACGCTGGTGGCCAGCGAAGGTGGCGTGCTGCGCGGCGGTGTGGTGCTGGGCATTTTTGGCTTGGGCGCCGCCTTGCCCCTGGTGGCGGTGGCGTACGTCTCGCGCCGGGGCTTTGTCACCGTACGCGACTGGGTGCTGACACGCATGGCGGCGGTCCGCACCGGCTTTGCCGTGCTGCTGGGCGCCATGGGGGTGGCCATCCTGACCGGGGGCGACAAGTGGCTGGAGGCCCGTGTCCTGGCGTGGTTGCCCGATGCCTGGGTCAACCTGAGCGTGGCGTTATGAGCACACTCCAGGGCGTCGTCGGCTGTCAACGGTGGGGACGGCAGTCAGAGCGCGGTGCGACGGGCAACGCCACTGACGTGGTGCGCCGCCTGCCCAACCGTGATGCATGGGCTGCCCAGTGGGAAGAGCACATGCGCGCACCGGTTTGGGCGCAGCCAGCGCTGACGCCCGCCCAGTTCAAGACCGTGCCGTGGACGCGCCAACCCCTGCCGACGGTGACCGCCCTGGGGCTAAATCCGTGGCTGCCGCCGTAGCGTGGGCGACGACGACATTGCGCTCTACGCCGATAAATCCCGCAGCACCCCGGTGCTGACCTGGTACGGTCTGCGCCAGCAAGCCGCGCGTGAGCAAGAAGACGACGGCAGTTTCCGCCCCGATCGCTGCCTGGCAGACTTTGTAGCACCGACTGAAATTGCTATCTCAAATGGAGCTACTATTCCATACGATACAAGGGCCGTAGGCAAAAACAGTTTCAAAGATTACATGGGTGTTTTCGCCGTCACGACCGGGCTGGGCATCGATAAAAAAGAGACGCAACTCATCGCAGCACACGACGACTACAACGCCATCCTGCTCAAGGCGCTGGCCGACCGGCTGGCCAAAGCGTTTGCCGAATGCCTGCACCACTAGGTGCGCACCGACCTGTGGGGTTACGCGCCCGGCGAGGCGTTGAGTCCAGCTGAACGGGTATCTGAAAAATACCAAGGCATTCGCCCCGCCCCCGGCTATCCAGCGTGCCCGGACCACAGCGTCAAAAAAGACATGTTTGCGCTGCTGCAATGCGACGACATCGGCACGACGTTGACCGAAAGCCTGGCCATGAGTCCGACCGCCAGCGTCAGCGGCTTTTACATCGGCCACCCGCAAGCGAGGTATTTCAACATTGGGCGCATTGGCGACGACCAGTTGCAGGACATGGCGGTACAACGTGGTGTGGCCGCTTCAGACTTGCAACGTCTGCTGGCACCCCATCTGTAACCAAGGCCGGCATGAACAAGCAGATCAATCGGCCTGAAGTGATTCCTCTTCCTAAAACCGGATCCCATTGCGTCCGGCTTCCTTGACCCGGTACATGGCAGCGTCGGCCCGGTTCAACAGATCATCACGCGGCGTTTCATTTCCCATGAACAGTTTCACGCCAATGCTGGCCGTGCAGCAATGTTCGATTTTGACGCTTGCATGCCCCTCCACAGTGCGATCAAGCAAATAGGGGGCAGCCAGTGACCGCCGGATTTTTTCGGCAATCTCCTGTGCCTGCGCCTTGGCTTGCGACGGCTCGTTATCCAGCTCCATCAACACGACGACAAACTCATCCCCGCCAACACGGGCCACTGTGTCGATTTGGCGAACGCAAGCACACAGACGCCGCGCCACCTCCATCAGCAACAAGTCGCCCACCTGATGCCCCTGCTCATCGTTGAGCGGCTTGAAGTTGTCCAGATCCAGCACCAGCACAGCGCCGTAGCGCGCGCTGCGCTGGCTTGCGGCCATCGCCTGCGTCAGGCGGTCGCCCAGCATGCGCCGGTTGGCCAATTTGGTCAGCGGGTCATGCAAGGCCTGCTGTTGCACTTCTTCTTCGAGTCGCCGGGTCTCGCTGATGTCAATAAATCCCCATAGCGATTCCCCCAATTGATGGTCCAGCATGCAGCCGCTGACATCAACCCAGATGTGTTTGCCGTCCTTGCGCACGTGTTCAATTTGTGCCCGGCACACCTTGTTCGCTGCGAGCATCGGATACGCCGCTGCACCAAACGTCTGATAGGCGGCCTCGCTAGGATAGTTTTTGCGGGTTGGCGTGCCGACAAGCTCACCAACGCCATAACCCAGCAATTGCTCAAACGCCGGGTTGGCCCAGACGATCTTGCGCTCACGCACCGTGACGATGCCAATCGACAGGTTGGTAAGAATCGCCCGCTGTTGATGCAACAGCTTGTCAATGATTTGGGCACTGCGAATGCGTTCGGTCACATCCGTTTTGACAGCTACATAGTGAGTGACTGCGCCGCCCTCATCTTTGACCGGTGCAATCTGGCTGTCTTCCCAATAGATCCGGCCGTCTTTGCGCCGGTTGATCAACTCTCCACGCCAGACCTGATCACGGGTCAACTTGGACCACAGGTCGTCGTAAACAGCTTTGGCGGTCTGATGCGATTGAAGGAGGCGAGGGTTGTTTCCAATCACTTCGTCTGCGTGATAGCCGGTCACTTCGGTAAAGCGCGGGTTGACATACTCGATTGTGGCGTTCAGATCGGTAATGACCACCGACGCCGGACTTTGTTCCACGGCAACGGAAAGCTGTCGTAGTCTTTCGTCCCTTTGCTTGCGCTCGGTAATGTCTTCGTACATCCCCAGGACCCCGATGGTTTCATTGGCCTGGTTCTTCAATGGCACTTTGGAGGTGCGAAGCCAGATTGTTTTGCCCTGCGGCGTGGTCTGCGGCTCTTCATAAAACAGTTTGGCCTTGCCCGACGCCATCACCGCCTGATCGTCGGCACGGTACAGATCAGCCTGCGCGGCCCAGCCCATTTGATGGTCGTTCTTGCCAATCAGGGCCTCTGGAGCGGTCATGCCTGCGTCCATCGCAAACGCCGAGTTGCAGCCCAGAAAACGCAAATCACGATCCTTCCAGAAAATCCGCAAAGGTGCAGTGTCAATGATGGTACGCAGCAGATCCCGCGACGCAGTCGTTGCAGCCACCGTCTGGCTGCGCTCAACTTGTCGTCGATAAAGCAGATACCCGATCAAGACCAGAAAGAAGGCCGTCACCGGGATGACAACCTTCAGGGTATCGCGCCAGCCGGGTTCTTTTACCTCGTAAACGCCAAACCACTTTTCGTAAAGCGTGTTGTACACACCGTTGGCCTTGGTGACGGCCAATGCCTCGTTCAGGCTGGCCAGCAACTCGGTTTGCCCATGGTGCGTCGCAAAGGCGAATTTCTGTGCAAACCCGGCGGGTGCCTTCAGCACCTCAATTTGGGTGAGTCCAAGCTGCTTGAGCGTCTGCATGCCCACCAGTCTGCTCAACAGCATGACGTCGTGTTGGCCAGATGCCAACAGTCGCAGGCCATCGGCAGCGGCATCCACCAGCACCAACTGTTTGGCCCAACCTTTGGCCACCGCGTAGTCGTGCGCCAGGTCGGCATTGAGAACGATGATCGATTTACCCGCCAAGTCGTCTTCGGAGCGGATGTCAGATTGCGCTTTGCGCGCAAAGATGGCCCCTTGCACGACCACATGCGGCACGCTGAAATCGGCAAACTGTCGTCGCTCGTCAGAGTGGGCCAAATTGATCAGGACATCGATCTTGCCGTCCTTGAATTCCTGCAGCAACTCATGAAAAGGCAATACCCGCAAGTTGCCCTTCAGGTTGGCCTCAGCGGCCACAGCGCGCCAGAGCTCAACGGTAAAGCCACCCGCCATGCTGTCGGTCATGCCCGTGGCAAACGGGGGGTAATCTTGTTCGCTGCCCACCACCAGGGTGCGCGCTGGCAACGGCGCGGCTGACATCGCACTGGCAAGCTGCGCCGAAGCAACCGTGCCGAAAAGGAGCGTCACAACGATAACGCACCTCAAGACCATCCGCAGGCCAAACATGGTTCCAACCGTTTTCAAATATCCTGCCAACCCAAGACGACAATCCGACTTCCCATGCGGCACATCATATGCTTTTGCGGCAACGTCATATTGATTTTTTCCTGCAAACGTCGGCAAAAACACGCTACTCCGGCCGGTCCAGCTTGGTCGACAGCAAAATGGTTGAAAAGGTGTCGGCCACACCCTTGATAAGGCGGATCTTGTCAAGCACGGCGTCAAGCTCCTGCGTCGATTCGGTCATCAGCATAGCGCACAAGTCGTAGCGGCCGCTGACCGAATACAGCTTGGTGATTTCGTGGCGCCGGGCCAGCGCCCGCACCACGTCGGGCTCATTTTGCGACTGCATCGAGATCAGCACCATGGCACGAATCGCGTTGGACGCGCGCGTCTGGCCCACACCGATGGTATAGCCGGTGATGACGCCCGCGTTTTCCAGCGCCTTGAGCCGCATTTGTGCGGTGCTGCGCGCACAGCCCAGCGCCCGGGCCAAGTTGACCATGGGCAGGCGCGCGTTGATCTTGAGCAGCTCGATCAGGCGGTGATCAAGCGCGTCCAAATTGGGATTCAGCGTGGATTCAGACATAGTGTCACAAACGTTTGCAATATGACTCAATTTTGACATTGAAATCAGTCAATTTGCTTGTTTGTGTTGGCAGCGTTGATTTTTAGACTGGACGCATGGACGCCGGGTGTCGCCCGGTAGCCGCCACTTTCAGGAGTTTTTATGCTGCAAACCGTCGAATTCGCCAGCCCCAAGGTCCTTATGACCCACGCCGAGCTGCGCGCCTATGTGCCCGAATCTGAATCCTGGCAAAAACAGTTTGCCCGCCGTTACACGCACCATGACCAGTTGCGCGGCGTACTGAACCATGTGGAAGATGTGAACGAAACGGTCTATAACAAGTTTGCCATCGCTATCACGCCCTACATGGCGCAACTGATGGACCGTGATGACCCCAACTGCCCGATCCGCAAGCAGTACCTGCCGTCTTTTCATGAAGAAACCAAACCCGGTTTTGCCACCCTGCTGGATCAGTTGGGTGAAGAAGGCGACACCATACCCGGCACCAGCATCGTGCACCGCTACCCGCGCCGGGTGCTGTTTTTGGTAAGCAATACCTGCGCCACGCTGTGCCGCTTTTGCACGCGCAAGCGCATGGTGTCGCAACCCTCTGGCTCAGTGCATAAGGACGAAATTGACGCGTCAATTGATTACATTGCCAACAACAAAAACATTGAAGACGTGCTGCTTTCAGGCGGTGACCCGCTGACCTTTACCGACGAGCGGCTCGATGAAATTCTGGGCATGATCCGCGCGCGCGCGCCGCATGTGCGCTTCTTGCGCATTGGCTCGCGCATGGTGGTGCAAATGCCCACGCGCGTCACGCCCGAGCTGTGCGCCGTGCTGGAAAAACACCGCGTGCAGATGATCAACATCCACATCAACCACCCCAAAGAAATCACGCCGCTGCTGCGCCGCCGCGTCAAGCTGCTGCAAAAGGCCGGCATCATGATGGGCCTGCAAACCGTGTGTCTGAAAGGCGTCAACGACAGTGTGGAGGTGATGCGTGAGCTGTTCATGCAGTCGATCGAGATGGGCGTGCGCCCCTACTACGTGTATTCCACCGACATGGTCGAAGGTGCGCACCATTTCATCGTGCCGCACCGGCGCATGCTGGAGCTGTACGAAGGCCTGCGCGGCTGGATCAGCGGCCCGGCGGTGCCCACCTTCATCGTTGATGGCCTGGGTGGCCTGGGAAAGCTGCCCATCATTCCCAGCTATGTGCGCGAAGAGGCCTTGCCCGACGGCAGCGGCACCACCGTCAAATGCCGCAATTACGCCGGCAAAACCGTCGAAATGCCCGGCCTGGGCCAAGACTTCAGCCTGCCCAGCGTGAGTAACTAATTCAAACAATTTGCGGGTCAGACCACTTCGCGAAGCAAGTCGCACTCTTGGGGTCAGATCACTTTGCGCAGCAAATGTGCTCTGACCCCAACAGCTTAACCTGACCCCAACTGATTAAGGATTTATATGCGACCCGGTTCCCCCTACGGCACACACCGTGTGCTTGAACCGCTAGGCGTGCTACCGCAGCCGGCCTGGAAGCTCGACAACACGATGTCCCTTTACGACAACGAGCTCCTGATCGACGTGGCCGCGCTCAACATCGACTCGGCCAGCTTTACGCAAATCAAGACGGCCTGCCAGAACGACGAAGCACGCATCGCCGCGCATGTGCAAGACATCGTTGCCCAGCGCGGCAAGCACCACAACCCGGTGACGGGATCGGGCGGCATGTTGATTGGCACGGTGGCGCAAATCGGCCCGGCACTGGCGGGCAAGATCAACCTGAAGGTGGGCGACAAAATCGCCACGCTGGTGTCGCTGTCGCTCACGCCGCTGCGCATCGATGCCATCAAAAAAATCCACCTGCACCAGGATCAGGTGGAAATCACCGGCCAGGCGATTCTGTTTGAAACCGGCTTGTACGCCCGGCTGCCTGCCGACATCGACGAAAAGCTGGCGCTGGCGATTCTGGACGTGGCCGGTGCGCCCGCGCAAACCGCACGGCTGGTCCGGCCGGGCCATACCGTGGTAGTGATTGGCGGCGGCGGCAAGTCGGGCACGCTGTGCGTCTATGAGGCCAAGAAGCAGACCGGGGCCAGCGGCTGTGTCATTGGCGTGTCGCCGTTTGCCAAGGACTGCCAGCGCATGCAAGAGCTGGGTTGGGCCGACCACGCTTTGCAAGTGGATGCCACCGACGCGCTGGCCCTGATGCAGGCGGTATCCAAGGTGACCGAGGGCAAGTTGGCCGACGTGGTGATCAACTGCGTCAACATTCCCAACACCGAGATGGGCAGCATCCTGGCCACGCGCCAGCACGGCAAGATCTACTTCTTTTCGATGGCCACCAGCTTTACCGCCGCTGCGCTGGGGGCCGAGGGCGTGGGCAAAGACGTGGAGATGATCGTCGGCAACGGCTACGCCGTGGGTCATGCCGACTACGCCTTGAACCTGCTGCGCGAAAGCCCCAAGCTGCGCGCCTTGTTTGAACAACTTTACGTATGACACCTCAGGCCAGCCCGTTGTGGCAGCGCATCCAGGCCAGCGGCATCCGCACGCTGGCCGTCATGGGCATGACCAAAAACACCGGCAAGACGGTGGCACTGAACCACTTGCTGGCGCAGGCCGCTGCGGCGCAAGTCGCCGTCGGCGTGACCTCGATCGGGCGTGACGGCGAAGACCGCGACGCCGTGTTTTTTGTGCCCAAGCCGCCGGTACAGGTCTGGCCCGGCAACCTGGTGGCCACGGCACGCTCAACCCTGCAACGCGCCAAGGTACGCACCAAGTTGCTCGACGCCACTGGCATCGACAGCCCGATGGGCGAGATCGTGGTCGTCAAGGTGTTGACAGCAGGCAACATGGAAATTGCGGGAGCCTCGCGCAGCAGCGACCAGCAGCAGGTGATTGCGCGGCTACAGCAATGTGGCGCGACGCTGGTGCTGCTTGACGGGGCGCTGGGGCGCAGCCAGCATGCCTCGCCAGCGATTGCCGACAGCGTGATCCTGGCCAGTGGTGCTGCCCTTGGCGGCGGCATGAATGACGTGCTGCGCAAAACGCGTGAGCGGCTGGCAATTTTGGCGCTTCAACCCGTCGATGAAGCCACCCGTGCCCTGTGCCAAGCGGTATTTGAGCGCGGTGGTGTGGCGTTGTGGAATGCCCGGGGCAAGTGCCTGATGCACGCCAACATATCTACACTTAATTCGGCTGCAGCGCTTATGCAGTATGCGCAAGATGATATTCAAATAATAGCAGTCAGCGGTGCCGTGGGGCGTGCTCTGTGGCAGGCCTTGCTGTTGCTGGCGGCCAGCAAACCGGGACTGAGGCTGGTGGTGAACGACGGTACCCGCCTGTTTGTGCAAGCCGCTGACCTGACGGCCCTGGCCCACCTTGGTGGCCAGGTGCTGGCCTATCGGGGCATCCAGATCACCGGTATCACACTCAACCCGTTTTCACCCCATGGCGGCAGCTTCGAGGCCCACGCCTTTCTGCGCTCCGCGCAGCAGGCCTTGCCTGGCTACACGGTCAGTGACGTGATGCTGGAAGACGCGCAGACGCTAGCTGAATGGGGGTCGGATTCCACTTCGGGCTACGAAAGCAAATCCCGCCAGCAGCGCAGTACCGAAGTGGGCTCTGACCCCCATTCTGCAGGGCCAACCCACATTGCATCCTGAGCATCGAAAGAACCAACATGTCGCACTTAAACCTCGACCCGACCCACATCGACCGCGCCCGCGCCAGCGCCAAACGCATTGCGCGCCAGGTGGCTGACAACATGGCCGCCTACACCACCACCACGGTCGAACGTGCCACGCTGCGCCTGCTGGGTGTGGACGGCGTGGACGCCCATGACGTCCCTTTGCCCAACCGGGTGGTCGAGCACCTGCAGCGGCATGGCCTGTTGCAGCATGGCGCGGCCATGCTGGTGGCCGCCGCGATGCAAACCCATCGGCTCACTGCACAGCAAATTGCACAAGCCGTGGCCGACGGCACCCTGACGCTGACCTTGCCCACCAACCCGGTCGCTGCCCGTGATGCGGCCACCGAACTGGCGCGCCAGGCGTGTGCGCGCATCGCCGCGCAGCGCGCCACGCGCGCAGCGCAGATACAGGAGGCTGGTGAAGCGCCGACACCGTGGCTGTATGTGATTGTGGCCACCGGCAACATTTATGAAGACGTGGTACAGGCGCGCGCTGCGGCCGAGCAGGGCGCCGACATCATCGCCGTGATCCGCTCCACCGGCCAGAGTCTGCTCGACTACGTGCCCTTTGGTGCCACCACCGAAGGCTTTGGCGGCACCTACGCCACGCAAGAAAACTTCCGGCTGATGCGCGCCGCGCTCGACGAGGTGGGTGCCAAACTTGGCCGCTACATCCGCCTGACCAACTACTGCTCGGGCCTGTGCATGCCTGAGATCGCCGCCATGGGCGCGCTGGAGCGGCTG
>Ga0172371_10007759_pt1 | contig 15178 bp, 11 predicted proteins | sample Lak12m_FD_114543 | JGI IMG/M metagenome (GOLD analysis project Ga0172371, IMG submission 114543) | Freshwater microbial communities from Kabuno Bay, South-Kivu, Congo - kab_022012_12m | ecosystem: Environmental > Aquatic > Freshwater > Lake | place: Democratic Republic of the Congo: South-Kivu... | reverse complement strand
CAACGGCGGTCTAATATTGAAATAATCAGCGAGATGCTGAGAATTGGTGCTGACGGGGCAGGAAAGACCGAGATTATGTACAGCGCCAATATGAGTTACAGGCAGTTGCAGAAGTATCTCAAATTCATGCTGGCGCAGGGGCTGATAGATCAAGTCAAGGTTGAGAACCCCTCGATCACCTTCATTGTCACTGAAAAAGGCCATGGCCTGCGGCGCAGCATTGAGACAGTTTTAGAGGTTTTACAGTTCAGTTCGCCGGAAGACGAATAAATCTGGAGGAGATGTGTATGACGGAAAAAAGGATGCTAATACTTGATGCGGGAACGGTAAGGAAAATCGATGAGAACCGCGGCGACTTAAGCGTCTCAGAGTTTATCGACCTCCTCATCGATAGCCACCTGGACGAACCCGCTGCCCAACAGCAAAGCGATCTTGTCACCAAAGAGGAGTTTCACCATTTCGAAGAAGGAATCAGGGATCTCTTACGCAGCTTCCTCGAATTCTTCCTCAGCTACGGGCTCGAACTGGGAAAGCACCCTACCGATGGGGAACTTGATAAGCTCAGCTTCAAACTTCAGGGTTTAACCAAGTCCAACAAGACCAAGAAACTGTAATCATCAACGTGCACTAACCTGCCGGTTAGCCTCCATTTATCCATTCAAACTTCGCACCAGATAGAACTATTTTCTAGAACATAATCTCTTCCAAATTCACTTTAGTCGTGCCATAGTGTATCCGTCCATACATGTGGAGGTGAACTATGCCTACGGTTAAAGAGTTATTGCGCACAGGGCGCCGCGAGGAACTGTGGCAGATGTGCTGCGGTTTTCTCGACCTGAATATCGTACAATTCATGTCGATACAGAAAAGGCTGCTACTCGAGCAAATCGAGCTTCTCAACCAGTCAAATCTCGGCAAGAAAATAATGGGCGGCCTCGTGCCGCAAAACGTCGAGGAATTCAGAAAACGGGTGCCGCTGACCACTTATAAAAATTATTGCCCCGAGTTATCGGAACGGCAGGAAGACCAGCTTCCAGGCAAACCGTTGTACTGGCAGCATTCGTCCGGCCGAACCAATGAGTATCCATTCAAATGGGAGGATACCAAGTGGGTACCCCTGACACAGGAGTTTGTCCGCGAGTCAGGTAAAATAGGGGCGGCAATTGCCATAATGGCAAGCTGCAAGAAAAAGGGCGATGTATCCGGCATGAAAGAGGGGCTTAAATACATATATGCCGTCGCCCCCAGGCCATACACATCCGGTACCTATGCCTATGTCGCCTGCGAGGAAATAGGCGGCATCAGTCTCCCCTCGCTTGAGGTGGCGCAGAAGTTGGACTTCGAAGAAAGATTGGCGTCGAGCTTTAAACTGGCTCTATCGGAGGGTTTCGATTTCTATTTCGGGCTTACCTTGGCTCTCGTTGCAATCGGTGAAAGGATGAACCAGCAGATGGGCAGTGTGAATGTCGCTTCCCTTGCCTCGCATCCCAGGGCACTCGCCCGTGTCGCCGGTGCTTTGCTGAAGAGTAAATTGGCAGGGCGAAAAATTCTGCCCAAAGACCTGTGGAATATCCGCGGAATCATGGGCAGCGGTAGCGATGTCGAGATCTTCCGGGACGTGATTAAAAGAAACTGGGGAAGAAATCCACTGGACGTATACGCAAGCACTGAGGCAGGCCTGGTAGCCACTCAAACCTGGGATTTCGGCGGCATGACATTTGTCCCCAGTCTCAATTTTCTCGAATTTATACCTGAGGCTGAATATACCAGGAATAGGGCGGATAATTCATATGTTCCCCGTGCCTTATTGCTGGATGAAGTCAGGCCAGGCGAAAAATACGAACTGGTTATCACCAATTTCCACGGCTCCCCTTTGACGAGATATCGAACCGGTGATGTTATCAAGATCACATCTCTAAGAAATGAAAACCTGCATATTGAATTGCCCCAGATAGTAGTTGAGGGTAGAGTCGACTATGCGATCGATATCGGTGGTTTCATCAGGCTGACTGAAAAGATCATCTGGCAGGCCGTAAGCAAAGCTGATGTTCAGTACGTGGATTGGGTGGCACGCAAGGAATATAAGGGCGCGGATGCCTTGTTGCACGTTTTCATAGAATTAAAAGAGTCAACTAAGTTGACTGAAAGAGAAATTGCCCACAATATTTTTCAACAGTTGCGGGAAATGGACCAAGGATTGCCTTACGGTAATGTTCAGAGTGTTCTCAATTCCGAACCAATTGAGGTCACGATGTTACCCAAAGGTGCTTTCGACCGCTATTACAGTCTGCGCAAGTCATTGGGAGCTGACCTGGCCCACTTGAAACCACCTCATATAAACCCGACGGATAAAGATCTGGCCATCTTAATTCCGGGAATCGCCGAGATCCCAGTCCCTGTATCGACACCGGTCGGCATAGCTTCGGGAAAATAGACAAACATATTCCTGCTTAATATAATACAGAGCGGCTGAAATTTATAACAGGCGTACGCATCGATGCGTACGCCTGTTACTTGTTTTTAGGCTTTTGAAACATACGGCCATGCCGATTTGCTTGACTTTTATATCTACTACGATTGATAATGACTGATAGAGATATAACTTCATATTATGAATATCGGTACATTAGTCTCGCTATTAGCGACTATAGCATACATACCACTCCTGATACTTCTTTTCGTTAACCGCCCCTGGCAGAGGCGACAGAGGTTGTTTGCGGCCTTTCTAGCCGGCATGATGATCTGGAGCCTCGGCACTTTCCTCTTCCGCAGTGATTTCTTCATGGACGACAAATTACTGCTGGCTAAAGTAACCCTCATGTTATTAGCTATTTCGATAATGCCACTTCATTATTTCTTACGCACATACTATGAGAATTCCAAACCAAGCTTCCCCACGGCAATTATTTTTGCAGCGATAACGGTTGTTTTAATCCTGCTCTTCATCCCCGAGGGCGTCATATTTGAAAACGGGGCTATCCCGGTTTACGGTTTCTGGCTATACCCGGTAATGCTTTTCAATCTCCTACTTCTTGGAAGAGACGTGCTGCTACTGGTGAGAAAACTAAGCACAGTGGCGGACCCTGTCGTACGTAACCAGATTGTTTACCTGATATCCGGTCTTGGGATCGCTATCATCATAATCTCAAGTACATTCAGCAAGATCGGTCAAGTTTACCCCACGGCTCAGGTCGGCAATTTTATTCTCGCGCTTATACTCACGTACACGGTTATCAGGCACAGCTTGCTGGATTTGAGGCTGGTCTTACGTCGCGGTTTGACAATACTACTTATGGCTGTAGTGGGCATGGGCATATACATCATGCTTTTTGTTATAGCCAACCTTCTGTTTAATATTGAGATCATCCCCTCTAACCTGGCGCTGGGAATGGGAATCGCCCTGATTATAATCCTGGTTATTTTACAGATGCGGAGCTTGACTACCAGCCAGATAGACAAACTTTTTTACCGTGAAAGCTATAGCTACAGGCAGCAGTTGAACACTTTGGTCAGGGACAGGATCAGGCGTCTAATAAATCTTGATGAGCTCGGCAGCGAGCTTCTGACATTGCTTTCTGGCTCCCTCAGATGCAAGCAGGCATTCCTGCTATTGCCACAAGAGAACAACTCGGATTTTTACGTGCGGTTTGCCCTTCCCACATTAAATGATAGTGCGTCGTTCACTATAAAAAAAGACAGCCCTCTACTCGAATGGCTGGCAAATAACAAATCTTATCTCCCGCGTGAAACACTGGATATAGCTCCGGAATTCAAAGGCCTTTGGAACGAAGAGAGGGAGAATATTAAGCGCCTGGATATTCAGTTTTTTCTTCCGATCGAAAGCAGAGGAAGAATTATCGGCCTTATGATGTTCGGAGAGAAAATAAATAAACACAGATATTCACTGGAAGATATCAACCTGGCTGAAAGGGTTATCAGGGATATTGCCACCAGCCTGGAAAAAGAATACCTCCAGGACCAATTGCGCAAACGGGAGCAGGAGCTTTCGCTCATTAATCAGCTGGCAGGCGTCATCTCATCGAGCCTCAACATACAGGAGGTCTATGACGCATTTGCAAATGAACTGAAGGACGTGGTGGAAACAGACTATACCGCAATCTGCCTGATTGAAGGGAGCGAGATTTATTTCGCAGCGGTGGCCTCCCAGGTAGGCTCCACCTGGCATACCGGGCAGAAAATACCGGTTGCCGGTACCACTGTTGAATGGGTCGCTCTAAACGGGCGGCCGTTTTACGAACGGGACCTTTCCCAGAGCAGAAGATTCTGGACGGGCGAAGTCCACGCCCGGAGAGGAATAAAGTCGATGCTTTATCTACCCCTTGTGAATAAGGGAGAGGTAAAAGGGGTTCTGCTTATCGGAAGCTTGAAGCCAGCGGCCTATAGCCCCGAGCAGACCGTCTTGCTCGAGCATCTGGCATCACAAATTTCGGCGCCCATAGAAAACAGCCGCCTCTTCACCAAGTCGGAGGAGATTGCACGCATCGACGGCATCACCGAGCTATTTAACAGGCGTCATTTTGATGAAAGGATGCGAGAGGAAATAGACCGCCACTCGAGATATGGAGATATCCTGTCCATACTATTGATCGACCTGGATAACTTTAAAAAATACAATGACACATACGGCCACCTTGCCGGTGACCGCCTCCTCGTCCAGGCAGCCGGCTTTATCAAAAGTTCCATCAGGTCATCGGATCAAGCTTTCAGGTATGGTGGCGATGAATTTGCAGTGATACTTCCCCATTCCTCAACGATGGACTCTTTCAGTGTTGCCGAGCGCATGCGCGAGAAGATCGCTGAAGCAATGTTGGCGAGGCAGCTTGATATATCGGTAAGCGTCGGGGTTGCATCCTGGCCTGGCGACGGCGCAACTCTTGATGAGCTCTGCTATGCTGCCGATATGGCACTCTATTATGCCAAACGCACCGGCCAGCACAGGACCGCTATAGCTTCGCGAACTCTATTCTCCCTCAACGAACCCAGTGTGAGTATTAACGCCGAAGCAGAAGTGCTCAGTACAATATATGCTCTGGCGGCAACTCTGGAAGCAAGGGATAAATTCACATACGGCCACTCGCGCCGCGTGAGCAGGTATGCGGTTGCCGTGGCAGAAAAAATGAACCTCCGACCTGAACAGGTAGCCCTGGTCAGTGCAGCCGCTCTACTGCATGACATAGGTAAAGTGGGTATACCGGATAATGTACTTAATAAGAATGGAAAATTAATGGATGAGGAATGGGAATTGCTCAAGCAGCACCCAAGGCTGTCCGCCACTATAGTAGGACACGTCCCGAGCCTGAGCGCGTGTCTGGCTGCCGTGAGGCACCACCACGAGCGCTGGGACGGCGCAGGTTATCCCTCGGGCCTTAAGGGTGAAGCTATTCCAATCGAAGCGCGCATATTATGCGTTACCGATTCATTCGAAGCCATGATATCGGAGAGGCCATACCGTTCGGCTCTTACATTTAAACAAGCCATAGCCGAACTGGAAAAATGCGCCGGCTCGCAGTTCGATCCCGCTATCGTCAGGGAGTTCATACCAATAGCGCTTGCAACTGCGCCCGATGATATCGAGCTTGAAATGCAGCGGATTCGTCCCGAGACCGATTAATCCCGCTTCACCAGCACACAGATATTGCGCGAAAAATACTTTATGGGCAGGGTGTAGCCATTCTCCGGCCGGATTGCCAGAACTCTGAATCCAATCTGCTTTAGCTCCGCTTCTATTTCAAAATAGTTATACAGATAGTAATACCGCGATATCTCTTTTCCACGGGTTTTCCAGGGCACCTGCACTTCCTTGCCTTTACCCAGAAAATTCCGCTGCCATCGGTTCCATACGGTGATAAATGCTTCCCCACCCGGTTTGATCACACGCTTTAACTCTCTGAATGCCATCTCCCGATTTCGCCTGCCCGAGATATGGTGATATATGGCTACAGCCAGAACATAATCAAAAACTCCGTTACCAAAGGGCAATCGAACCGCATCCGCCACCAGCCAATCGGCTTTGAAGTTATATTTCTCGGCGTACTTAACCGCCATCCTTATCATCTCTGCCGACGAATCCAGCCCCACCATCTCAAACCTGCCCCTGAAAGGGATAAAATCCGGCCCATGCGCACAGCCGATATTTAATAACTTGCCTTGATTCCACCGATTTGCAAGGGATTGAAGCTCGACTTTGAAGCGGGTCCAGTGACGCAGGCTGTACCAGCTTTCCGCTATACCATCGTAACTATTTAAAATGCGACTATCCTTGGTGGCCATTTGACTGATTTGCTAAACTTGAAGCGCAACCTAAATATATCACAACTGTACTTATGTATCCTACTATGCGTAAAGGTTCGAGGACGATCTCCGGTGTAACACCGGTGGCAGTAATGGCCAGGCCTATGCCCTGCCCGGGCTCCTGCGTATTCTGCCCCACATTCGAAGGCTCGCCCAAGAGCTATACGCCGGAATCCCCCGCAGTCTTAAGAGCCATATCCTGTGAATTCAATCCAGCCAGGCAGGTAGAGATCCGCCTGGATGTATTTTCCAAGATGGGGCATCCCGTTGATAAAGTAGAGCTCATTATAATGGGCGGCACCTTCCTGGCTTCCCCACCGGAATACCAGTTCAGCTTTATTCAATCGTGCTACGACGCGCTAAACGGCCAGCCTTCCGGCAGCCTTGAGGATGCCAAGCGCTTAAACGAGACGGCCAGGTACAGATGCGTTGGTCTCTGCATCGAAACCAGGCCGGACTGGTGCAATGAAGATGATGTCAGGCGAATGCTGGAATTCGGTACTACGCGAGTAGAATTGGGAGTCCAAACTCTGGATGATGATATTTATCGGCTGGTCCGCCGCGGGCACTGCTCGGAAGATGTGGCCACTGCCACGGAGCTGTTAAAAAGACACGGGCTGAAGGTCTATTACCACTGGATGCCCGGGCTGCCCGGCTCGACGCCTTCTCACGACCTGGAGCTGGCAAAGCTGCTTTTCAGCGATGATAGGTATAAACCCGATGGGATCAAGATCTACCCGACTTTGATTGTGGCAAGCACCGAGCTTGAGCAGTGGTACCGTGATGGCAAATACACTCCTTACTCCGTTGATGAGATGGTCGGTCTTATAGCCGACATTAAAAATATCATACCAGGATATGTACGTATTCCGCGTGTTATGCGTGATATCCCGACCAGATATATCGTGACGGGATGCCGTGATCTTTCCTTACGCTCCGGCATCCGGGAAGTGATGAAAAAGAGGGAAATGCAATGCCAGTGCACCCGCTGCCGGGAATACGGCCACCGCCGGCGCGAGGGCTGGAGAATCGGGCAACCCAGTTTGCACAGATATGATTACAACGCTTCAGGAGGAAAGGAGATATTCCTCTCCTTTGAAGACGACAACACTACACTCTTCGGCCTGTTACGCCTGCGCATCGGCCCCCGAGATATTTATCCCTCTTTGGTCAGGGAAATCCATATTTTCGGCTCGGAAGTGCCCATCGGCGAGCAGGATGACCTTGCCGCGCAGCACAAGGGGCTGGGATCCGCGCTCATGAAAGAAGCGGAGCGGATTGCCCTGGATGAATTCTTGGTAGACAAAATCGCCGTAATCAGCGGTGTGGGAGCGCGTGATTATTTCCGCCGTGGCTTCGGCTATGAGCTGGAAGGCCACTATATGTCCAAGATACTGCGGTCAGGTAAATAAATGGCATGACACATAATGTCCCGGCGCTGTTTGAATGAGCTCCGGCTCCACCTGCGAACATACAGGCATAACTCGGTGGCACCTGGTATGAAAGTGACAACCGGCAGGAGGGTTGAGCGGTGATGGGACATCACCTGTGAGCAAGATCTTTTTTCTGCCGGCGGGACGCAGGCTTGCTATAGCTGACAGCAGCGCCTCCGTATAAGGATGCAGCGGATTCCGGAAAAACTCTTCCTTTTCTGCCATTTCCACTATCTTTCCCAGGTACATGACTGCCACGCGGTCGGATAAATACCTGACTACGGAAAGATCATGGCTCACGAACATATAGGCCAGTCCGTCTTTGTCCCGTATATCCATCATGAGATTAAGTATCTGCGCCTGCACCGAAACATCCAGTGCGCTGACGGGCTCGTCGGCAATAATAAGCTGCGGGTTCATTGCCAGCGCCCTTGCGATGCCTATGCGTTGCTTTTGCCCACCGCTGAATTCGTGAGGATATCTTTCATAAAAACCTGCCTCCAGCCCGACTTTCTCCAGCAAACGGGCAACGCGTTCCTCAAGTTCGGCAGCGTCGTTGATACCGTGTACAATAAGAGCCTCTTCAATTGAACCGCCAACGGTCATCCTGGGGTCCAGCGATGAATCCGGATCCTGGAATACTATCTGCATTTTCCCCCTTAGTTCGCCAAGGTCCCTCTTGTTCAGGCCGACCACGTCTATACCATTGAAGCTGATCTCTCCGGCAGTTGGCTCTTCCAGTCTCAGAATAGTCTTGCCCAGGGTCGATTTTCCGCAGCCGGACTCCCCCACTAAACCCAACACCTCGCCTTTATTGATGCTTAAAGAAACACCGTCTACCGCCCTGATCTCCCCGCTCGAACGTGATATCAAACCGGATGTGACCCGGTAGTATTTCTTGAGGTCTTTGACCTGCAGCAGGAGACCATCGGTCATTGCCGTTTCCTCCCACCCGCGTTCACAAATAGATGACAGGATACCGCATGCACATCGGTTATGCTCACTGTGGCAGGTGCCACCGAACGACAGATATCCATTACGCTAGGGCAGCGGGGATGAAAAGGGCACCCGGACGGCATATCCAGAGGATTTGGAGTATTGCCGGGAATAGAAGGCAGTCTCCTGCTTTTTGCCGATATATCCGGCAGGCAGGCTATTAATCCAACCGTATAAGGGTGGGCCGGACTCTTTAATATGTCATCAACGGGTGCGACTTCGACCACCCTTCCTCCGTAAACAACGGCGGCCCGGTCGCCTATCTCCTTTACCAGCGACAGGTCATGCGTAATAAAAATGATGGACATATCCCTGCCGGTTTTCAGCTCCTGCAATATGTGTATTATCTGTGCTCGAATAGTTACATCTACCGATGTAGTTGGCTCGTCGGCAATAAGTATGGCCGGATTGCAGGAAAGGCCCATAGCGATCATAGCCCGCTGCTTCATTCCTCCCGACATCTGGTGTGGATACATTTTCAGCGCGCGTTCGGGCTGCGGTATATTCATTTCCTCTATCAGCATCCGGGCCCTGGACATTGCTTCCATCCGGCTGATCCGCTCATGTACCATGATCTGCTCGGCGATCTGGTCGCCTATGGTAAAAACGGGATTTAACGATGATTGAGCATTCTGAAAAATAATGGCGATATCCTTGCCCCGGATCTTCCTGAGATAAGGAATCGGGCAGGTGGCGAGGTCGGCGCCTCCGTATGTGACTCTGCCCTCGACTATTTTACCCGGCGGGCTGTCGAATAGGCGCAGGATCGAGAGAGCGGTGACCGATTTTCCGCAGCCGGATTCACCTACCAGACACAGGCATTCTCCCCTTCTGAGAACAAAATCCACACCGTTTACGGCTTTGACTGTGCCGCGGGGTGTGAAGAACCATGTCTTCAAATTTTTTACTTCAAGAACAGTTTCAGTCGTCAATCAAACACTATTCCTGTACAATCTTTTTATATACCGGCCCTTGGATCGAACGCATCCCGCAAACCATCGCCAAAGAAGTTGAAAGAAAGAACTGTGAGAAAGAGCATAATGCCTGGCTCTACGGCCACCCACCAAGCCGTATCCAGGCTGTGCTGGCCCGTATTAAGAATCGTTCCCCAGCTTGTGCTCATTGGGTCCCCCAGGCCGATGAAGCTTAATGCCGCCTCAGCCATTATCACGCCGGGTATGGATAGTGTAGCCATAACTATAATAAGACTGCTGACGTTAGGGATGAGATGATTGAACATAATCCGGCCATCGCTGGCCCCCAACGCCCTTGAGGCTGTAACAAAGTCCCTCGTTCTAATAGACAGCGTCTCGCTCCTGATAAGCCTGGCTGCCCCCGTCCAACCCGTGAGGCCTATCACCAGCACTATAATGGCCAGGCTCGGGCCAAATATAAAAACGATCATTACCAGCAGCAGGAAGAAAGGAAATGTCATCATAATATCGGTAAAGCGCATAATAGCGTTATCCACCCAACCACCCGAGTAAGCAGACAAAACGCCGATAAATGTGCCCAGGAAAATGGCTATGCCCGTTGCAAGCAGGCCAACCAGCAGCGATATCCTGGCCCCCGAAATCAGCATAGCAAGCATATCGCGCCCCTTGCTGTCGGTGCCCAGCGGGTGATCCGGCCTCCCCTGTATAACAGTAGTTGTTAAATCTCCCGTCTTAATATCGTAGACTGATTCGTCAATTGAACAACCCAGCGGAGGAAAGTTTTTAATCTCAAAATCAGTTTTTTGCGGGTCCGGTGCAAAGATCGGGCCGAAAATGCCGACCAGTGCCAGGAACACGATAAAGCCCAGGCCAAATAGAGACAGCTGGTTTTTACTCAGCCTTTCCCAGTAGTAATCCAGCAGCCGCCTGTTCATAGTAACCGGTATATCGTGTCGGCCAGGTCTAACGTCAGTCATATCTGATCCTTGGATCGAGGTAGGTATAGATCACGTCCGTCGCCAGGTTGATGAAAAGAACCAGGAAAGTGCCGATCAGCGTGACCGCTACTACCACCGCATAGTCATTGGCAAAAATGGCGTTGAAAGATACCTGTCCCAAACCGGGAATGCCAAATACGATCTCCGTCAGATACGCTCCGCCGAAAACGACACTGCCCAGGTCGAACATGATAATTGTTACCAGCGGTAGGACTGCGTTACGCAGTACGTGTTTGCCGATAACTGCCTTCTCCGTCAATCCCTTGGCGCGCGCCGTGGTAACGAAATCCTTGTGCAGATTGTCCAGCATGGAGGACCTGGTATAGCGCAGGTATCCCGCCAATGCCCCGATGCTCAGTGCCAGCACAGGAAGTATCAGTTGCCTGATGTTTTCCAGCGACCATACAGGGTAAGCAGTGTCATAATATGTCTTAAACCATCCCAGATAAACTCCAAATACCATTATCAGCATCAGGCCAAGCCAGAATCCCGGTATCGAAATGCCGATAAAGGAGAATATGGATGCTGCGTAATCTATCCTGGTATTCTGCTTGACGGCTGCAAGCATGCCGAGGCCGACACCCAGGATAATAGCAAAAATAGTAGCCAGTAAAATGAGCTGGAAAGAATAAATCCAGTGTGACGCAATCAAGTCAGCGACGGACTGCGATGTACTGAAGGACCAGCCCCAGTTGCCCTGCAACAGGTTCCCCATATAGGTAAAATACTGCTCAATAAGGGGCTTATCCAGTCCATAACGCGCCTCGATGGCCTGGCGGACTGATTCCACATCCTGGCCCCTGGCGGCGATATTGAGAATGTACCGGTCTACGGGTGAGGTCGGGCCAAGCCGCAGCAGAATAAAAGTGATGGTCATGATGCCCCAGGCGATGATGACGCTGTAGATCAGACGCTTGATAATATAGCTGCGCATCTAAATAAGCCTGGTGCAGCGCTGGGACCCGGGGGAATTAGTTCTATTTCGTTTTATTCAAAGCGCCACAGGTAGTAATTATAACCCATGTTGATGCCCGGCTCGATACCCCTGACATTTTTCTGAAATCCCCGGTTAGCCCGCGTATAAGTAACAAAGTCCACGGGCTGTTCTTCCGATATAACGCGCGCCAGCTCCCCGTACATAAGCGAGCGGTCACCTTTATCCAAGCCTTCTTTGGAACGTATTTTCTGGAAAAGCCGGTCAACCCTGTCGTTGAAGAAGCCGAATGAGTTGAGTCCACCGTCTGAGGCAAAGAAAACCCGGCTGCCCGATGGCGCAAGTGCGTCGGTGTTATGTCCCATCAGAGTCATATCCCAGGCATCCTCACTCACAGCGCGCGGCCCGTTATTATACCTCGGTTCCTGGTTGGCGCCGGGCTCTTTGTTCATCATGTACTGCCTGAGAAGTGTGGGCCATTGCACCCATTTAACCTCGACATCGATACCTATGGCCGCCAGCTCCTGTTTGACCAGCAGCGACATGGATTCCACCACGTCGCTACCCGGCGTGGTTACCATCAGCAGTTTGACAGGCTTACCATCTTTGCCCAGCAGGACATCATGGCCATCACTCTTTGTATATTCGTATCCGGCGGCTTTAAGCATCTCAATGGCCTTTTGTTTATCATTAAGCGGGGCTACTCCCAGCTTCATGACCGTATTATCGCTGTACCAGGGTGAGCTCGAAGGGATAAAGCTATAGGCAGGTTCAGCAAAGCCTAAAAATATTTTCTTTGATATGGTCTCTTTATCTATCGCCATGGAAAGCGCCTGACGGACCTCCTTATTGCGCAACCCCTCCCAACCGTTGTCCCTCTGGTTGTAGGCGATAATGTTATAGCCGCGCGTCGGCACCGTATAGACATTAATGCCCGGCATTTTCTTGAACTTAGCCACGTTCTGCGGCTCAATGCCGCTGTAGGTGATATCGCCCGCCTCCAGTGCAGCCTGCATGACCGCCGAAGTGCCGAACATTTTGACTATATATTCTTCGAAAAACGGCGCACCATCTATCTTGCCAAGAAAATAATCCAAATTTCGTGAAAGGACGTATTTATCGTTCTTCAGCCACTGCTTGAATTTATAAGGCCCCATATTGCCCGTGTATGAGAGGTCATTGAACTCTTTAGCCTGTGTAAACGCAGTGACATCGCCTTCGTACTTGACGGCTATGTATTTGGGATAGGGTATAACGCCATATAGCGTGTAAATAAACTCCGGTTGCACCGTTTGCCTGGTTATGGTGAAGGTTGTGCCGTCAACCACAGCAGGTGTTACAAAAACTTTCCCGCCCCCAACTTCCTCCTGCCAGTCATCCTTGTAATTGTAGTTCAGCCAGTCCGAAAACATCAGGTTTTTCAGGGTGTAGACATAGTCCTCAGCAGTGACCTGCGAGCCGTCGCTCCATTTCAGGTCATCGCGGATGGTTATGGTGTAAACCAGGCCGTCGGGGGAGACCTCGATATCCCTGGCCAGGCAGCGAAGCACAATTTCGAATTTATTATCGTAATTTGCCAGCGATTCCAGAGTAAAGCCAACGTATCCGAATGAGGATGCGTCGGCAGCAAGTATCCAGTTAAGTGTCTCTGCCTCACCGCCAGACACGTCGCCCTCGATAAAGCTCCCCCTGACAGCCGGCGCCGCACAGCCCGATATCAATCCTGTTAACAGCGCCGTTACCACAAACACTGCCAGGCCGTTTATCAATCCTGCCTTATACAACCTCTTCCGTTCCCGCAAGCCATTTTGACTCATTTACTTCGGGTACCAGAACTGGTAGTTGTAAAGCATATTTACGCCGGGTTCAATTCCCTGGATCGAGTTGGACAGGGCGAAGTTGTCCTTGTAATAGACCAGAAAATCCACAGGCTGAGCTTCAGAGATGGCCAGCGATAGCTCGTCGTATATCTTCTGCCGATTGACCGGATCGACAGCCTCCGCAGAAGCCGCCCTCTTATAAAGGGCATCAACTTTGTCGTTAAAAAAGCCAAAGATATTCAACCGGCCGGTCGGTGAGAAGAATACCTCGCTGCGGCCAATTGTCAGGGCATCACCGAATGAGGACAGCATCACAAGGTCCCACGGCTGGCTGCTCACCGCGCCCGGCCCGCTGTTATAATCCGGATCCTTGTCGCTGCCAGGTATCTTGTTCACGTAGGTTTCACGTGCAACAAATTCCTGCACCTGGTACAAGGGTTCAACTTCAAATCCTATATTATTGAGGTTCTGTGAAATAATATAGGCCGCCGCCTTTTGCACTTCACTGTCTATGGCAGCCGGCAGGATCAGTTTTATGGGTTTCCCGTCTTTATCAACAAAGCGTTGCTTGCCATCGATATCCTTCATCTCATATCCGGCGCTCTTTATAAGGTCGATGGATTTCTGAACATCTCCGGCAGAGTTCATGCCGTATTTCTGTGCCTTGTTCTCATTGTACCAGGGTGAATAAGGAGGTATAACGCCGAAGGCAGGTTCGGCGTAGCCGCCGAAGATGTCGTTGATTATGGCCGGTTTATCGATGGCCATCGACAGGGCCTGCCTGACCCTGGGATCTTTCAGCCCAGCCCAGCCATTGTCGCGCTGGTTGTAAGCAACCATCAAAAACTGACCTGACGGGACCGTAACAACCTTAAGATCGGGGTTGTTGCGAAAAGTATTAGCATCCTGCGGCTCGATAAATGCATAGGATATACTGCCATCACTCAGGCCTTCGTTAATGGCCTGCTGCATACCGGGTTGATTGATGATATATTTCTCGAAATACGGTGCGCCGTTATCCTTGCCGAGATAATAATCCGGATTACGCACCATTACCAGCCCTTCGGCTGTGGTCCAGGTAGTCGGCCTGTAGGGGCCAAGGTTACCGCAGTAGCTCATATTGTTGAACTCCGGCGACGAGATGAATGCATCAGCCTGGTCCTTGTACTTGAGAGCGATAGTCTTGGGATATGGCATCAGGTCATATATCGTATATTCGAAGTTAGGGTCAGCAATCTTCCTGATAACTTTAAAAACAGTGCCGCTTACGGCTTCCGCCCTAACCGGTATTAAATACCCACCCGATTCCTCCTGCCAGCGGGATTTGTCCGCGCAGTCCAACCAGTCCGCCAGCATAATGCTGTTAATAGTGTATACGTAGTCGTCAGCCGTTACACTGGTTCCATCGCTCCATTTCAGGTCATTTCTGATGGTAACCGTGTATACCAGCCCGTCAGGCGACACCTCCACAGCTTTAGCTATGCACCTCGGTTGAAGCTTGTACTGATTATCGAAAACGGCCAGGGGTTCTACAATTAAACTGGCGTACTTCTTGGAGGCCCCACCGTCGGTGGCGATAATCCAGTTTAGCGTTTGAGCGCTCTCACCAAGTTGTGATTCGACAAATGTGCCCTTTACCGGATGGAGTTGCGGCCGCGCTACGGTGCAGGACGGCAAAATCATGGCGGTAACAATGATGATCGTGGCTAATACTATTATCCTCTTCATTTCTCTCCTTTAACATCTTCGT
>Ga0172371_10007754_pt1 | contig 15183 bp, 15 predicted proteins | sample Lak12m_FD_114543 | JGI IMG/M metagenome (GOLD analysis project Ga0172371, IMG submission 114543) | Freshwater microbial communities from Kabuno Bay, South-Kivu, Congo - kab_022012_12m | ecosystem: Environmental > Aquatic > Freshwater > Lake | place: Democratic Republic of the Congo: South-Kivu... | reverse complement strand
TCCGCGAGGTCGCGGGCCCCGGTCCGATCGGTGCGCTCGGTGTTGCGCTGGTGGCGGGACGTTCGCTGGCGACCGATCCATGCTTCGTTCCACGCGGCATCCTCACCTTCGTGCGTACCCGGGCGCCGGTGCTCGGCGGCGCCGGCCGCGTCGTGGGCCACCGCCCGCTGGCGCGCTTCGCCTTCAGCCACGACGCCGGCGCTGCAATTCGCGGTCCGGCTCGCGCCGATATCTTCTGGGGTTCGGGCGAAGCGGCCGGAGTCGAGGCCGGACATCTGAGCGAGAGCGGCGAGTTCTTCGTTCTGGTCTGCGCTGGCGCACGCGAGCGATCCCCACGTGGTAATTTCTGGTTGCGACGCTGAATCCCGCTGAGTGCGCCGCGTTGTCCAAGCGGCGCCGCGGGCGGCATTGTACTGGATTCTGCGAAAGACACTCCGCGCGCTACGAGATCGCGAGACGTCTGCCGCCGGTGGCTACTCGAGGTTGCGCGTCCGCACTTCGCTCGATCCCAGCGGCAGTTCTACCAGTAAACCGTCGTGGCCGAGTTCGACGCCGCTGCTGCGCACGTCGGCGACGCCGCGCACGAAGATCCGCTCGGCGATCGGGCCCTGCGGCGGCGGCGTCAGGTGGTACATCACCAGCAGCTTGACGCCCGCGTCATTGGCTTCCTTCGCTGCCTCGACCGGACTGCTGTGGTAACTCGGGATGTCGTGGAGAATCTTGGCGTAGCGTTCGCGTCCGAGTTTGCGTGCCGTATCTTCGGCAATCGCAACGATGAAGTTGGCCTGGGCTTCGTGCATCAGCACGTCGGCGCCTTTGGCCATGCGCACCAGGTTCTCCGACTTGGCGGTGTCGCCGCTGATCACCACCGATCTTCCGCGGTAGTCGAATCGATAACCGACCGCCGGGTGGATCGGTGCGTGGTTGACGGTGAACGCCGTGACGCGCAACTCGCCGTCCTGAAACACTACGCCTTCGGCCAGCTCGTCGCCGCTGCTGGTGCCGGGGCCGCCGACCGCGAAGGGATGCGCTTCCATGCGTGCGATGACGGGCGACATGAAGTCGGGCCCGTGGTGCGCGATGCGATAGGAGGTATCGAGTGCGTAGGCTTCGGTGAACCCGCCGACCACGCGCTCGACCCCGGCGGGTCCGTAGACCTGCAGCGGCCTATCGCGTCCCACTCCCCAGGTCTGCAGGTTGAACTCGCCGAGTTCGCCGATGTGGTCGGAGTGGAAGTGGGTGTAGAAGATCGCACCGATCTTTTCGCCGGGAATCTGCCAGAGTGCCAGGTTCTTCCACGAGCCTTGCCCGGTATCGACGACGTAGAAGCGGCCGCCTGCGAACACGGTGATGCAGGGGCCGGCGCGTTTGGGATCGGGCATCGGAGACGAACTGCCGCACACCAGTACGCGCAACGCGTCGTCGGTGAGTAGCGCCGCTTGTGAACGGCCCATCGCGTGGTTTGCCATGCGTGCGATCAAACGGTCCTGCACGGCGGGGTTGCGCAGCAGCAAGGCCGCGATTGCCACCAACGCTGCCGTGAAGATAGCGAGTCCGACAAACAGTCGCCGCATCAATTTCTCCTGTCGCTACTGGTGAGTCTCGCGATGACTCGGCTCTTCATGCTTACCACGGTTGTCCGCGCCGGGTGGCTGAGTCTCGCGGCCGGTCTTCGCGCGTTGGCACGCAGTGTGGTCGCCGAGCGACCGGTTCACCACGCCGTGTATCCGCCATCGACCGCCACTGTGGTTCCGGTGACGTACGAGCTGCTCGGTGCCGCCAGGAACAGGCACGCCGATCTAAGCTCGCCGCTGCGTCCGATACGGCCCATCGGGGCGGCAGATGCCATGCGTTCTTCGACGCTCGTCTTGGCGAGACTGCCGTGGGTCATCTCGCTCGCGAACCACGCCGGCGCAATCGCGTTGACCGTAATCGCGTCCTTGGCCCACTCTACGGCGAGTTGGCGCGTCAGGTTCTCGGCGCCGCCCTTGGACGCCGCGTAGCTGGCGACGCGGAACAACGAACTGCCCTGGCGCGCGAAGATCGACGTGACGTTGACGATGCGTCCGCCGCCGGCCTCGCGCATTTGCGCGGCCGCCAGCAGGCTGCATTGGAACAGCGCGGTCATGTTGAGCGCGACGGTACTGTCCCACTCGCCCGGCCACTGTTTCTCGGCGCGGCCGGTCGGGGCGACGCCGGCGTTGTTGACCAGCACCCACACCGGGCCGAGTTCGCCGCGGATGCGTTCGAAAGCGGCCGCGGTCGCGTCGCGGTCGACGAGGTCGACCGCGATCGGCAGTGCCCGCACTCCGTAGCGCGACTCGAGATCGGCGGCCACCGAGGTGAGGCGTTCAGCGCGGCGCGCGAGCAGCGCCAGGTCGGCACCGGCCGCGGCCAGCGCACCGGCGAACTCTATGCCGAGACCCGAAGACGCGCCGGTCACGGCCGCAACGCGGCCTTGGAGTCCGAACAGTTCGAGCAGGTTGGTGGCGGCGTTATCCGGCATGGCGCCGCACAGTAGCCGAGGGCCGCGGCCCTGTCACGGGCAATGCCCGCGGGCCCGCATTTGCACCGTCAGCGAGGGGCTGCGACAAACTGGCTCTCCTGCGATGTCTTTGACTAGGTCTTCCCCCGAATCTCTTGCGGCGATGGACGGCGCTGCAGTGCCGCGCAGCGAGCGCGTGCGCGTCAGCGGGCTGTGGCTGAACGTGAGTGACTGGGGAGGCGAAGGAGACGTTCTGTTCTTCGCGCACCCGACCGGATTTCTCGGGGCGCTGTGGAAACCGGTGATCGACAGGTTGCGCCGCAGCGGCGTCGGCGCTCGCATCTACTCGTACGACCAGCGCGGCCACGGCCTGTCGTCCAAGCCGGACTCCGGTTACGAGTGGCGCAACTTCGTCGACGACACCGAGCAAGTGATGGCGCAGCTCGGGATCGAGAACGCGCTCGGTATCGGCCACTCGGCGGGTGGTACTACGCTGGCCGGGGCGGCGAGCCGCCAACCGCGGCGATTCCGGAGCCTGGTGATGATCGACCCGGTGCTCTACGATCCGGCTCTGGCGAGGCTGATCGCCGAGGTCGGCGGCAATCCTATGGTTGCGCGCACGCGCACCCGGCGCATGGTCTGGTCCTCGCGGGAAGAGCTGTTCGGCTCCTATCGAAAGCGCGAACCGTATGCGACGTGGACCGAAGAAGCGCTGCGCGTGTACGTGAACGAGGGTACCTTCGAGAGGCCCGACGGGGAAATCGAGTTGCTGTGTCCGGCGCGCATCGAAGCGCAGGTATATTCCGCGGCGCCGGATTACGACGCCTTCGGCTGCCTGCGCAAGCTCGACCTGCCGGTGCTGATGCTTCGCGGTGAGCGCAGTACAACTTTCGACGAAGAAAGGGCGCGCAGTGCGGTAGAAGCGACGCGGCACGCGCGCTTGCTGACGATCGCCGGTACCACGCACTTCATCCCGATGGAGAAGCCCGACGAAGTTTCGCGTCTGATTCTGGCCGAGATCGGTCGTGACACACCGGTCGCAACGCCCCGGTGAGCGCGGCGATGACGACGATGGGGCGTAGCGAAACTTCTTCACGGCCGCGCCGGGTAGGACATTGCGACCGCGCGACCGGCGACGACGACGATGGAGCGTAGCGAAACTTCTTCGTCGCCGGTACGTTCGGCTCTCGCGTGGGCGGTTCACCTCTATACCGCGCTCGGCGCGGTGTTCGGTTTCCTGGCGCTGACCGCCGCCTTCTCTCGAGACTACGCCGCGACGTTTCGCTATCTGGCGATCGCGCTGGTCATAGACGCTACCGACGGCACGCTGGCGCGTCGCGCCAACGTCAAGCAAGTGCTGCCGTGGATCGACGGCGAGCTTCTCGACAACATCGTCGACTATCTCACCTACGTCGTGGTTCCGGTTGGGGTGCTGGTACAGCCCGGAATATTGCCACCCGGGACCCAGGCGACAGCCCTCTCGATCCTGCTTGCCAGCGCCTACGGCTTCTCGCGCACCGACTCGAAGGGGTTCGTCGAACATTACTTCCAGGGGTTTCCGTCTTACTGGAACGTTCTCGCCTTCTACTACGTGATCCTCGGCACCGAACCTTGGCTCAATTTGACGCTGATGTTGGTATTCGTAGTGCTGGTGTTCGCGCCGATGCGCTGGCTCTATCCCAGCCGCATGGAGAAGATGCGCGTGCCGACCATCGCGCTCGGTGCGGTGTGGGGCGTGATGGGGTTCGTGCTGGTGGCGCAGATGCCGGAGGTGTCCAAGCCGCTGGCGTGGCTGTCACTGTTCTATCCGCTCTACTACACCGCCGGTTCGGCAGTGTACCATCTCACCAACGACTGATTGGCCCGGAGTCACTGCTCGCTCCCTTCGAAGCCGAAGAAACGGCGTATGTGTCGCGGCAGTGCCGCGCTTTGAGGTACGGGTTTGACCGGTGCCGCCGCCTCCGCCGCGGGAGGCATCCGTGCTGCCGAGTTACGGAGACGTATTTCGAGCGCCGCCGACATGGCTTCCAGTCCCGAGCTGTCCGATGCGAGCACGGCGGCCATCGCGTCTTTGTCGACCACGACCACTTCGGTTTCGGCCTCCGCGATTATCGCCGCGCTGCGCGCCGCTCGACACCGAGCCGACGGCAGCCTTCTTTTATGTTGACCTTAGGGAGTTTATCTCGTCGTTGTAAATTCCATAATTCCCGCCTAACCATTCGGACATGGATCCCGTTCTCAATCCCTACGCTCCGGGAGCCGGAACCCCACCGGCGGAACTTGCGGGACGCGACGAACTCCGCGAACTCGCGCGGGTGGCCATGGAACGAGTGCGCCGAGGTATGCCCACGAAGGGCGTGCTGATGGTCGGGCTGCGCGGGGTCGGAAAGACCGTGCTGCTGGATCGCCTGAGCGAGGATGCGGAATTGCGCGGCATTCACACCGTGCACATCGAGGCGCCAGAGGGGGCGCTCGCTACCGGCTCTGCTCGCGCCCCAGTTGCGGCAGGCCCTGTTGTGGCTCGGTCGTAGCGGGCGAGCGAAGGAAGCCGGGCAGCGAGCCCTGCGGGCCTTGGCCGGTTTCGCGAAAGGACTCGAGGTGCAGTACGGGGACATCGAGGTCGGCTTCGGCTTCGACTTCGATCCCGAACCGGGTCTTGCCGACAGCGGCGACTTGGAACACGACCTCCAGGCGCTTCTCGAAGAGGTGGGCAGAGCCGCAAAGACGGCGGACACGGCGTTGGTGATGTTCATCGATGAATTGCAGTACGTCAAAGAGCCCGAACTCGCTGCGCTGATCATGGCGCTTCATCGTTGCGTGCGGCGCCGCCTGCCGATCACGCTCATCGGCGCCGGCCTTTCCCAATTGCGCGGCCGCATGGGCAAGGCCAAGTCGTACGCGGAGAGGCTGTTCGATTTCCCGGAGGTTGGGCCGTTACCGGCCGAGGCTGCCAGGATCGCTATCGTGTTGCCTGCCACCGCTCTTGGGGTCACGATTGACGAAGACGCGGTGCTGCGAATCGTGGACGAAACCAAAGGCTACCCATACTTCCTTCAGGAGTGGGGCAAGCACGCGTGGAATGCCGCAGCCCGATCTCCCATCACTCGGACCGACGTCCGCGCCGCCTCGACCGTGACGGCGCTCGACGAGAGCTTCTTTCGCGTACGGTTCGATCGGCTCACCCCGGCGCAAAGGCGCTACCTGCGTGCGATGGCGGATCTGGGACCTGGACCCCACCGGTCTGGAGACATCGCCGAACGCCTTGGGAGGAAGGTCACGGCTCTCGGCCCTCTGCGAAACCAATTGATCGCCAAGGGGATGATCTGGAGCCCGAGCCACGGTGACACGGCGTTCACCGTTCCGCTCTGCGACGAGTTCATGAAGCGCATCATGCCGGGAGACGACTGGCGCGTCTGACCCCGCGCGATCCGCGAAATCGATTGAGCGCAGACGGAGAGGCATACCGGGCATCTTTCGAGGAGAGACTCGCACGGCTGGATAGAGGCCTGCTTGTCAGGCAGTGCACGAAGCTGGATCCGACGCGTCGCATCCTCACCCCGCCGCAAGCTTGACGATCACCGCATCGCCGAGTTCGAGTCCGCGCTCGCTGAGGCGCACGCGGTCGCCGTCGCCGACGAGCAGCCCGGCGCTTTGCATCTCGGCGATGCGAGGCGCTGCGTCGTCGAGGGCGACGCCGAACAATTCGGCGAAGCGGCCGCGTGAGATGCCTTCGAGAAGCCGCAGTCCGACCATCAGATACTCGGCGATGGCCATCTGGCGCGTGAGGCTTTCTTCGTCGGCGTGCCAGGTGCCGGGCTTCGCCGACATGTACGTTTCGGGCAGGCGGTGGTTGGCGTAACGCCTTCCCCAGCAGTCCGGCGCGGGCACTTCGCGGAGTTGCTCGCCCGCCAATTCGTTGCCAAGTGGCGCGGGCGTCTCGCGCGCCGCGTTGGCGGAGGCGAAAAATCCGTGCGCTCCGGCTCCGAGCGCGAGGTAGTCGCTCCATGTCCAGTAGGCGAGGTTGTGGCGGCTGGCGCGTCCTGGTTTTGCGAAGTTCGATATCTCGTAGTGTTCGAATCCGGCGGCGATGAGCTTGGTGCGCGCGGCGCGGAACATGGCCAGTTCCAGTTCTTCTTCGGCGGGCCTGAACAGGCCGGCCCTCTTCATCCCGGTCAGCGGCGTTCCCTCCTCGTAAGTGAGGCTGTAGGCCGAAATGTGTTCGGGCGACAGAGCGATCGCTTGCTCGAGGTCGGCCTGCCAGTCTTCGAGGGTCTGACCCGGAATCGCCGCGATGAGGTCACACGAGAGGTTGTCGAAGCCGGCCGCGCGTGCTGCCTCTACTGCCGCGAAAGTATCTTGCGGCGAGTGGATGCGGCCGAGCGTGGCCAAGTGCCGCGCGTCGAACGATTGGGCGCCGAGGCTGATGCGGTTGAGGCCGGCGCGGCGAAAGCCGAGCAGGCGGTCGGCGGCGCTGCCCTCGAATGTTCCCGGGTTCGCCTCCATTGTGAGCTCGGCGCCTGCTTCGATGCCGAACAGGCGGTCGAATGTTTCGAGCAACCAGCCGAGGCTGGTCGGCGAGAATAACGAAGGCGTACCGCCGCCGAAGAATACCGTCGCGACGGGCCGTCCCTGCCACTCGGGACGGTCGGCCGCGTAGGTGACCTCGCGGCGCAGCGTTTCGACGTAGCGTTCTTCGGGAATCTGCGCGACCGCGTAGGTGTTGAAGTCGCAGTACGAACACCTGCGCAGGCAGTACGGCAGGTGTACGTAGAGAGAGAATGCGTCGGTCATGAAGTTGGCAGCGCCGCTGTGGCCGATGGGCGCGTAACTGCCTTACCCCTGGCGTCGCCGCTTCTCAACGGTACTCGCGCGTCAAGTCAACGACGCTCGGGCGTCAAGTTAGCGATACTCGGGCGTCAAGTTAGCGACGCGCGAGTCCGGCCAACCACGCGGGCGCGTCGAATCAGTGATACTCGCGCATCAGGCCGACGACCGCACCGCGGATCTCCAGGTCGCCGCCACGCACGATGATCGGTTTGAACTTCGGGTTGGCGGGCTGCAGGCGCACGTTGCCGTTCTTTTCGCGGTAGAAGCGTTTGACGGTGGCCTCGCCGTCGATGCTGGCCACTACTACGTCGCCGTTGCCCGGCGAAGGCCGTTCTTCGAGCACAATCACGTCGCCGTCGAGGATGCCTTCGTCCATCATCGAGCTACCGGTCACCCGCAACGCGTAACTGTCGCGTTTGCGCACCAGGTTTTCGGGAACGTCGATGGTGTCGTTGCCTTCGAGGGCCTCGATCGGGTGGCCGGCGGCAACGAGTCCGAGCAGCGGCAGACGAACCGAGCGCGGGCGGCGCCGGTCTTCGACGACCTCGATGGCGCGGCTGTGGTTCCACTTGCGGCGGATCAGGCCCTTGGTCTCGAGGTTGGAGAGATGCTTGTGCACGGTCGCCATTGAGCGCAGGTCGAAGCGCTCGCCCATCTCCTCGAGTGTGGGGGCGTAGCCGCGCTCGCGAATGCTCTCGTCGATGTAGTCGAAGATCTCTTTCTGGCGTTTGGTCAGCGTGGCCATCCGATCTCTCCCTTTCTCCGGGCCGATTTCCCGATCGCCGCGCGCGGCGGCGGCTGCGATGCACTTTCGCGCCGATAGCGGCGCGGCCTAATGCCGACAGGGTAGGCGAAAGAACGGCGAATCTCAAGCCGCGCCCGCGTGCATCACTGGCTACGGCGCCTGAGGAATCTGGAAGCGGCGCACGGCGCGGTTGTGGTCGGCCAGGTTGGTGTTGAACTCGTGGGAGCCGTCGCCGCCGCGTGCGACGAAGTAGAGGTAGGAGGCGTCGGCCGGGGCCAGTGCAGCCTGTAACGAAGCGATTCCGGGGTTGCAGATCGGGCCCGGCGGCAGTTCGTGTTGCGAGTAGGTATTGTACGGCGTGGGGGTCTGCAAGTGAACGCGGGTGAGATTTCCGTCCCACGGCTGCCCGCTCGCAATCACTCCGTAGATGACGGTCGGGTCTATTTGCAGCGGCATGCCCAGGCGCAGGCGGTTGTAGATCACCGCCGCGATCAGCGGCCTCTCGGCGACCACTGCGGTTTCCTTCTCGACGATCGAGGCCACGGTCAGTACCCCCGACAGCCGGGATGCATCGTCGGCTCCGACGCCGGCCTGCGCCTGACGGGTCGGACCCAGCGCGCCGGCCAACGGCGCGGCCGCCGCGCGGAAGCGCCGCAGTTGGATGTCGGCGATCTGCCGCGCGCTCATGCCCGGCATCAGGTCGTAGGTGTCGGGGAACAGGAATCCTTCGGCGCAGTTGGCCGTATCCAGCGCCCCTGCCTCGCGTCGAAAGTCTTCGCTGCACACCGCTGCCTGATAGTCGCGGGCGCTGACTGCGCCGGCGTTTTCGAGCAAGGCGCCGATCTCGCGCCAAGTCAGTCCCTCGGGAATGGTGACGCGCAGCACCGGTTTGGGCGTGCGCGCCAGTTCCCTCAGCACGTCGTCGGCAGTCAGCGATCCGCGGAATTCGTGACGCCCGTAACGAAAGGCGCGATCGCTCCCGCGCCAGCGCGCCAGCAACCGAAGAAAGCGCGCACTGCCGACGATGCCCGCGTCCTGGAGACGTTCGGCTATGCGTGCGGGACTCTCGCCGGGCGCCACGTCGACGATGACAGGGCTGTTGGTTCCCACCTGCCTCGTGGCCGCGAGTTGGCGCCGTATGAGTCCGGCTACAGCCGCGACCAGCACCAGCGCGGCCAGAGCCGAGATCAACGGCAGAGCGAGGCGTTTCACGAGCCGGGCTGCGAGTCGAGGTAGGCCTGCAGGATGATGACGGCGGCCACCTTGTCGCGGACCTGACGGCGCTTTGCGCGTTTCATTCCCGACTCGATGAGTATTCGCTCACCTTGGACAGTGCTCATTCTCTCGTCCTGATAGACCACTTTCAGACCGGTGTGGGCGGCGAAGAAAGAGGCAAAGTGGCGCACCCTGTCGACCTGTTCCCCCTCGCTGCCATCCATTCCAAGTGGCAGCCCTACAACGACTTTGTCGACCGGACGGCCTTTCAACATGGTCACGATGGCGTCGCTGTCGGCCGCTTGTGACCGCCGCTGGACGACACCGATCGGCTGGGCGGTGATGCCCAGGGGGTCGCTCAGGGCGACGCCAATCCGTTTGTCTCCAACGTCCAGTGCGGCTAACCTGCCCATCGTTCGGTTGTTGCTGAAGGTCGCCGCTGGTTCCGGTCATACCACCCGGTTCTTGCGGGGGGCCGACCCTAGGGTCGGCAGCCTCGACGGAGACCTCGCCTAGAGTAGCGATGCAGCCCACGCGGGCAATCAAACGGCCCGGGCACCGGAAACGGTCTGCCCTCAGGGGTCTTTTCGCCGCCGCTAACATCAGGTACTCGGGGAGCCAACTCACCATGCTGTCAGCTCGACAAGGACGTGATCGCCTTCGCTGTGCAGACAGGGACGGGAGGTGGGGGAGGTGCGGATGATGGGTGGAGCGGCAGGTCGCGGCCCGCGCAATTCCGATCTCAGTCCGAGCTTCCTGGTCCTTCTCGGACTGTGCGTCAGCATGGTTTCGTTCGCCGGCTTCCGGCTGGTGACCGGCGCGAAACCCGAAACCCCGATGGCCGAGCGCGGCGCTCCGATACGGTATTCGGCCGCTTCAGTGGCCCCACCGGCTTTCGACGACTTTGCCCGCCGCAGCCTGGTTCCTCTTCAACCCGTTCTTCCCGGCCCCAGCGTTTCTACATCCGCAGCGCCGAGCGAACCCGCAGCCGCCCCCGCCGAACCTGCCGTCGAACCGGCAAACGCGCGTGCGGCGCTGGCCGACGGTCCTCGGTTCCGTGACGTCCATCACAGTTTCCAGAACGGCGAGACCATCTCGCAGGTGCTGTCGGACAACGGCGTGAGCGCGGAGAATGCCGAGGACTGGATCAGAGCCGCCCAGCGTGTCTACAACCTTTCGCGGATCTTCAACGGCCAGAACATGAGGCTCAACGTCGACACCGAGGCCGGCGACTTGGTGAGCCTGCAGATGGAGGTCGATCGCGAGACCAAACTGGTTCTGCGTAAAAAGGAAGGCGTGGTCGTCGCGACTCGCGAGACGGTCGAAGTCGGCCGTCGTCTGCGGGTGGTGCAAGGCGACATCAACCAGAATTTCTACGTTTCGGCTTCGCGTGCCGACGTTCCCGAAGAGATCATTTCGGACGTTGCCGAAGTCCTCGGTTGGGATCTCAACTTTACCGGAGGCCTGAAGCCCGGAGCGCGGTTCTCGATCTTCTACGACGAAACGCCGCGTGCCGGTGCCGACGAAGAAGAGCCGGCGGTTCCCGGCAGGCTGCTCGCGGTCACGATCGAGAACGGTGGCCAGATCCACGAAGCGATATATTTCCGTAACTCCGACAACAGCGAGACGTATCTGAACCGCGAGGGCCGTCCGCTCGGCCGCGCATTCCTGCGCTTTCCGGTGGTCTACACGCGCATCAGTTCGGAATTTTCGTCGTCGCGGATGCACCCGATCCTCAAGCGTGCGCGTGCTCACAACGGAGTGGATCTGGCAGCTCCGACCGGAACTCCGGTCCACGCGGTGGCCGACGGTACCGTCGAGATGGCGGACTGGAAGAACGGCCTGGGTCGCTACGTGTCGATTCGGCACGACGACGTGTTCGAGTCCGGCTACGGACACCTCTCGCGCATTTCGTCGTCGCTGCGTCCGGGCTCGCGAGTGCGTCAGGGGCAGGTGATCGGTTACGTCGGCACGACCGGTATGTCGACCGGTCCGCACCTCCATTACGTGATGTACAAGAACGGCCAGTACGTCGATCCGCTGAGCGCCGCGATGCCGCGTGCGCGCGCCGCGGTCACCGGAGCAGCGCTCGAACGTTTCCGCGCTACGGTCACCAAGATCGACGCGGCCTACGCCGCTGCCGCCCGCTCGGGCGGAAGGCTGGCGGTGGCTTCGGCTTCGAACCTCGACAACCCAACCCGCAAGAACTGATCGACGTCACCGCGCGCGGCTCGCCCGGGCCTCGCTTCACGCATCGTGGATTGCCGAGCGCGCCCGTTCGCGTTGCGGCGCTAGCGTCGCGGTCTATCGAGAAACACGCACCGAGCCGGCGCGTCGCTTCATCGCGTCGGGGACGACCGCAGTCGATGGAAAACTACCGGCCGCTCTCGCGTTTGATGACGTCGCGCAGCGGTCCCCACAGTGTGGCGCCCGCCGCGATCAGCCCCGGAAGCAGGGTCTTGGCGTTGTTGAACGTCAGCGGTTTGCCGAAGCGATCGGTGACGACGCCTCCGGCTTCTTCGACCAGCATCGTTCCGGCGCAGATGTCCCACTCGTTCTTGGGTGTCAGCGAAAAGGTCGCGTCGGCCTCGCCGGCGGCGATCAGCGCGAACTTGTAGGCCACGCTGCCGGTCAGCTTGACGCGCATCAACGGTTTGTAGGGGTCCCACTCACCGCGCTTGTCTTCGCTGCGGCTGGCCAGCACCAGGGCCTCGGAGACGCGGCTGCACGGCGTGCAACGAACCGGTTTCCCGTTGAGAGTGGTGCCGCCTCCGCGACGCGCGGCGAACAGCAGATCTTCGGCGGGATTGTAGGAGACTCCCACCTGCACGACGCCGTCGATCACCAGGCCCACGCAGACGCAGAACTCGGGGATGTGCTGGGTGAACTCCTTGGTGCCGTCGAGAGGATCGACTATCCACACGCGCGACTTGGAGAGGCGCTCGGCCGAATCGGCGGTTTCCTCCGACAGCCAGCCGTCGCCCGGGAACGCGTCGAGGACGATCTTCTTGATGGCGGCGTCGGCCTCGGTGTCGGCTATCGTCAGCGGGTTGTCGGGAGCCTTTTCGCGGACCTCGTAGTCTCCCTTGTAGTACTTGGCGACGATGGCACCGCCGACGCGGGCTGCGGAAATTGCAACTTCCAACTCTCTTTGCATCGCGGGAGTTCCTTCATGTGAGGTGGCGGGTTCGGCCTTGGTTCCCGCACTTGGTGCGAGTCGGTCCGCGGCCGGCGCGGCACGAATATCCGCTCCGCCGAACGCTGCAACTGCACGGGGTTGGCCGCCGCGGTGCGGCTCGGCCGCGGCGCTGTCAGCCTGTTTGAAAATGGCCCATCTGCCGCGTTGCGCGCGAAACCGCTCGCTACAGCGTACGGAAGTACGCCTGCGCTCGCGGATTTTCGCGCACGTCTTGCATCTGGACCATTCTAAACAGGCTGATGGACGGTTTCTCAACGGGCCGCGATGGCCGATTCTAGCGCGCGGCGGCCGGGCCCTGCCTGCCGGGCCTGGCAAGTAAACACCGAAATGCACTTGCACGGGCACGCGTTCGCCTGGATTCTTGGGTCTCGGCCTTGACGAGGCCGCTCCGAGTCGTGATGGTCTGCGTCGTTCGCCGCCGGTGGGTCGTGGCCCCACTCTGTTTCTTCATGCTGCTGCTGACGCCGGCCGCGGCGCGCGCGACCTTCGACGTAGAGCAACTTACCAACGACGCAACCGGCGGCGCCTGCGGAAGCTACCTGGCAGAGGCGAGTTCGAGCGGCGACGACGTCGTCTTCGAATCCGACTGCAACCTGGACGCCAAGAACTCCGACGGCAGCTTCGAGGTGTACCGGGCCCGTCGCGGGCAGGTGCCCAAGCAGTTGAGCGACGGCGCGGGCTGCACCAGCAGTTCGGCCAGCGTCAGTGGCGACGGCTCGCGAGTCGCCTTCGAGTCGGACTGCAACCTCACCGGCGGCAACGCCGACGGCAACGTCGAAATATTTCTCTGGAAGAGCGGTTCGATCACGCAGCTCACGTCTTCGAGCGCCTGCGACAACCTGGCTCCATCGATCAATTCGGCGGGAAACGTCGTCGCCTTCGACAGCAATTGCATCTACGCGGGGCAATCCAACGCTGATGGCAGTACCGAAATCCTGCTGGCTACCGACACCGGGACGCTCACCCAGCTGACTCGCGAGGACAGCGGGTTCTGCGACAGCGTCAACGCTTCGATCAACGGCGCCGGCACGCTGGTGGCCTTCGAATCGGATTGTGATCTGACCGGTGACAACGAAGACTTCGCCGACGAGATCTTCACGGTCAGCGCAGGCGGCGTGGTCACGCAAGCGACCAACGCGCAGGACGACTCGTGTTCGAGCGTGGCGCCGTCGATCGACTCAGCCGGCTCGCGTATCGCTTTTCAGAGCGACTGCGACTTCGCCGGTACCAACGCCGACCGTAGCCAGGAGGTGTTCGACATCGACTTGGCCGGCACGGTTACGCAACTCACCAGCGATCCCGGGCCGTCGCCTTGTTCGAGTAGCCGCCCGCGGCTTTCGGGCGACGGGATACTAGTGGCGTTTTCCTCGTATTGCGATCTCACGGGCGAGAACGCCGACGCCAGCCTGGAGATCTTTCAGGTCCCGGCGATGCAGCAGACACCCGTGCAACTGACGGCCGGGACTTCGTGTGACAGCCTGGCAGGTGACGCGAGCGCCAACGGCCGCGAGATCGCGTTCGACAGCGACTGCGATCCGCTCGGCACCAACACCGACGCCGGAACCGAGATCTTTCGATTGAACGCGTGCATGTGCGGCGCTCCAGCGACGCGCAAGCTTCCGCCCACGGCCAGCGACGCACTGTTCGTGCTGAGGGCCGCGGTCGGTCAGGTCGCGTGCCTGCTGTGCGAGTGCGACACCAATTCGGACACGCAGATTCTCGCTTCCGACGCACTCAACGTACTGCGCGAGGCCGTCGGCCTGCCGGCCGACCTGATCTGCCCGGCGCCGTGACCTGACCACGTTCGATGCGGGAAACCGCTTTCTCGCGTGCGTGGGATTCGAAACGAGTCGACTCGCTCACGGTAACCTCCGTCATGCCACGTCGATCATGATCTTCGCTGGAGCGCTCGATCCCGTGGGCAAGGTCGCAAGCTCGTGGTAGCTTCGGCCCGTGTCCGCGCTCGATCTCACGTCGTTGTCCGCCGCAATTGCTCAGCTTGCCGCGGGATTGGCGCAGGCCGACGCGGACCGCGCCAACGAGCTGGCGCGCGACGGCGTGATCCAGCGCTTCGAGTACACCTACGAACTGAGCTGGAAGATGTTGAAGCGTCATCTCGAGCAGGCGGCTGCCGATCCGGCGACCCTTGATGCGACGTCGTTCCAAGACTTGATTCGCACCGGCGCCGAACAAGGGTTGCTGCGTTCCGGGCTCGGCAGGTGGAAGGACTTCCGCCGTGCGCGCGGCATTACGAGCCACATCTACGACGACGAGAAGGCGGCCGAGGTCTACGCCGTCGTGCCGGTTTTCCTGGAAGAAGTCCGCTTTCTCTACCAACGCCTCGACGAGCGTCAGCGCCGCGTATGATCGATCTCGAACCCGACGAACTCACCGTTGTTCGCGAGACTCTCGAACGCCACCTTCCGAGTCGGGAAGTCTGGGCCTACGGCTCGCGCGTGAACGGACGCCGCAAGCCGTTCTCCGACCTCGACCTCGCCGTTCCGGGCGAGGTGCCGTTGGCGCTGGCGGTGCTGGCTTCGTTGGAACTCGACTTCGAGGAGTCCGACCTTCCGTTCAAGGTCGATCTCATCGACCTCGCGAGTGCTTCGGCGCGCTTTCGCGAGCACATCTGCTCGCGCCACGAGGTGCTCGTCTCTCTGCGTGCGTGATCCGCGCTGATCATTGCTGCTTGCGTTATCGGTTTGGCATGCG
>Ga0172371_10007753_pt1 | contig 15183 bp, 6 predicted proteins | sample Lak12m_FD_114543 | JGI IMG/M metagenome (GOLD analysis project Ga0172371, IMG submission 114543) | Freshwater microbial communities from Kabuno Bay, South-Kivu, Congo - kab_022012_12m | ecosystem: Environmental > Aquatic > Freshwater > Lake | place: Democratic Republic of the Congo: South-Kivu... | reverse complement strand
TTTTATCAATCTCACTTACTTTATAAACATAATCTGGCCATGTGGCTGCATCTTGTCCAACATACTTATCCGCGTCGCAGGTGTAATTAAAGAATCTTTGCGCTGGACGAGGTTCGCAGGTGATGCCAGATTGATTACCGAAATGAGGCCCGACTTCGGCGCATGTATAGCCAGACGGACATTCTGCATCATACTGACACGTCATGCCAAAATACGTGCTTGTAACTGCTTTGCCCTTTACGTTCTGAACACATTCTTTAGCATTATCGCCACTTTCGCAATATGGCTTGTAATTTGAATAATATCCCATCATATCACCCGCAATAGTGCCTTTTTCATTATCTTTTTCCTGCTCTTGCCAGTCCATCATAATCCTGCGAAGAGGCATTTGGTTATGGTCTGCCCATGTAAAAAACCGAGCTGTAACCGGCTTGCTTCGCACGCCAAACAAATCCTCATTCGCTTCTTTGTCAACAATACCATTTACGCTGAAATTATACGTTGATGACGCTTGAAACTTATCCAATGAACAGTTTTCACCAGTACAATCAACTGCGGCATATATAAACGGCGGCCTGCCATTGGTTTTGCTTTTATCGCCATTAGTGAAATTTTTTTTATCTTTTAATAAACCACTGTTTTCTGGCGATTCATCAGCCCACATATTTTTCAACTGATTATCACTAACACGGGAGACAACACTAAATGCCTTTGCAAACAAATGATCAAAAAACTTTAACTTTTCATCGTCTTGAATAAAAAAGTCCTCTTCTGGTTGTTTTAGAGCATCGGTATTATATCCCAGTGACATATCTTTAAAATTTCCTGACTGACGGCACTCCCCACTGTACTTTGGATTATTTTCGTTACTCATATTCTCAGAATAAAATTGTGTTACACATGAGCGCGGCATGCCCGCATGTATATCACCATCTTGAGGATCCGGAAAAATTCTAAACCACGGATTTGCGTACTTATCTGTCAATTGACCAATATTTGAGAAATTGACAGAACCAAACGGCGCAGATGAAATGTCATACGTCAATTCTATTGATGAATGCGCCTCGTTATCAGCACTTGGCTTCTTATATAAATCAACATAACCTCTTGTTTGCCAAATATTGTCAGTATATGCCTTGTTGGTTGTATCTTCCAAGTCATTATAAACTTTCACTGCTTCAACACACATTGGCCGTAATGTAAACACGATCGCAACTCCGTAACCAAATTCATGTCCATCTTTAATCATATTGCAGTTGCGCGAACGATATCCCAAAAATTTTCCGTTCTCTTTATCAAACCTAAACTCAAGCGCGATAAAATGTTTGCCATCAGTGTCATTGCAATCTACTACAGGTTTTGCCCACCCTTCTGCACTTGAAGATCTGAGCGGATTAACAAGATAAGAATCTGCAGTTTGATATTGGATGTATGGTGGCGCAATGTCTGTACTTCCATTAACAGGATCTGTTTTATGCCACTGCACCAAATATCCCTCTTCATTATTATTATTTGCCCAACCTGGACTATTTTGTGTGCGCATTACCCAATATTTACAAAATGGGCAATTCCCACCCGCTGTACTTATCTTCATTTCCAATTCTGACGCATTAACGCTTGCACCTTCAGCATGATACTCTTTATCCATAAACACGGTCATTGGATACCCCATAGCCATAATATCCACCTGACTAGCATCATCGAATCCACCCTCACTTACCACAATCGGCACGACAGAAATGGAATAAATCATTGATTTTTCCAAAAATCTTTCGGCTCGGTTTGGCGCATGCCTTAATATTCCAGAATCTTCATTAGATTCGAATTGCGTTTCTATGTCAGCTGCAGCATAGATTTCATCCTGTTCTTTTGTACCACCATAACCATAAATCCATAAATGCCTTTTGTGTTCAACATCTGGAAAAAGCGGAGCCGCGTACTCTTGTAACGAATTTCCCTTTGCAGTAGCCATAAATCCGGCAGCGACATACGACCACTCATTACGCAATTTGTCCAGCGAGTTATCCGCCCCATACGTTCTATCATCCCATGACCCTCCAGGAACATCATCAAAAAAATTACCTTCTAAACCTGCTTCAAAAGCCGCACCAACATCAATACGACTAATATAATTATAATTATGATTATCTTTTGTACCAAGACCATGTACTGGATTAAGGCGATCCAACAATTTCCATGTAAAATCGTGAACAGTATACAATAAATTTTTCCAAAAAGTCATATCTTGAGAAGTTGGATTTTCATCATCCATTGGAGAAACCGTATTGCTACACTCATCTGCATTTTCACAGTAATATTTAAAGTCTTTACAAAAATTATAATTATTAAATGGATCATTTACTGGATTACACGATAGTTTAGGCTGTTCGTCGATGTCAATAGAACCAGTTCCCAACATCTCCAGACAATACAACTGCCCAGGATTACCCGCACCAGCCGGCGGAACATAACCCCTACCACGGTCATTGTAATAAACATCAAACAAATTCGGCGCGTAGTCAAGCGGATACCATGTAAGACAAGCGAAAGCGTCTTGATTATTATCTTTTCTATTACTAACTCGTCGACTGATATCTGGCTCTAAACAAAACCCATTCCAACCAAGCTGTTTAGTCAAACTCTGCTTGCGAATACATGTCGCGCCAGACACATCATCGCCACAATCGCTGTTTTTTGAACAAGACAAACCCTCTTTCTCACCGCCCTGGCAAATTCCACCTGCCTTTATATCACTGTGAGACGAAGAATAACTATAATACCTGTATTCTGACGAACCACCGCCCATGCCATATCCAACTTTGGTATAATTACAATCGCAATTTTCTTTTGGTTGGCAAATAGACGCATTAACATACTTGTTATCTTTATCAACAGGTTTACCATTTGACCATTTTTGAACAATGGTGTTTGTAAAATCGGTAAACGGACTGTCTTGCGATGGATACGCTCTGCAAGAATTATCAACCAAAGATAATTCTGGAAATTTTAATTTGACATCATCTGCGACCGAGTTAACAAGCGAATCCGGAAACTTGCCATTAGACGCGTTTACACATCGTCCATCATAACAAACACCGCCAGCGCACTTTGTCCCATTTTCTTTTACTGTGTTATTTTGGTTTTTGCAAGCGCTATCATCGTTTTTATTTAAATATCCAAGCACCATCTTACCTTTTCCATCTTTTGTGTCTTCTTTATCTAAATCCACAAAATCTAAATCAACAACAGGATATTTTTCATACAAAGAATATCCATCATATTCTTTTCCAGAAAACCAGGACACATCGCGTGTTACATATTTATCATAATCCAAAATCTCGCCTGATCCATATTCTTCAGGAGATGCTTCTTGTGTGCAATAAAAATTACTGCCTTCTTTGCAGGGTTGTAACGCGTAACAAGCGTATTTATCGCCTGATTGCGATTGGGTGTCTGGAATTGGAAGCGAACCCCTGCAAGCCAGCCATTCCGCGCATTCGCGATCGCGAGAAACTTTTAACAACAAATTGCTGTCGTTTTTATCCGTTGATGACGGGGATACCAACTTATGCGGAGGGGATGCCTTGGCGCTGAAATTATATGTCGCCTCGGCGTCATAAATCAAATTCGGCTCATCTGTTTTATTAAATAAAGCGCATCCTTTTTTCCAGCTCACTTGACCCTCGCATTCGCTCAATCCTGCTTTTAATTTATCATCAAAAATCACATAATACTCGTGGCCAATGTCGGTTGGATCGTTTTTGTCTCTATCCATTGGATCAACCAGTTCACGGCAATTATTCTCTTGTTCTGAACACAAGCCAACCATGCCTTTATAATTTACATTGCCGTTTGACCATAAGCCAAATTCTCCGCCCGGAAGCATGTAATCACCGTAGCAAGGAACCGTGCCAATATCTTTGCAAGAATAGTCCTTGTTTCCGCAATCATCTGTTGAACGGCATAGTTTTTGCGGATCTAATTTGTCATCGCCATTATAGCAAATGCCAACATCTTTTTGGAACCAGCCAGTATAACTAACATCTCCGCCTTGGCTGGCTTTTTTATATTCACAGAAAGTGTTGCCAACTAGATTTGGATCTTTAAAATACGTAATTTCATTACCTGCCTTAAATTCACTGCATCCAACCAAATCTTGCCTGCACAAAGTGCGATCTGAACCAATATATTTTTCTGGATCGTTCAATAAATACACATCTGTACTTGATGCTGTTCCTGGCAAACTAAGATATTCAGCTCCAAACAGCTGGCATCCCAAACTCTTTTCAGCGCACTGATAATTCTTGTGCGCGGTCAAAAATATCGGTTTAGTTTTGTTTGTATCAGCTGGAATTACAATCGTAGAACCAACCACCATCGCTGACCAAACACTTGTCGTGGTATTTTCTGGCACCACTATTTTATCAATAAAACATCCTTTTGAGTTCTGCGGAACTTCACATTCAAATTTTGTTTTATATCCATCATCAGCAGTGAACTCTTTTACGCACTTGCCTTGGTTATTTCCAACGCACCACGCGTTATATAAAGTCAATTCTTTTTCTTCTGTATTGTGTGTGTCAAAAATCGCCCTGCACCCAACCGCCTGCTCACGACACAATTTTTCAAATCCAATAGCAAACACTTTATCACCAGTACTTTCTTCAATATACGCCTTACATCCAAGCGCCTTGCCAGGATATGGGTCATCTGGTGTTGAGTCGCAAGACATTGGCACATTATATCCTTCTGATGTTTTCCAAGAATCACGCAGGATATAATAAGTTTTGTTGAGACGAGTTAGTTGTAAATTGTCTATAAAATACAAACTTTTTGCAGAAGAGTCAAATTGCAATTTCACAGGATTATCTCCACCGTCTGCCACAAACTGAACTGGCCCAAATTCATATTGGCGCCAGTCATATCCAATTGAAACAGCTGTTGATTTTGCTTTTGCTGAATCATAAGTAAAGTATTTAATATTATTGCCCTGAACAAAACTAATTGTTGTCTTCGCTCCAGTTCCTCGGGCCCAAAATCTTAATATGTACCAGTCGCCGCTATATAGTGTGTCTGTTGCAAAAGTATATTCGGCTGAACCAGTAATTTCCAAAGAATGTAAACCCACTTGCAATGATTCTGCCGCGATCTCTATGCCAGAACCATTATTATATGGCGCCCAACCAAGCAAAACATCTTCGCTTGGTTCAAATGGCATATACGCAACCTCTTCTATGTTGTTGCCCTGATTGCCAATATATCGCCTGCATCCATTCATGTTTGCAGGGCATTGGCCATATTCACCGGTTGACCAATAAACGCAAGCGTCCTTTTCTTTATCATATAATCCGCCTTTATAGCAACGCTCACACTGAGTGCCTGTCCACTTGCCTTTTTTCGCGTCACACGCTTCTGATGTTCCATAATTAAGGTCTGTAAAATAGAAGGACATGCTCTTTCTTAGTGGGTGACATGTCTCAGCAACCTGAATCGTGTCATCAAGCAAACGATAATAAATCTGGCCCTTTTTATTATATAAAGCGCGGCAGTCCTCATTTGATGAGCCATTAATTCCAGCAACACCAGTTTTTATCATCTTGTTATATCCTTCTTTATTACAAAAACCAAAATTGCTATTTAAGAAATCAACATCATCACTGTCGTAAGCCGGAGAATTTGCTGGAAATTCTAAAGCGACGCCAATGTCTAATCCTTTCAGTGCCGATATATCACTTGACTCCTTCTCCGTAAGAGGCCGTAATTTGTGCGTTTTCAAAACATAACCTTCTGTTTTTGATCCTTCCCAAGAATAGAACACTGCCTGATTATCAGCGGTAGGTTTTTCACAATATTTCATGTCATAAAAATATTCCAAACCCTCTCCGCCTTTGGCTAATTCATCTATGTTCGTGAACTCATCACACCCCTCAACATCAGCTGTACACGACTGCCCGTTTTGTGGAATAAAATACAAAGGAAATTCAGCGGTTTCAAAATTCGTGGCGTCTTTTTTAAATGATTCATATCCGACACACTCTTCTTTACATTTATTTTCTTGCCCAATTCTACCAGGAACAGTTGGGGCCAGACGATCTGTTTCTGGAATATAAGAATCGCAATACACTTCTTCTGGCAAGCAAACCTGAGCAAATTCAGAACATTTCTCGTTCGGTTTTAATTGCGCCAACTCAAGCGTCGTCAAAGGCCAATTAGTTTCAGGTGTTGTTGTGTTAATATCATAACAGCCAAGATATGCAGGCGCTTTTTTTAAATAAACAGCAGATTCCTCATTGTATTTATTTTCAAACTGAAAATCACTCTCGTTATTGCCGCTTATTAATTCTGCCTCATAAAATTTACTACAACCCTCTGAATCAGAGCCACATGATTCATTTCTTATTTTCTCATTAAAATAATAGGCCTGATTAACACCATATTTTTTGTAATCCAATCCCTTGACTTTTGCTGTCTCTTGCCATTTATCTATATCAACCATATACGCGCTATAAGCGAGACAACCAACATTATCTATCGCGCATTCGCCATAATCCAAAGAACGCGCGAGATAATAATTCAGTTCGCCGCCGGAAGAGAAATATCCTGTGCAGGTATTATAAACCTTATCACAACTATCCCCGGCAAAACGCCAAATGTTTTTTTCGCGAGTGCAATAACCGTATTGTTGAGCATCGCAGGCCTTGCCTGGCGCTTCTGTAAGACAGGTGCGCAGATCAGCGCAATATTGAGCGCGCGCGCCTGTTTGCGTGTCCATTAAAGTCGGACCATAAGCCAAAACATTACACTGTGCTGTTGGGGCTTTTAACACCCAGTTTGGGTCAATAAGATGACAATAAGGATGGCCATCAAAATCTGGAATAACATTTCCACTTTCATCAAAGAAGCAATCGCTGAATCCATCAACAACTTGTTTTAGCGTCCACTCCTTATCCGGCTCATCTGGATCAGCTAAATAAGCCGCGATTTCAAAACCCAAAGGCAAAATACGATTTCTCCTCAATTTTTGAATATTTGAATAGCAGTATTTGCCTTGCGCGCAATTTGGGCTTGTGTTATCTCCAATACGTCGTGGGGATATAAGCGGCCAATCGCCATGCAATAAATTTTCTTTTAACACCTGTTCAATTGTTAATGGCACACCCATGCGCGACCTATCAAGCGCCATTTTAAAATCAGGGTCAATAAGACAATTATCCATTCCGAGCATTATATTTGGATCATCAAGCGCCGGACACAAAGACATCTCCTCAACCATTGAATAATTTGAAGCTGGACTTAATTTAACTGTCAAGAGCTGGGAAAAAACAGCGTTAGCTTTTTGGCGGTTTGAAACTACTGCGGCAGAATCAAATTTCACAACACCATCATTGTATTCATCCCCACCACCACCATCATCGCTTCCTGTTAACAAACCCATAACTGTTTTGAGACCCTGGCTAATAAATGTATTTAAAAACACTGATAATGCTTGCGGGATAACCTGCAACATTCCGCTTCCATAAACACCCGCGACCTGCGACGCTGTCATTGTGCTCTGTCCCTTATTAGTTACAGACATTGTCTCTTCTTCAACAACTTTTGCTGGCGTTTTTATTTTGCCAGAAATTAAACTTTCCGCAGCCTTAAACCCACTACCCTCTAATCTGCTTGCTTGAGCGCCACCCTTTGCGGCCGCCTTATTTCTGTCCAAACTTGCCATTGCGCCGTAAGCAATTCCAAAATCAGAATTTTCAACGCGAACAGAATTATTGAACATTCTTTCCATTGTACCTTCTACTCCGCCGTCAAACATCCCGCCATATTTTGAACTAAACGCTTCTTTACTCCACGAACCTTTCATTTGTTGCCAAGAACAATCTGGCGTTGGACCTTGTCCGCCCTCCATTCCAACATACATATTTCGCAAGCCGATTTGCAAATATACCTGAAAATTTAGATCTGGTGTATTACACAAATTCATGCCAAACGGCTTTCCAAGTTCGCTAATACCGGTTGCCACAGAATCCAATGCCACATTTTTAAAATACGCGCCCGCGCCATCTTTAAAAGCTAAGGAGCCCTGCCCTTTTCCACCAGTCGCCAAATACATCGCAGAGTCATATGCCAATTTGCGCATGAAATACGAAAAAGCATTCATCAATCCACCCATTACAGTGCTTAAAAGCGTAGCTCCGATTGTTTTTTTAATACTCTCCTTTTCTGCAGGAATATCTCCAACAACAGTAACCTGAGCTTGCACAGCAGTCGGATACAATAAAACAGTAAATTGGGTCAACAAAACCACTGCCACCATTGCACAAATAAATATTTTTTTGGTTTTGTTTGATCTAAACATGATAATAATTAATTGCTCTGTTTGTTGGTAGACGTTGACAACACCGCGCTTGTTGTTACAGAAACACCACCTGCGCCAGCGACAAACTGCGCTCCACCATGCTCCAAAACAGATGACTGTAATAATTTAACAAGCGTCGCATCATCAATCTTATCCAGTTGTTCTTGTGTAATATTGCCTGTGGCCACAAGCAAAGCACGCAATTCAGCAGGATCTTTTGACCATTTTTGAATTTCCGCGCCAATATCAACATTGCTTTCCTGAGGAGCAAGCGATGATAAAAAATTCGCTGGCTGGACATTGGTTTTCATTTCAGCCGGACCAATATCAATGGTTGATGACGATGCTGGAATTGCTTCCGCGACACCGCATTGCTCGCCAACCGGGCAAAGAGGGTCTGCGCCTTTTTCAATTTCTGTTTTATCATCTATGCCATCAGAATCTGTGTCTGGCAAATACGGACTTGTTTCGTAAAAATTTAATTCCTCATAATCATTGAGCCCATCCCGATCTGTATCAATGCTTTGCAAACGTGTTGTTTCGTCTTGAAATAAACTTGCTTCTTCTAAATTTGATTTGCTGACACGCAAAACAAACGGGCTAAATATATTATTGCGCATTTGTAATACACCCATTCCAACCGCGAGTACGCCAAAAACAAGCAATAAGACAAAACCTGTCTTCTGCGATCCAGAAAGACCTTGACGAGGATTTTGATAATCCATATTCCTTATGGAGATATTATAACATAAAAAACAGTTTGCAACAACTGTTTATCTGATACTGGGGATAACTAATTGAAATTACAAAATCCTAATGTCAAATGCCAAATAACAATTTGATATTTGTCATTGGAAATCTGAAATTACTCTCTTCCATTCGCCAACTCCAAGCTCTTCTGCCCTTACCTTCTCATTCCCAGCCACCTCCAAGAGCGTCTTTTTCACCTTCTCTCCGTCCAGCCCAAGCCCTTCTGACAAATTTTTCCACAACTGCTTTCTCTTCTTCGCAAACCCAGCCCTAGCAAATTTAAAAAATCTCTCGCTATCTCCCCTCTCCTTTATAAGGAGAGGGTCAGGGTGAGGTAGAGGCAGTCGTACTCTCAAAATCGCTGAATCCACTTTCGGAGCTGGCCAAAAATTACCTTTTGTAACAATATCAACAATCTCTGGCTTGCCATAATATTGAACTGACAACGCAAGCAAACTCATATCGCCTTTTTTCGCGCATATTCTCTGTGCCACTTCTTTTTGCACCATAACGACGATGAGTGAGGGTTTGTTTGGAAGCTCTAAAATTGTGCGTAGGATTTGAGAGGTGATTTGATATGGTAGGTTGGCAACGATTTTATATGGATATTTGATATTGGATATTTGATATTGGATATTTGTTAATGCGTTCCCCCAAACAATTTCTAAATTACTTAATTTCTTAATTTCTTCGTTCCAATAATTTTCCAATTTTCTTTCAATCTCAAACGCAATGACTTTTTTTGCTTTTTGGACTAACGCAAAAGTGAGCACACCAAATCCGGGACCAATCTCCACCACAGTATCTGTTGACTGCAAATTAGCGGCTTGCACGATCTTTTCAACAATTCCATCATTGACCAAATAATTCTGTCCATATTGCTTACTGGGAGAAAAACCATATTGCTGACAAAGTGATTTGATTTCATTGATATTCATATCATTCATGTTTGAGTCCGTTTGCAGAATAATTATTCGCCGCGTTCCACATAAGCCATCCCGCCTCCGTGTATTTTTCCACCGCATCAATCTGCTGACGAATTCTCGCCCCATCTTTATATTGCGCGCCCAAGTCAAACGCCTGAATCCAGGGCCTGACTTTGGCTCTCTTGTCTTTAAAATACGGCAAACCTTTTTTCATGCCATTTTCAAAAACCGCAACCGGGTTTTCAGCAGGATTTGCAAGGCCAAGATGCCCTGATGGATAATGCGATGGATACATCATTGGACAAATATAATCAACATTATCAACCGCGTCAACAAGACGTTGGCCGATTGACATGCCATCAAAGCGCTCCATTACAAATCCAAACATATCAATAGATAACCATGCTGGCTGATTGGCAAGACGATCGCCCATGTATTTATAAAAATCACGCATTACCTCGTAGTGTTTGCGCGCTCCATTTGTGTAAACCATTGTGGAAAGATTTCCATCAGATGGAAAACGAACATAATCCAAATTAATCTCATCAAAACCAAGCCGTATTGCTTCTTTACTAATCGCCAAATTATATTTCCACACATCCTTGTTGGTCGGATCAACCCATGCAAGTCCCATATTATCTCGCCACAAACCACCACCAACGTGTTTAATAGCCCACTCTGGTTTTTTTTCTGCCAAGATCGGATCTTGAAAAATGGTTTGACGCGCTATTACATATATATTATGTTCATGAAATTTTTTTATGAGCGCGCGGACATCGCCAATGCGGTCGTCTTTTGTCTTAAGTGAGACAACCAACGGAACTTTACTATTGTACAAAACCTTTCCACTGTAATCTTTAATATCAATAACAACAGCGTTAAGCTCTGTATTATCAATGAGCGATATCATCTCATCAATCTTGGACGAGCGGCCAGCAGAATATGCTGTTAAATATATGGCTTTGACTTCGCGCTCCTCCGGTTTTTCACCAACTATTCCATCACCCATCTGAACCGCCTTTAGAGTATTATCAGCACTAAGTGTAGCAATTTCCTGCGCCACTGATGTTAAAGACCATTGCCAAAATATAAACATAGCCGCAAGAATTGCGGTTATAAATAACACAATATAGTGCCAAATACTATCTCTCAACATAAATTGATCCTTGTCTCAACACTGTCAACTGCCCACTTTCGATTTTCACAATCGTCGACGGAGGATTGTGTGGCAATTCACCAGCATCAATTAAAAAGTCCGGCTGGAATTCTTGATGTTCAAACATTTTAATTACCTCGTCTGGAGAATATGCTGGGTCTTGGCCTGATATATTCGCTGATGTTGAAATAAGCGGCAGGCCTAATCCGCGCGCTAATTCCGATGCAATAGGATGAGCTGTCACGCGCAAAGCTATTGTACCATCAGGAGCAACAACACCTTCCGCCAATTTTCGTAATCTTAAATCTTCAATCTTCAATCTTCCAACCACCGTCACCGCCCCCGGCCAATACTTCGTCGCAACCTTGTCCAATTCATCACTCCATTCCAAATACTCCATTGCCATTACAATATCAGGCACAACAACCAAAAACGGCTTTTCTTCACGCCTTTGTTTTATCTTATAAATCTTTTCCACAACTTCTGGATTCGTCGCGTCTCCGCCAAGACCGTAACAAGTCTCTGTGGGATAAACAACCACACTTCCGTTTCTCAGAGCATCAAAAATTTCTTGATTGGTTTCTTTTACTATTCTCATATTTTTTTCCATCGCAAATAACTTTCCACAAACTGATCCAAATCCCCTTCTAAAACTCCTTTATCATCCGTTGTTTCATAATCTGTTCGCAAATCTTTGACAAGATGATATGGATGCAAAACATAAGAACGGATTTGAGAGCCCCATTCTGGTGACTTATATTCTCCGCGAAGTTTTAATTTCTCTTCTTCTTCTTTTTCATCTTGAATTTTTTGCAGTTTTGATTTCAAAATTCGCATTGCAACTTCTCTATTTTGCAATTGTGAGCGCTCATTTTGGCATTGAACTGTGATGCCTGTTGGAACATGCACGATTCTAACTGCGGAGTAAGTTGTGTTAACTGACTGCCCACCCTTACCTCCTGACATAAACGTGTCAATTCTTAAATCTTTTTCTGGAATATTAATTATTGTGTCGCTCTCTTCAATTTCTGGTATCACCTCAATAAGCGCGAATGATGTGTGGCGCATTTTTTCTGCGTCAAACGGTGAGATTCTGACAAGACGATGAGTGCCATGCTCGGATTTGAGATGTCCGTACGCGAAGTCGCCTTCAACTCTAAAAAATATTGACTTGATTCCGGCTTCTTGACCTTTTGCTTCGTCCAAGATAATAATTTTCCATTTTTTGCTTTCACAATATCTAAACACCATGCGCATTAACATCTCTGCCCAGTCCTGCGCTTCTGTCCCGCCTGATCCGGCGTGGATTGACACAACTGCGTTATAACTATCATATTTCTCGCTGAGCAATGTTTTAAACTCTAACTGATTTACTGATTTACTAATCAACTGATACTGTTTTTCAATATCCTCACGAAGATTCACGCTTTTGTCTGCCTCATCAAGTTTTGCCATTTCCAACAAATCATTCACTGATTCTGACAAAACTTTCCAACTATCTACCTCGGACTGGAGATTGCCTAGTCGTTTACTTTTTTTACTCGCTGTTGCCTGATCTTTCCAAAAATTTGGATCTGATGTTTCAGCTTGAAGTTTTCCAATTTCTTTCTTTTTGTCATCCAACTTCAACATAACCTGAATTTCAGCAAGTTTCTTTTGCAACGATTCTAATGAATTGACCAATTCATGCATTTCCATAACTGTCATATTATATTGAAAAATCTATGCGCTGGCAATATTTGAATTTTTCCTTCTGGCAATTTCAACTCACCACTCTCATCAAAGGTTAAAATTGTCGCACTGGTTGCGCGTAATGTTTTCATTGCTTCTGATAAAGAGGATGTTTCGCGCTTTTTTGTCGTGGCGTCAGCCAAACTCCAACAAACCTGAACCAACTCAATTTTATTGTCTGCCTGCTTTACGACAAAATCAACTTCACCTGATTTACCCTTGTAATAATATAATTCTCCGCCAGCGCGCTTAAGCTGTAAAAATACAGCATTTTCAAGCATTCTGCCTGTATCTTCAGAAAAACTCATTGATACAGCATTTGCCATCCCAAAATCCACTGCATATATTTTTTTGAACGCTTTTTGCGTGGTTTTTAGAGAAAAAGAAAATTGTGGCAAGTCAAAAATCAAAAAAGCGTCTTTGAAATACTCCAAATAGTTGGCTGCTGTCTGATGCGAAAGCGAATAAAGCCGTCCCAATGCGGCAATAGATGCTGGTTTAGCAGAATTACTGAATAAAAATACCCCCATTTTTTCCAACACTTCCTTGTCGCGGACTTCATAGCGCGCCACCACGTCTTTTTGCACAATGTCATTAAAGTACTGCTTTACCAACTCCTGATTATTGCTTATTACGGCCTCTGGAAATCCGCCCATTCTTAAATATTCGTTGAAGTGCTTTGATAAAACACCAGACGCCAACACCGCGTCTTTCTTATCCGCAATCTTTATTCCGCGAAAGTTTAAAAATTCAAAAAAAGACAGTGGAAAAAGCTGATAAGACAAATGCCTGCCAGATAAAAGCGTGGACAATTCCGAGCTTAACAATTTAGAAGACGACCCTGTGATAAAAATTTTATATCGCTCGCTATCACGCAGTTTGCGCACGGATGTCTCCCAATTTTTTATGCTCTGAATCTCATCGAAAAACAAAAACTTCGGCTCGCCGCCAAAATATTCTGTGTATGTCTCAATCAGCTCCTCTATCACTTGCGGATTGTTGTTTTCAACAAAAAACGGGTCTTCAAAGTTGACATACAACCATCTACCGCTGTCTTTTATTTTTCGCACTAACAATTTCAACACCGATGATTTACCGCTTCGCCTCGGCCCCACAATATCCACCACCTCTTTGCCATTGATATTTATCTTGTCCACCAAATCGCGCATAAAAAGCTGGCCAAATTCTGCGGACTTTGACCAAAAATCAATAACCTTTACTAATTGTTCTTTGCTTATTTTAGCCATATTTAGTGAGCAAAAATATTATATACAAGTATAGTTTAACATAATTCAGAATTATTGTAAAGTATAGTTGTGGATAAATCCCGCACCTTCTCTTTGCCAAAAAGGTATGAGATGAACCCCCCCCTAGCACGGTTGTGTCAAATTGAGGTGTGGATAAAAAAAGAGACGGGCTTTCGCCCGTACTCCATTTTCTGTGTAATCCATTAAAATCTGTTTAAATCAATGCTTAGTACATCCCACCCATTCCTCCGCCCATACCGCCTGGCATACCACCACCATGCTCATGATCCTCTTTCTTTGGCAAATCAGTTACAACTGCCTCAGTTGTGAGGAACATTCCAGCGATTGAAACAGCGTTTTGAAGCGCTGAACGAGTTACTTTGGTGGGATCAATAATGCCAGCAACAACCATATCTTCATATTGGCCGGTTGATGCATTGAAACCAAAATTGCCTTCATGCTTTTTGATTTCGCTTGTTACAACAGCACCATCAAAACCCGCGTTTTCCGCAATCATGCGGATTGGCTCTTCCAAAGCGCGTTTGAGAATTCCAACAGCAACCATTTCTTCATCTGAAAGACTGAGGCTGTCCAATGCCTTCATTGCGCGAACAAGCGCAACTCCACCGCCTGGCACAACACCCTCTTCAACAGCTGCTTTTGTTGCTCCAACAGCGTCTTCAATACGATGTTTAACTTCTTTCATTTCTGTTTCTGTTGCAGCACCAACTTTGATAACTGCAACACCGCCAGCGAGTTTTGCCAAGCGTTCTTGCAATTTTTCTTTGTCAAAGTCAGAATCAGTTTGCTCAATTAATTTTCTAATTGAAGCAACACGATCTTTAATTGCTTGTTCATCACCCCTACCCTCAACAACAGTTGTGTTTTCTTTGGTTGCAACAACTTTGCGCGCGCGTCCAAGATCTTCTAATGAAGCGTTCTCTAATTTGAGGCCAACATCTTCTGTAATAACGCGTCCGCCCGTGAGAACCGCAATATCTTGCAACATCTCTTTGCGTC
>Ga0172371_10007751_pt1 | contig 15186 bp, 15 predicted proteins | sample Lak12m_FD_114543 | JGI IMG/M metagenome (GOLD analysis project Ga0172371, IMG submission 114543) | Freshwater microbial communities from Kabuno Bay, South-Kivu, Congo - kab_022012_12m | ecosystem: Environmental > Aquatic > Freshwater > Lake | place: Democratic Republic of the Congo: South-Kivu... | reverse complement strand
GGCACAATAACGGGGTTGACAGGTACAATCCCAGGATCATGAACAGGAACCACATATGATAATAAGGAAGCCCGTATTTCAAGCTGGCAACGGCATGCCTCCATTCGAATTCCGGCTCGGTAATGAGCCTCAAAACCACAAAGAAAACACTCCATGAAAGCGTCAGCCACAGCAAACGCGCCCTTCTCGAAAAGAAACGGCCTGCATTCTCATGATGCCGGCCCGCAAGGTTAACTGCGCCGCTGATCATTACAAACACCGGTATGCACCACGCAATAAGCGTAATCGCGGCATTTGCGGCCCACCACGAACTCAAAGGCAACCAGAAATACGCATAGGTTGCCGGCCCCCAGATATGCAGTGCAACAACTCCAAAACATGCACTTGCCCGCAATGCGTCAATCCAGGCCAGACGGCTTGACTTATCCTCGCCGGCACTGCTCAAATCCGGAGGCCCTGCTGGAATATCAGCGCCCATTACTCCATTCATCCCGGTAAATATAATATGAAAGGCGTCCAACATGCCACATCAAGTTGATACGCTTTACATGCTCATCCCCTGTCACAAGCCTGAGAAAACCGCTTTCGCCTCAATTTATGCCGCTTTCCATAATACAGGAAAAAATTTCCTTAAAAAAGTAGAACATTCTTCTTGATACCAGAACAGCAGTTCGATAAAAGCTACCCGTTATTTGCGCACAAACTCTTCGCGCACAACCTTCTTTTCTGGTTTCTTTTGACATCATCTAGCGATGTCGCAAAATGAAACCGTGTTGTGATGAGGGATCTGTATTCTTTGATGGCAGTTGCCTGGAAATTGTGATGGGTTTCTTAACGAACTGAGCCTGATAATGGGAATCGATCTGATACTTTTCTTACTTGTATGCGTCCCGATGGCGGGCGCATTCATTCTTCCGCTTGCAAGCCGGATTTCCGAGGAAACGCGTAACCTGGCGGCACTCCTGTTCGTTCTTGCATCGCTGGGATGCAGCCTTTACATTATGCCCGTTGTCCTTGCCGGCCATACCGTAACAGTCCAGATCGCCGGTTTTAACCTGTTCTACGCCGACAAACTTGCCGTCTTCATGGCCATCGTCTCATCTCTTGTAGGCGCCATTATCGTGCTTTATTCCTTTGGATACATAAGCCATTACGAGCACCGGGACGAATACTACCTGATGGTTGTTCTCTTTCTCGGCTCCATGATGGGCCTGATCTTCTCACGCAATCTCCTCGCGCTCTATCTATTCTGGGAAATCACCGCCATCGCGTGCTGGCGGTTGATCGGTTTCTTCCGGGAGAGGAACTACGTGTTTAAAGCCGATAAGGCCTTCCTTGTCACAGTCTTCGGAGCGCTGATGATGCTTCTCGGCTTCATTATCGTCGGCGCCCAGACCGGCTCTTTCGATATCGGCACAATCAAGCATGTGCTGAACGGAAGACATCTGCCCAATGTTGCCGTGTTACTGATCCTTTTCGGTATTCTTTCAAAATCCGCGACAGTTCCGCTCCACACCTGGCTGCCTGATGCCGGCGTGGCGCCCTCTCCCGTTACCGCACTCCTGCATGCCGCCGTTCTGGTTAAAATCGGCGTTTACGTCTATGCCCGTCTCTTTGTGGCGTCGTTCGATATCGATGCCATGTGGCACACAATCGTACCGGTCATTGCAGGCATCAGCGCCCTGGTCTCGGCCGGCGCCGCGCTGATTGAAACCGACATCAAGCGCATCATCGCCTACTCCACCATCAGCCAGCTGGGATTCATCTTCCTCGGCCTTGCCATCGGCAACGGTGTCGGTATCGCCGGTGGACTGCTTTATATATTGATGCACAGCATCGCCAAGGGCGGACTCTTTCTGTGCGCAGGCATAATCGAACAAAATGCAAAAACAAAGGACATCTCAAAGATGGGCGGCCTGGCGTCCGTAATGCCGGTTACCGCCGCCTCTTTCATCCTTTGCGCATTTTCAGTAATGGGCATCCCCCCGTTCGGCGGTTTCTTCGGCAAATACATGGTAATTGCGGGCGCCCTTACAGCAAACCAGGTCCTGATTTCCATTATTTTCATCCTTGGCGCCTTCATGACACTGATCTACCTCTTCCGCCTGTTTGCCATGATATTCCTGGGCGAATCAAAACTCTCTCTCCAGAGCATCAAGGAAGGCTCCCCGGTCATGGTTCTCAGCGTGGCCCTGCTGGCAATGCTTTCCCTGGCAAGCGGCCTTTTCGTTAAGTTCCCTCTTGATTTCGTGAAGTCAGCGGTCAGCCAGATGACGGGAGGACTCCTATGAGCAATCTCGCATTCCTGACTCCAATTATCTTCCCTGTCATCGCCGGAATAGCCATCCTGATGCTGGACAAGAAACGCAGCGAACAGATGTGTTCATGGCTGGCATTCTTTGCAACAGCAGTCAACCTGCTGGTCTGCGCCTCCATGTTCAACAAGGAGGCCATGCTCGTTGTTCCCTGGAGCGGCCTTTACAACTTTGAATTCTCCCTTCGCCTTTACCACTTCAGCTCGTTCATACTCCTGGCATCCGCCGGGTTCGGCTTCCTTATCTCGCTCTATTCCTTCTCGTTCATGAACGGAAGGGACAAGATAAACCAGTTCTACTCCTATTTCCTTATTACAATAGGACTGGTCAACGGCGCCGTCCTGGCCGACAACATGATTGTGATGCTGTTCTTCTGGGAAGGCCTGCTCCTGACTCTCTTCGGAATGATCGTTATCGGCAGCAAGACCGCCTTCCGCACCGCCATCAAGGCGTTCGTCATTTCCGGCATTGCCGACGTATGCATGATGGCCGGTATAATAATGACCATTCACCTGGCCGGGACCATGTCCATGTCGCATATCCACCTGCCCGTCAGTTCGGTAAGCGCGGCTGTTGCATTCCTGCTCATGATGGCAGGCGCCATTGCCAAGGCAGGCTCAATGCCGTTCCACAGCTGGATACCTGATGCAGCCGTAGATGCTCCGCTGCCGTTCATGGCCCTGGTTCCCGCTGCCCTTGAGAAGCTCCTCGGAATCTACTTCCTGTCAAGGATAACACTGGACATGTTCCAGATCGGCGTCCATTCAATGCTCTCGACGGTACTGATGACCGTGGGCTGCATCACAATCCTCCTCGCTGTAATGATGGCGCTGATTCAGAAGGACTACAAGCGCCTGCTCTCTTTCCACGCAATCAGCCAGGTCGGCTACATGATTCTTGGAATCGGCACTGCGGTTCCGGCAGGTATTGTCGGCGGCATTTTCCACATGATCAACCATGCCATGTACAAGAGCTGCCTGTTCCTGACCGGTGGCGCCGTCGAAAAGCAGACCGGCACAACTGACCTGGCAAAACTCGGCGGAATAGCGTCAAAAATGCCCATAACACTCATTTGTTTCGTAGTAGCAGCGGCTTCGATCTGCGGTGTTCCCCCGTTCAACGGGTTCTTCTCAAAGGAACTGGTATATGACGGCGCGCTGGAACGCGGCAGGATATTCTACCTGGCCGCCGTGCTCGGCTCGTTCTTCACCGCGGCTTCTTTCCTTAAACTCGGACACGCGGCATTCTTCGGCAAGGCTTCAGGGGACAAGGCATCAGTAAAGGAAGCTCCGCTTCCCATGCTCATCCCTATGATCACCATCGCAGGTCTCTGCATATTCTTTGGCGTTAACAATGCATTCCCCCTCCATACATTCATCCAGCCGATTCTCGGCGAACATATGCTTGAGGGGCATGACTTTGCCGGCTGGCCCACGAACGTCATGCTGGTGGTAGTAACGCTCGTCGTCCTGATCGGAGCGGTAATGAACCATATCTGGGGCACCGAGAGAGGCGGAAGCGGATTACATGCCGCCGACCACATACACGATGCACCGATGCTCCACACCCTCTACGACAAGGCCGAACAGCGCATGTTTGATCCCTACGAGATCGGCATGAAGCTCGCCCGCTGGGTTGCCCAACTGGCATGGTTCATCGACAAGGCCATTGATTACGTCTACAATACGGTTATTGTTGAGTTCGCTTACGGCATCACCGGGTTCATCCGCAGGCTCCATACCGGCAGCTACGCGACTTACATGGTTTGGTCACTTATCGGAACAGTAATTATCGTGCTTTATTTATTGGGGAAACTATAGATGGCCGTTCTTCTCATACTTGTACCGCTGGCTGCAGTATTGTTCCTGAACCTGCCGCTTCAGAAGATCATGTGCAGGCTGGCTTTCTGGATCGGACTGATACTCTGCCTTGTCCAGACACTGCTTGTCATCCAGCTTCCTGCCGCAGCCTGGAACGAACCATGTCCTGTTGCACGGTACCTCCTCCGTTTTGCCCCGGCAGTAGATAACCTGGCGCTGGTGATGTTCCTTGCAATAGCAATCGTCGTCTTTGTTTCTCTGCTCGTCGCAAGGTCTACCATCAGCGATTGCGGAAAGCTGTTCAACTTCACCAACCTGGTCATGCTTGCAATGGCAGGCATGAACGGGCTTGTTATCGCAAATGACCTGTTCTCCCTCTATGTATTCATGGAGGTTGCGGCCGTCGCCTCGTTCATCCTGATCGCGTTCAACAGGGAAAAGGACGCATTCGAAGGAACCTTTAAGTACATTGTCATGTCGGCGGTGGCTACGGCCATGATCCTGTCGGCAATCGGACTGATGATGACGGTAACAGGCAGCATGTCATTCAATGCGCTCGCTAAGGTCATGCATACAGACGGCGGCAACCCGGTCATCCTTCTCTCGGTCGCACTGCTTCTCGGCGGCTTCTTCATCAAGTGCGGATTGATCCCATTCCATGGCTGGGTGCCTGACGCGTATTCATCGGCACCCTCGGCCACGTCGGTGCTCCTGGCCGGAATTGTCACCAAGACAACGGGCGTTTATGCGCTGATCAGGATTGTCACCATGATGAACCTTTATTCAACTCCGGTCCAGACGCTGATCCTCGTTGTTGCCTCACTGTCAATCGTTGTGGCGGCCTTTGCCGCGCTCGGCCAGAGCGATTTCAAGCGAATGCTCGCCTACTCCAGCATAAGCCAGGTGGGCTACATCATCCTCGGCCTGGGCGTGGGGACCGAACTCGCAATAGCCGGAGCAGTCTTCCACCTGTTCAACCATGCAATCTTCAAGAGCCTTCTGTTCGTCAACGCCGCCACTATTGAAAAACAATCCGGCACCCGCAACATGGATACACTCGGCGGAGTCAGCGACAGGATGCCGGTTACCGGGTTCACCTCGGTCATAGCGTTCCTTTCCACGGCCGGAATACCGCCCCTCTCAGGATTCTGGAGCAAGCTTGTAATCATTGTGGCGGCCTGGAAGGCCGGCTTCCACTGGTACGCGCTCATCGCCATACTCGCAAGCCTGCTGACACTGGCCTATTTCCTTTCAATGCAGCGCAGGGTGTTCTTCGGTAAACTCGCATCCGGGCTCGAGGACCTTAAGGAAGGCAATCCGTGGGTGATTATACCTGCCTGCCTGCTGGCAGCAATCACCATAGGACTCGGCCTGTGTATTCCATGGCTGCTTGGCTCATTCCTTCTGCCGGTAAGGGACATTTTATGACATATGATTTCAACACAATGAATGTTGTTCTGCTGGGGATGTTCCTCGCCGCGGGAGTGTGGACCGTAATGACTTCACACCTCCTGAAGTCCGCCATCGGCCTGGCCGTTACCAGCATAATGCTTACGCTCCTCCTGTTCCACCTTAAGGCAACCCTCGCCGGGGTGTTTGAACTCTCCGTCTGCGCAGGCCTGATAACCGTGATCTTCATCAGCGCAATAAGCCTCACCAAGCCAGTCGCCGAAACAGAAGCCCGCAAAATGAAAATGAAACGCCTCCAGAGGTTCATTTTCCTGCCCGTTCTCCTCTTCATCGCAGGATGGCTGCTCAGCAGCAGGATGATTCACCTCACCAACCCGGCCCACACCGTCGCTGATGCGGCAGCCACCGTACAGCAGGCCCTCTGGTCAGGCAGGCGGTTTGACCTCGTGGGCCAGATACTGATAATACTTGCCGGAGTTTTCGGGATAGTAGTCCTGTTCAAGACAAAAGACAGCGTTGACGGGGATAAAAAACAATGAGCGGCGATATGGCAACATTTTTCTCGGTTAGCGTGATATTCGCGGTCCTGATGATTTGCGCGGCCCTGTACTGCATTCTCGCCACGCGCAACCTTATCCGTATCCTCATCGGCATGGAACTCATGACCAAGTCTGTCACCCTGCTCCTTGCAGTGGGTGGCTACATTTCAGGTCAGATGGCCGTCGCCCAGACTTATATCATCACCCTGATTGTTTTGGAGGTTGTAGTGATCGCAATCGCCGCCGGAATCGTTATCGGCTCGTTCAGGCACAATAACGACATGGATGCCGGCCGCATGAACAACCTTAAGGGATAATTTTCGAGCAAAGAACTGTTGTTTGATTTGAAAGGGAAGTAAATGAGTTCGTGGCTTTTGATAACGCCTGTTACGTTTGTCGCGGTGCTGGTCTTCATGCTGATCCTGCTCCGCATTCTGGGCCTGATCTCGGCAAAGGCGGCAAAGCCCTCCGGTAAAAGCGGCAAGCTGAAGGCATATGCCTGCGGCGAAGACATCAAGGACCACAGGATTGCCCCGGACTACAGCCAGTTTTTCCCGTTCGCTTTTTTCTTCACGATCATGCATGTACTGGCGCTGGTAGTGGCAACGGTGCCGTCCGGTTCCCTGTCAGCAACAGTACTGGCTATTGGCTACTCAACAGCCCTCGCAATCGGGCTGTTCATACTTTTCAGGAGGCAATAAATGAGTCTTCTTTCAAAAATGGTGACCTGGGCGCGGATCAAGTCTCCCTGGATCATCCACTTTAACACCGGCGCCTGCAACGCTTGCGACATTGAAATCGTCGCCTCGCTCACGCCCCGCTTTGATATCGAACGCTTCGGAATACTGCTCAAGGGGACCCCCCGCCACGCGGACGTGCTGGTCTGCTCGGGCCCGGTCACCCGCCAGATCAGGGAGCGGCTCATCCGCGTCTACGAACAGATGCCGGAACCCAAATTTGTGGTGGCAGTGGGTACCTGCTCCTGTTCAGGCGGAGTCTTCCAGGGCTGCTACAACGTTAAGGGCGGCATTGACACCGTAATACCGGTTTCCGCCTATATCCCCGGCTGCCCCGCCAGCCCGGCCGCAATCATCGACGGTGTCGCCAAACTGCTCGGGAGCCTGCAGGGCAAGAAGCCCGGCGAAAAGGCCGATATCGAGGCAATCGTTCCAAAACCTTTAGAAGCGGAGATGGCAAACAATGGCTAACGAAGAAGCAATCAAGGCGGAATTGACCGGAAAGTTCCCGTTCCTCGCGGACAAGATCGTAATCAAGCGGGAACGCCGTCTTTTCGCGGATGTGCCCCAGGACCGTTTCCGGGAAGTATTTGAACACGCTGCAAGGAAAATGGACTTTGTGCACCTGTGCATCATAACAGGACTGGATGACGGCGATAACCTCCTCTTCATCTACCACATGGCAAAACTGGACGGAACAGTGCTGAACCTTAAGACAACGGCCCCCAAGAGCAACCCGGCCATCAAGACGATTACCGATATCTTCCCTGGAGGAGTAATATACGAACGCGAACTGGTTGACCTGCTCGGCGCAAAGGTCGAAGGACTTCCGCCCGGAAAGCGGTATCCACTGCCCGACGACTGGCCACCCAACCAGTACCCGCTTCGCAAAGACTGGAAACCGGAAATGCTGGAAGGCAAGGATGGTCGGAAAGAAGAGGTTAAAAATGGCTAAAGTAACTATTCCGATAGGCCCCCAGCACCCGGCATTGAAAGAGCCCGAGTGCTTCATCGTGACACTCGACGGCGAAAGGATTTCACACCTAGACATGCGGCTTGGCTACAACCACCGCGGCATAGAGAAGGCATGTGAAGCGCGCACCTATGTGCAGGATGTTTACCTGATTGAACGCGTTTGCGGCATCTGCTCTCATTCCCACTCCACCTGCTTCGTGCAGGCGGTCGAGGAAATCGCCGGTCTGCAGATTCCTCCGCGCGCCACCTACATACGCACACTGATAGCTGAACTTGAACGCGTACACAGTCATCTTCTCTGGCTCGGCGTTGCCGGCCATGAGATCGGGTTCGATACGCTCCTCATGTACACCTGGCGCGACCGCGAGGCGGTCATGGATATATTCGCCGCCCTCACCGGTAACCGCGTGAACTACGGCATGAACACCCTTGGCGGCGTCCGCCGTGACTTCACAAAGGAACAGCTTGCCGAAGTCCTCAAGGTGATCGACATCTGCGAGGAACGCACAAAATACTACATCGAAGTATGCACGCAGGAACCAACGGTAATCAACCGCCTCAGCGGCATTGGGCACCTCTCCCATGATGATGCAATGCGGCTCGGCACCGTCGGTCCCACCGGCCGCGCTTCAGCTGTGGACAAGGATGTCCGCCGCGATGACCCGTACCTCGCTTACAAGGACCTTTCTTTCAAGGTGATCCTGGACAACCACAACGACGTTTTCGGCCGCGCAGTAGTCCGGGTACTGGAGCTGATGGAATCTTACAAGCTGATCCGCGAGATCATCGCAAAAATGCCTGACGGCCCGGTCACCGTCAAAGCGCCGCGCAAGATACCGGCCGGCGAGGCTTTCAGCCGCTACGAGGCGCCTCGCGGCGAGGATTCACACTATATCAGGGCCAACGGTACCGACAAACCTGAACGGGTTCGGGTCAGGGCACCAACAATGGCCAACCTGCAGTCCGTGGCAAAGATGCTCGAGGACAATAATCTCGCGGATGTCCCGATTGCTATCGCGGCGATTGACCCCTGCTTCTCATGCACTGACCGCATGATCGGAATAAGGACCGGCAAGGGAACAGGCAATTCAATCCGCTGGGACGATTTGCGCAACTACGGGGTGAAGTGGTACAGGAAACAGGGAATTGACTTCACTGATTTGAACAGGAAATTGGCAAAGAAACAGGAGTAGAAGCAGAAATGTCAGCTTTGATTGCAATATTTGTATTTCCGGGGTTCCTCTTCCTGAGCTTCCTGGGCACGGTTGTGGAATTCATCGACCGCAAGCTGTACGCCAGGATGCAGAACCGCATCGGGCCGCCCTGGTTCCAGCCCGTTGCCGACCTGCTTAAGCTGGTTGCCAAGGAAGACCTTGTTCCCGAAGAGGCAAACCCGACAATGTTCAAGCTCATGCCTGTGATCGCCATGACCGCCGTGCTTACTGCCTTCCTGCACATTCCGTTATGGAATTCAACTCCCCTGATTGCCCTTGACGGCAGCGTTGTTGTCATCGTCTACCTGCTGACCATACCGACGCTGACATTCTTCCTCGGCGGGTGGCATTCAACATCACTTTACTCCATGATAGGCGCGGTCCGAACATTGACCCAGCTCTTCGCCTATGAGGTGCCGCTCCTGCTCTCAATACTTGCCCCTGCCCTGCTGGCCCATACGTGGTCAATCAGCGAGATGAGCGAATTTTACAGCAGAAACCCTCTGTACGCGCTGACCAACTCAATCGGCTTTCTTGTTTCCATGATAGCCCTCCAGGGAAAGCTCGAAAGAATCCCGTTTGATATGCCGGAAGCTGAGACCGAAATCGTCGGCGGCACTTTCACGGAATACAGCGGCAGGCTCCTTGCCATGTTCAGGCTGGCGATTGACATGGAGACGGTTGTAGGCGCCTCGCTCATAGCCGCAGTGTTCCTGCCGTTTGGGCTGCATTTCGGCCCCGTCGCCGGCTTTGTCCTGTACCTGGTGAAGATACTTGGCATCCTACTCCTCCTCGCCCTGCTCCGGACTGTTACTGCCCGGCTAAGGATTGAACAGATGGTGATATTCTGCTGGAAGTACCTTGCGCCTGCGGCGCTGGTTCAGATTTTGCTAAGCCTTACATTAAACTGGATTATAAAATAATGAACAAACCCGGCAAAATGGTAGTTGAAGTTCTTCAGAATGCAATACATGACCCGGCAACGATAAAGTATCCTGCCGTTAAAGTCGTCATGCCCGACAAGTTCAGGGGCCGGATCAAATTCACTTCTGAAAGGTGCATAGGATGCAAGGCCTGCGAACGCGACTGTCCTTCCAATGCCATTCATATAATCAAGGTTGCCGAGAAAACGTTCCAGGCCAATGTTGATCTCGACAGGTGCATTTACTGCGCGCAGTGCGTGGATTCATGCCCCAAGGACGCCCTGGAAGCTTCCCCCGATTTTGAGCTCGCTCAGCTTGACCGTACAAAACTCAGGATAACATATAATGCCGTCGCGAAGAAAACTGAACCCGCCCCCGCCACCCCTTCAGCAGCAGCTGAAAAAAAGCCTGTCTAGAGCCCGCAGAGTTGCGGTCCTGGGCGTAGGCAACGATCTCCGGGCTGATGACATTGCCGGCTCGGCAATAGCACAGGCCATCCGGAAATCAAAAAAACGGCCCCTGAACCTGCAGGCCTTTGTCGGTTATTCCGCGCCAGAGAATATAACCGGCGAGGTGATTAAATTCCTGGGCAAAAGCAAAGGCAGGACCGCGCACATCATCATCGTCGATGCCGCTGATATGGGGTTAAAGCCCGGCGAGGCAAAACTGCTGGAAGCCGAAGCCATTGCGGGCACTTCTTTCTCAACCCATCTTCTTCCGCTTGCAATCCTGATTTCTTATTTTCGGAACCAGATTGACTGCGGTATTTCGGTCGTCGGTATCCAGCCGAAGGTCACGACCTTCGGCAAGCCGCCGTCGAAAGAGATTCTTCTCTCCATCAGATCCGTCACCTCCGCCATCATCGCTTCCGTGGTGCAATAACCTGATACTCCAGGCGTAAATCCTGATTATGGTTCCTTGATGATTTTCTGATCCACCAGCCACTGCAGCGATTGGGTCTGCCACGCATCCCACATGGGCCCTTTGTACCCGTTCAAACCGTGACCTCCGCTCTCAAGCTCCAGATATTTTGATGGCACTTTATTTGCCTTGAGGGCCTCATGGAACATCCGGCTGTTTTCGGGCGAAACCAGTCTGTCATCCCTGGCATGTGCCAGGAACGAAGGTGGCGTCCTGGCAGTCACCTGTTTCTCGTTGGAAAACAAATCCACATCCTCCGGCTTTGGATTGCTGCCAAGCAGGTTATTCTTCGATCCTCCGTGGGTCTTCGCCCCCATGGTAATCACCGGATAAACAAGTATGGCAAAATCCGGACGGCAACTCTGCACATTTACTGGATCCTCAGATTTAGGATGTCCGTCATCAAAGTGGGTGGCAGCCGTAGATGCAAGGTGCCCGCCGGCAGAAAAACCAATAATGCCGATTTTCTTTGGATCACACCCCCACCTTTTGGCCCTGGAGCGGACTAGCCGGATTGCGCGCTGTGCATCAAGAAGCGGCAAGTTCTTATTACCGTGCGGAAGCCGGTACTCAAGGACAACCCCGACAATATTGTGCTCATTCAGCCATTTCGCAATACCATGTCCTTCAGGCCCGGTTACCAGGCCGCCATATCCGCCGCCGGGACAGATCACGATGGATGCTCCATTGGGTTTGGCAGGACGATGAACAGTGATGAAAACGTCTGCCTTTACAAGTTGTCCATCCCCCACAGGGGCCTGGTCCGGCCACAGGGCGATCTTCTCCTGTTGCGGGAGAGTATTCTCGGCTGACGAGACAGACATGGTCACTCCCAACAGCGCGCCTGACAGAACAGCCAAACCACTGAAATTCCGGATTCCCCTACATGATATTTTTGTATTCATCTCTTTCTCCTTCTATTTCTGCGTTGTGGTCCCTAACCAGCATATTGCCTAGAGCAGCCCCCGAAGGGCCGCTCTAGGCAATATACTGGTTAGATCAGTATCCTATTCCGAATGGTCCGGTTATCGCATATCCACGGACTGTGAACCCAAACGCAAAAACAGAAAATAAAACCGTAACAAAGAGCACTGCGACAGTGCCAACCGTTAAAACCTTGTAAAGCGAACGCCGCACGGTATGTGCAGAATAGATCAGACCTGAAAGAAGAAAGAATCCCAACGGAAGTGTCCATGCCAAGTGCACCTGCGAGAGCACAACAACCCTCCAGTTCGCCCCAAACCCAAAGTCCCTAAGGGCCTGAACAGTCATTGGCGCAAGACCTCCAACAATGCCTAGAATAATGAGGTTCAGAATCCCCAGTAAAAGGATTGACCATGCCCTGATGTCTTGAACCTCTTGATCAGTACCCATTCTTTTTCTTTGGCAGAACAAATATCATCGAGTGCCAATAATCTCTTTTCTCTTCTTCCAATTCAGCGTCTCCGTAGTCTACCCTTTGCTGATTCGCCGCAATGATGCCGGCAACTGCATTTCACTATTTATCATGTTCTACTTTTTTGCTGTCCTGCAGGCCCTTGCTCACCGTCTGGGCAAGCCAGGTTGCCAGGAGGGACGACGCACCCTGGTCGCCACCAGCCGCGGAGATCAGAATATCAGGCGTAATCTTCACCTTGTTCATCCCGACTTCCTCCATCAGCTTGATTGCCGCCGTCGCCGATGAACCGATCACCTGCGCCTGCGCTTTGTAGGCATCCGCTATGCCCTTTCCGATCTCACGCTGATCGTAGGCCTTGCCATCCGCCACGGTCTTGAGCCTGTACGACTCGGCATCCGCCAGGGCCTGGACCTTGTACTTCTCGCCATCGGCCGTGATCTTGTTGAGATCCCTCTCGCCTCCAGCCAGCCTGCGCTTGGCTTCAGCCTTGTTGTCTTCGATCTTGATCGAGAGCATGGCAGCGACGACTTCGGGCTGTTTATCCGCGTTGGCCGCCTGGGACTGGACTTCGATCCGCTTCTCCTGTGCCAGCGCCTCCTGCTGGTACTGGGCCTGCTGCTGCAGCGCTATTTCCCTCTTGGTCTGCGTATCCAGCAGGGCCTGGTCCACCTTGATGTAGGCGATCAGAAGGTTCTGCGCCTCGACATGGTACACCTCGAACTGCTGTTGCGCCTTCTCCAGCGCCGAACGCTGCAACTCTGTTCGGCTCATGATGAAATTAATCGCCTTCTCCTCGCCGGCCTTGTTGCGGAAGGACGAATCAATAAGCGGATGCACGATCTGCTCAATGAGGTTCTTAACCGATCCAAACCGCGCAATTATGAATGCCGCATTCTGCGGACGGATACGGATGATCATACGCACGTCCACCTCAAGCTGGAAACCGTCCATGGAGGTCACCCGCAGCTGCGAGAACTTGAAAAACTCCGTCGCCTTGCTGCTGTCGCCAGCATCGTAGACTTCATTGTTCGTCCTGATGCCATCCTTCTTTATGGCAGGCGGAACCGTATGCTGGGCCCGCTGGTCAACGCCCGAAGCCCAGTCGATGGTGACCGCGCTTGTGGGAACCAGGTAGGCCGTGAAAGCCAGGGGGTTCAGGTTGTACGTGCCTGGGGCGATGGGCTCTTTCCAGATACCGCGCATGTTCTTGTCGAGTATCAGGAGCGACTCCACGTCCTCATGCACCGGCTGGCCAAGTTCGACGGCCTGCCTGTCCGGCGTGCCGGAAGCCGTTGGCCCAGGCTCTCCTTCTTTCTTCTCGAGCTCCTGTCCGACATTTGACCGCAGTACTGCCACGTAGCCAGGAGGCACTTCGGCCACATCGTACTGCTCGACCGCAAAAAGCAGCGGATTGATGTAGTATTTGCCCGGCTGGAGGGTATCCAGCTGCGGTCCCCTGTGCCCCGCACTGTCCAGGAAAGCCTGGCCATCCTGGAAATACTGGCTGTTCTTGACCCTGGGATAAGCCTTTGTCGGGGCTTCCAGTGGCCGGGGCGCCACGATATTTCCGGATGGAAGCGGGAGCCCGTCGTTCGCAATTACCACGCCAATCTTCTCGGCCGGGATATTCGTGACCGGCTTTCTTTCAATGTTGAACGCATAGAGATTGATACGGTATGAACCCGGCCTGAGGATGGCCACCTGCGGCCCCTTCTGCCCGCCATTATCAAGGAAAGCGTTGGCATCCTGGAACTGGTTACATGCAACCTCATCGCCGAGCAGCCGGCCATGGGGAATTGATTCGCCATCGATCGACTCCACGACACCAACTTCCGTCGGCAGAATTTCGGTGACCGGGACCTTGCTGATCTTCCAGATGATCGGGATCCTCCAATAGAGGCCCGGCATCAGGATGTCCGCCTGGACGCCTATCTCTCCATCCCTCGCCACGATCCGGCCCGGAGGCATCTTCCTGCCGAACATCTTCTTGGTGAGAATGCCAACCTCGTAATCATGGATGAGTTTCAACCCGAACACGAAGAACAGAAGGACCAGAACACCCGCCGAAACAACAATGCCGAACATTACTGGATTCATACTTCCTCCCTCTTTTCCGCTTTTTTACCAAATATCACTTCATTACTGCGGACGTAAAAAAGGCCTCTTGCATCCGTCAAACTGCAAGCTTAAGGCGCGGAGCGTTTAGCGTCGGCGCCTTCAGGCTTTGGATGCTGGATGTCCAATATATCTATTCCAGCTTCCTTCAGAATCTTATTGCCGCATTCCTGGCACAACCCATGGGTAAATTGTGCATCAGAATGCTTTTCTATATATTCTTCAATCTGTTGCCAATAGCCGTTGTCATTCCGAATCTTTTTACACCCTGCACATATAGGGAGCCCATCCTATTTCTTGGCTGGGATACTGGCCACTGACTCGATTACAATCTTCTGCTTGTGACCGCATTTCGGGCAAACCCAGTCCATGGTATAAGGCTTGCCGGAAGAGGGCGTATCAACGGTAATCTCGTCGGTCTGGAAGCCGCAGACAGCGCACTTTATTTTTATTGTGACCTTCTGCGCATCGGCCTTGACAATTCCGGCCCCTGACGCTTTCAGCTGAACACTGCCAACCTTGACATCTTTCATCGTTCCCTTCGGAATGCCGAAACATCCGCTCAAGGCAATTACGAAGCCAACCGCGACCAGAACCGACATCAACATTCCCAACCCATTCCTCGTTCTCATACTTATGCCTCCTTTTCCAGCTTTTACTTGATATCTCTCTAATGTAAAAGGATTCGAGCTTATGTAAAGCAGTTTTACTGCTATACTGCGAAATCAGCCAAACCGCCGTTTTATCCTTTTTCGTTTTGACTTGGCATGATCACCATCTAGTATCCCCTGATACCGGTCGTCGCCACGATACGATTG
>Ga0172371_10007750_pt1 | contig 15189 bp, 7 predicted proteins | sample Lak12m_FD_114543 | JGI IMG/M metagenome (GOLD analysis project Ga0172371, IMG submission 114543) | Freshwater microbial communities from Kabuno Bay, South-Kivu, Congo - kab_022012_12m | ecosystem: Environmental > Aquatic > Freshwater > Lake | place: Democratic Republic of the Congo: South-Kivu... | reverse complement strand
GTCAGGGGGGAGGGTCTTGTCGAATCCCTCGTAGAAGTCGCTGAAACGCATCCAGCGGTCGCCGCCCCAGCCGCTGACGATGAGCCGCATCTTGGGGGCGAGCCGCTTGAGGATCGCGTGCCCCAGCCGGACGTACTCGCTCACCCGAACCGCCTCGGCGATCCGCCGAGCGTCCTTGAGGTACTCGAAGTGCCGGCGCTGGGTCTGCACAAGGACATCCAGCGGCGAGTCGAGCGAGGGAATGTCGGACCCCAGGCCCAGGCTCTCCGATTGCCACAGCCAGACGTAGTCGAGCATGGGATACGACCGCAACAACTCACGGAGCCGGGCCTCCAGGGCGGCCTGCAACTCCGGGCGAGTGGGATCGCCGCTGACCTCGAAGCCGACGCACACCCCCACGCCCCGCCGCTTGCCGTACTCCAAGCCGGCGGCCAAAAGGGCCTGGGCCCTGCGGATCGCGTCGTCGCGTCCCTTGCTCTCGGTGACGGCCCGCGACCCGAACGCCTCCTGATCGAAATAGTCGCCGGTGCCGAAACCGAACTGGTCGGTGCGCAGGCCGCGGACCGCGCCCCAGCCGTAAGTGAGCGACGTGACCAGCGGCTCCGCATACACCAGCCGGCCCTGCGCGTTGGTATATGGGGCAAAGGGCTCGCTATCGTAGGTGTGGAACCCCACGAAGTTGTTCTTCATCTTCCCCATCTGGTCGAAGAAATACTTGAAATCGTCGAGGTCCCAGGTGGTCGGGCTGTTGAGGAAGTTGTACCACGGCAACGATCCGCGCACGGCGAAGACGGGCTTCTGCGCCAGGTCGATCGCGGGGATCTCCAGCGGCAGGTTGTGGCCGGGGAGCGTGTCGCCGCCCAGGTAGAAGCCGATCCCCATCTGCTCCAGGAACGTGTACGCCCCGTAGAGCACGCCGATCGGCGTCGCGCCCGTGATGACCACAAGCGGCCGACCCTCGTACAAGATCCTCTTCACCACGAAGCCCTGATCGCCCAGCGAGCCCATGCCGGCGATCGTTTGGCCCTGCCGGGCCACGACCGCCACAAGGCTGTTGCTCTCGGGGGTCCCGACCAGGATCAGCGGCTTGCGCGGCTCGGCGGTCCACACCTCGCTGCCGGAGAGCGGCAAAAGCGTGCCCGAGATCCGGCACAAATACCGCTGCACCTCCCGGGCGGCCAGTCGTTCCAGACAGCCGGCCTTCTCTCCGGGCACGATCACCGCCGAGGCGAAACTCCATTTCTCATCCGGCTTCTGGGCACTTGCCGTGCCCGGCAGGCAAAGCGCCGCCACCACGAAAACCAAGACGAGCAAGAACGCAAACCGTCGCTTCATGGCACACCTCCCGAATGCACTCTGCCGCGTGCTGGAAATGGAAGCACCGTCGGGTCCCTAAATGGGTTTTCCCAATTCTGGGAAGGCGAGGCTCCTGCCGAGCCATGGTGGACGTCGGAAGATGTACGCTCGTCGCAGGCTTGGCAGGAGCCTCGCTCTCCCAGAATCACGTAAGGTCATTTAGTATAGGGCGGCGGCTCCCCTTTGTCATCCGGCCGCGGCCAGGTAGAATCCCGCACAGACGATCTGCGAAGGAGACCTCCCATGCCCGCACGCGCGATGCTGTGGATGACGACCTTGTGCGTCCTTGCGTTTCCCGCCGGCCTGATCGGCACGGAGCCGAACCGGGCACGCGAGGCGATCGATTCCGCAACGGTCGAGCGGTGGTCCGAGAAATTCCTCGGCTGGCACTATTGGCCGGAGCACGTGGTGCGGCCCAAGCCCGGCATTGCCGGCTTCGAGGCCGTCCACATGACCGATTGCCCAACCGTGTTCCAATTGCCCGGCGACCCGAAGTGGTACATGACTTTCATCGGCTTCGACGGCAAGGTCTTCTTCGATCGCGACCACTGGGTGATGTTCTACTTCGGCGTGGGCCGCGGCGGGGCGCATATCATGGCGGCGTTCTCGCCCGACCTGGTCCACTGGACCGCCCGCTACGAGCCGCTCTACAAGTCCGGCGGCCACCCCGGCGGCCTCGACAAGACCTACGCCCACAAGATCTCCGTGGTCCTCAACCCGAAGAACCAAACCTACTACATGTTCTACAACGCCGTCGGCCCGCAGGGCCGCGGCATCGGGCTGCTGACAAGCAAGCCGCTCGGGGACAAAGGATCGGCCAACCAATGACTGCCGGGATTGGGTGGCATGCTCTCACGACGCGAAGCATCGTACTGAGCATGGAAACCTTGGGCCCGAGTCCCATGCCGACCCACGGCTTCGCCGTATGACGGCATGCCACACGACCGACCTAATCCCCGAGTTCGACCGACGAGGCGAGCGCCTGGTGCTCGTGGTACCAGGCCACCGTGCGGCGGAGGCCCTCTTCGATGCTGATTTGCGGCGACCACTCGAGGAGGCGATGGGCCTTCGAGATGTTGGCCCAGGTGGCGGGGACGTCGGCCGGATGGACGGGGCGGCGATCGAAGACCGGCCGCTTGCCCACCAGCGCGGCGATCTGCTCGATGATGGCCGACATCGTCACGGGCCGGTCGCCGCCCAGGTTGATGATTTCGTAGCCGCACGGGCGAATCGCCGCCACGGTGCCCCGCGCAATGTCTTCCACGTACGTGAAGTCGCGGCTCTGGCTTCCATCGCCGTAAAGGATGAGCGGCTCCCCTTGGGCGATCCAACGGATGAAGCGGAAGATGCTCATGTCGGGCCGGCCGGCGGGGCCGTACACGGTGAAGTAGCGGACGATCGAAACGTCGATCCCGTGCAGGTAATGGTAGGTGTAGGCCAGGGTCTCCGCCGCTTTCTTCGAGGCGGCGTAGGGGGAGAGCGGGCGGTTGGTGTCGGCGTCCTCGCTATACGGCAGCGGGTTGTGCTTGCCGTACAGGCTGGAGGTCGACGCCAGCAGGAACTTGCGCACGCCGAATCGTCGGCAGAGGTCCAGCACGTTGAGCGTTCCCTCACAGTTGGCCTGGTAGTAGACCCAAGGGTTCTCGACCGAGGGCCGCACGCCCGCCCGGGCCGCAAGGTTCACCACCGCGGCGTAAGGCCCGGGATCAGTCGCCGAAGCGGCGCCGGCCTCGGCGTCGGCCTGGAAGAGCTTCTCCAGGGCATCCTTGTCGGAAATGTCGATGGCGTGGAAGCGGAAGTTGGCCCGCTTCTGAAGCTGCTCCAGGCGCCAGTGTTTGAGGCGCGGGTCGTAGGCGTGGTTCAAGTTGTCGACGCCCACAACCTCGTGGCCCGCCGCCAGCAGCACCTCCGTGACCTTGGAGCAAATGAACCCTGCACACCCGGTGACGAGGTAGCGAATCGGCATGGTGGTGGCCCATCCGGTGTAGGACGCGTGAAGAAACAACTCACGCAATTCTATCGTAGGACGGCCTTGCAAGGCCGTCGTTTTTTTGAGAAATCCCCCTCTAGCGAGCTACGACATCGCTCGGGACCGGCGGAAGAACGGGGTCCGCGGTTAGTATGACAGGGCAATCCACCCAGAATTCCTCGCGTACAGCTAGGCGATGTGCCGACAAGCGGGCCACACTACTTGGTGCCTCGCTCTTTCACCCCAGGGGGGTAATGACATGAGTCGAACCGATGATTTCCAAGCGTTGCACCGTTGTCCCCCTCTCGGAATCACGCACGGTCATTTAGAGGCGGTCTCCCAACCGGCATCAGCGAGCAAGGTGAGTCTGCGGAGCAGCGGGGCCGTCGCCATGGGCCAATGGGCCCCGGCGCGATACCCCGCTACCAAGAAAATCGACTTCCGCGTTCGTGAACGTCGTCGTAGGCGCGGGCCTCCCGAAGGCGCTTGCTGTAGAACTCCTCCCTCCACGCGATGTAGTCCGCGAGCTTCCCTGGAATCCCTAGGTCGGGCACGCTCACCGAGAGCACCCGGTGCTTCGGAACCCGCTGACGACTGGATGAAGTGCCCTTTGCCATCGCCTGGACCGCCTGCACGACGGTGGGATGGTGCAGGGCCAGGGCGATCTTCCACGCATCCTCCAACTTCTTCGGCCTGAGCACTACGAACTCCGGGCTGCACGACCAGGACCCTGCCATCTTCGGGATCACCGCGACCCGCCAGATCTTCGGGTTCATGCAGGACAGGAGGATGTCCCCGGACTGGCACGCCAACCCCTTCGATATGGGCCGGTTCCTGCCGGCAGCAACGATGTCCACCAAGCCCGTCGGGTCCACGTCAAGCACGGAAACGTGGAACCGTTCCCCGGCTTTGTCGCTCCGCACCTCCGTGACCTCGCGGACGGTCTCGACCAGATCGGCCAGACAGGTTCCCTTGCCTGAAGAAGCCCCCTTGTCCGACGCGTGCACAAGTCGCGTAGTGCCGAACGAGTCGTGCGTGCGCCAGCAGCCCACCGAGCGCCCAAGAACAGGACGGCCCGAGGCGAACTCGCCCGCGATTTTCGCGAGGTCATTGCCCTTCGGGTCATCGTCCCGCTTCTTCCCGCGTTTCACGAAGCCGACGTGGTGCGCCACCGCGACATAAAGCGGCCTGTCTTCGGCCTCCCCTTCCTTCTGTACGACCACAAACGAGGTCTTCGCCACCGTGCCGCCCAGCGAGAAAGTCACGGACGGCAAGGAGACGATGGCTGCGACGTGCAACCGCGTCTTGCGGACCCGTTCGTAAACGGCAAGGGCCTTCCTGAAAGTACCCGACTGGACAACTCCATCGGGCAGGACGATCGCCAGAGCGCCCCCCAAAGCGAGCAGGTCAAGGTTGCGGAAAAGAAAGAGTCCAGAGGGATCGGCGCTGTCGCCATGCTGCCTCATCCCCACTGCCGCCAAGACCTCGTGGGGCAGTGACCGGGCCAGCTCTCCGTTCCACCGGTACTTGCCTGAGCCGAAGGGCGGATTCGTCGCCAGCAGCAGGAACCGCGACCTCAACGCACTGACCTGAGGGGCGACCAACGAATCGCCCACCCGCTCGAAGGCAGGTTTCATCCCCTCGAATAAGAAGTTCATCCTCCCCAGATCGACGGCCATGACGGACTGGTCGAACAGGCGTGCCGATTTTTCAAGGTTGCGACGCGGGATTCCTCGCTCGCCCAATCGGCGTGCGAGTGCGTAAACGAACCGACCCGTCCCGCCACAGATATCGCCGTAGAGCAGCGGCGAGCGCCCCGCAAGCCTGCGCAGCGTGTTCTTGTCCACCACGTTGAGGAGCATGTCCACCATTGGGAAGACGACCTCCTCGGGCGTGAGGTACGTCCCCATGCCCTCACCGCCCTCGAATTTGCCGCGCAGCAAGGTGTTGAAAACGAGCCCGAGGCTGTCGGTCCGGCCTGTCAAGCGGCAGACCGTGTTGATCGCTTCGAGGACGTGCGAGACGTGGTGCTCGCACTCGGCCACGACGGTACTGAAGTCAAAGTCGTCGCTGGGAGCTGAGACGTTCAGGCAAGCCCGGATCTGCCGGTACTTGGCGGCAAGGTCGGCGGCCGTCGCGGCGCCGCCGCCCAGTCGTGCCACACAGAGGCAGCGAGAGATCAAGAAGAGCGTCTTGGAGATCGGCTTGAGCGACGTGTGCGCGTAGACGTAATCGGCAAGGTCCAGCAGAATGCGCTCCGCTTCGACCATGGCGCGTTGATCGTTGCACGCTTCAGAGCGCCCAAGTTGATCGAAAAGGACCGCTCCCTGTCCTTGGCGGGATCTGCGTTTTTTCAACATGGCAAGACGCAATGCCGTCCGATCAGCATCAGGACTCCCACACCTGGTTGATGCGGCGCACGGCCTCCTTCACCCTCCCAAGATCACTTGCCTGGATTCCAATCAAGATGTTTGTGCAGGAACTCGTAGGTTCCCTTGCCGTTGATCGTGTGCGGGCCGACGAAGAACTCGATTTGGGTCCGGTCGCCGATCCCCAGTTTCGCGGCGTAGAGGTGCCGCACCTTGGCGTATTCGTAGGCCACGGTCTCGTCAGGGGCCACGCCGTCGAAATGCCCCCGCTCGACCATGAACGGGCGCGGGGCGATCAGGGCCGCCATCTCCGCGTAGTTGAACGTGCTCCCCAGGTCGAACTCGAAGATCTCGTACTCGCCCGAGAAGGCGTAACTGTAGGGGCTCCGCGTCGAGGCGTTCTTCCAGACCCATTCGTTGAAGTCGGCCGAGCAGATCGACAGGCAGTAGTTCTTCACCAAGGGCGGCACGCGCATGGCCGTCTTGCCGCCGTAGGAGAGGCCGTAGAAACCGATCCGTTTCGGGTCCACAAACGGCAGCGTGCTGAGCCAATCGACGATCTGCTCGTGCTGGGGCACGATGATCGAGAAGAGCGTCTTCTTGATCGGGTTCGCCTTGCGCTGCAAGGTGCGGAAGCGGTCGTGGAAGATATAGAGGTTTTGCGGCGCGAACGTGACAAACCCCTGTTCGGCCAGCTTGGCGGCGAAATCGTGGTAGGCCGGGTGGTCGCCGGTCACAATGTCCTGCGGGCGCCCCTCCAGCCCATGCTGGCACACCACCACCGGGCGCCGTTGGCCCGGCTTCAAGTCCTTGGGCACTAGCAGAATGCCGTAGGCGAAAACGTCGGGAAACACGTCGAGCACCACCTCGTAGCCGGTCCATTTCGGCCGATCGTAGGCCTTGCGGCTCCGCGGGTTGAAGGGCAGCGGCTTCTCGTCGAACCGCCCGATCACCTCGTTGTAGAAGAACTCGCGGTACCACTCGACCGACTTCTGGTATTCTTCCAGCGAGCTGGTATCGACCTTCTTCATAAACTCCTGCCGCACGTAGGGGCTTTCGGAGAGGAGCCACTGGGTGTGGCGATCAATCTCGTACATTTGCCGGGCGTGCCGGGCCGAAGCATCGAGAGCCTTGGGAACGAGTCTCGGGGCTGGGCCCAATGGCTTCGGACGCGATCCGGGAACGAGGGCGTCGAGCAGGGCGGCAATCGCCTTTTCCGACCCGTACGGCCCCGCCCCGTCGCCGCTGGCGACCACTTCGATCCGTGGCGGCGGCGTGAGTCCCTTGACCAGGCCCTTAGCCCGATCGACCTCGCGGCGGACATCCTCCACTTTCGGCGTGACGAGCCGGCCCGGCCCGCCGCCCGTGCCCGGCGGGACGACCAACTCCGGCCCTTTGGCCGCTTCGATGATGAGCGGACGCGGGGCGATCATCGACGCCAACTCCGCGTCGCCGAACTGCTCCAAGAGTCCGAACACGTTGCGGTAAATCGGCTCCTGCCACACGTTCTGCCGCGAGTCGAAGTAGCCACTTGCGCAGACTGCGTCGATCCGCGGGTCAATCGCCGCGGCGTAGAGGGCGAGCATTCCGCCTTCGCCCCAACCGATCACGCCGACCGGCGCTTTCTTTCTTGGCTCTCTGAACCACCAGTCCACGCCAGCCAACACCTTCTGCACTTCGTATCCGATCAAATGCCGGCCCATCTCAAACGCCGACCGGTAGACGAACTCGCGGTTGGAGAGCTTTCGGTGGGTCACAGCGCGGTCGATAAGTGAGGGCACGAGCACCAGGCAGCCGCTCTCGGCCAGACGGCGGGCAAACTGCGATTCGGCCGGCACACCCTCCGCCAGACCGGCGAGCATCTCGGGCGTTTGCCCTGCGTCGGGGATCGCGAGCACGAACGCCTTGGGCCCTTGTTCGATGATCGGGACCAGAAGGATGCCCTCGCCGTGGACATCGCCAAAGGCCGGCCAGCGGACTGGGGCTGCCAAGAACGCACGATTGCCGCCAGGAGATGGCTGGTGGATCGTGGCGACCGCCTCCAGGTCATCGAACGCCACGCGAGCGTCGCGCGCCCCGAGGATATGCGCCAGCCGCTTGCGGTTGGGCTCGATCGAGGCGTTGTACTTCTCCGGCGAGGAGAAGTCGCGTTTCCAGTATTGCTCGCGGCGGGCGACCGATTTCTCGATTTCCTTCAAGAGGAACCGATCGACGGAATCGACCAGGCGCGAGGCGAGGTCGCCCGGCCAGTCGAGCTTGGCGGTCCCGGCCAGCGGCGTGCCGTCGATTGCCTGGCCGGCCGGCTCCGCGCCTGCGGCGACCGACGCCAACCCCGCCCCCACCAAGAACATCGCCCACACAGACGGCGAAATCGCACGGCGTGACTGCATGGCTCGGGTCCCTTTCGTCCGGAGGAATCTACCGCACTGGCGACACCATCTTACCGCACGACGGGCGCGACAACCACCCGCGCCCACCGAGGTCGTCTCGGTGGATTTCTTGGGGGGGCCGCCCATTCGCTTGACTTTCCTGAGCCGCCCATTCAGACTCATGGCGGCGCCGTTAGGCTGAGTCCGGCGTGGACTGGACCTTGAACGGCTACCCCTTCTCGGTGTGTTCCGGGGAAAGGGGCCGAGGGAAGACCTACGGGGGACCTATCCTTAACCGAACGAAGGAGACACGATATGAGCGAAGCAAGAGACACAAAGGGTCCGGATGAGACCCTCTGCCGCCGATGTTCAGGATCGGCATGCCCAAGGACGACGCGTCGCGAATTCATGATCGCCGGCGGCGCGTCCGCTCTTTCGGTCGGGGCGCTGGGGTTGGTGCGCCCGGCGTGCGCTGCTGAGGAGCCAAAGTCGCTCCTGACACCCCCATCGGCGCCCATCAAGAGGTGCTTGATCCGGGTGGTGTGGGTCGGCAAGGCGGCGGCGGCCGAGGAGGCATCGTTGACGAAGGCCCTTGCCGCGACGGCCCGGAAACTGAATTTTGATCTCGACGTTGCGCCGGCGGCGGCAGGCTCGCCCGACGGGCTGTTGATCGTCGCCCTGAACGGCAACAAGAACGAGGCCATGGCCGCGGCCGCCAAGGCCGGGGCGACGCCCGCGGTGGTGTTGTGCCCAAGCGGGCAGGGACCTGCCTCGGGCGCGGTCTGGCAGTTGGGCGAGAGCAAGGCCGGGCTGCTGGTGGGGACATCCAAGGAAGAAAAGGATGTGCTCTACGGCCTCCGCATGTTGCACGCCGCCTGGAAGTTGAAAGGGAATGCCCGCATGTTTCGCCTTTCGTTCAAGTTCAAGGCCTATGCAGAAGCCGAGAAGGAGGTGCGACAAACCAAGGAGGCCCAGGACGTGGCCGAAGCGTTTGCCGACTACTACATGAAGGAGGCCGAGGAGATTCGTCGGGCGTTGTGGATCGACCTGGTCAATGCCGGCATGGTCTATGCGACCTTGCGTCGCATCATCGAGGTCAATAGGTACGACGGGATCGGTTTAGGAGAGTGCCTGCAGTCTTACATCGTGTCGGGCACGAACCCTTGTATGCCTGCCCTCCGGCTGCTCGACGAAGGCCTGCCGGCGGCCTGCGAGGGGGATATGAGCGGCCTGGGGGTCCAGTTGCTGACCCACTGGTTGTTCGGGCGTCCGTCCTTCATCGGGGAGGGGCAGCCCACGCTGCGGAACACCCGGATTCTCGCCCACTGCACCTCGGCGACCAAGTTGAATGGTTACGATCAGCCGCACGAGCCGTTCCTGTTGATGCCCCATTCGGAGACCGGGCGGGGCGTGGCGCCCCAGGTCAAGTGGAAAGTCGGGCAGGACGTGACGATCTTCCGCGGCATAAACAGGCTCGGCACCGGACAGCTTCTGTCAAACTCCCTCCAGCCGCCCAACGGGGGTTGCAGGACGTCGATTGAGTATACGGTCGACGGGGTCGCCAACGTGGGTCTCCCCGCCACCGGTCTCGGCTCGCCGCACAGCGAGGTGATGTACGGCAATGTCGAGAAAGAGATGGACGCTTTCTGGACGCTGGTTCAGGGGAAGCCGTGCGCGAAATATCGGGACGCTCCGGCACGGCCCGCTGCCGCGCATGCTCGCGCGGAAGACCCCTTCGAACTCCCCAGTTGCGCCTGCTGTCGTTGGGCCCATTCTCCGCGGGGATGAGGGCGATGGCACCGAGGATGGCCTCACGGCCTGGAGTCTGACAAAGAACAGAATGCGGATAGAAAGGAAATCGTCATGAAAACAAGCGCAAGATCGAAATGCCGGCCCGCTGCCGGTTGGAGGAATCGGCCTTCGCGGCTCGTCGCCGTTCGTTTGGCCTTGGTGTGCCTGTTGGTGGCCTGTTGGACCGGCCGCATGGCCGCGGCCGACGATGCCGGCTGCGCCAAGCAGGCCAAGAAAGCGCGGATCTGGATCCAAGAGCCCCCGTGGACCGGCGATGATGAGAATTGGGGCGGGCCCTACGACGGCCCCACGGCGAAACGCATGTGCCTGAAGATCCTGAAGAACGAAGCGGCCCGGCTCGGAATCGAGCTTACTAGCGACCCGAAGAGGATGAAGGACTGCGACGGCGCCCTGTCGTTGTCCCCGCAGAGCCCCAAGGCGGCCGTGCCCGTCGTGGATGTGCTCTTCCAAGGCCACCGAGGGTTTTTGGACGCGTTGGGCACCTATGGCCAAAAGTCCTGGGATTTTAAGCGGAAGCAGTACCTGCTGGCCTCCACGAACGATCCGGAGTGGCTGAGAACGGGACTGCGCCTGCTGAAGGCCGCCTGGCAGATCAGAAATACCCGCGTCTGCGTGGTGACCGACGAAGCGGGAACGGCCGATACCATGCACCCGCAACTGGGCACGACGTTTCACCCCGTGCCGCCCGCGCGATTGGAGGATGAGATCCGCAAGGCCAACGCCCAGGAAGCCGCCGCGGTGGCCGCAGACTATATGCACCAGGGCAGGATGCAGGGGACGATCGAGGGCACCAGCGGTTATCAGAAAATGCAGGGGGAGAAGTGGTACTTGGTTGACCCCAAGTACGCCGAGAAGGCGAAGCAAGACACCATCGTGGCGGCCAAATTCTACCTTGGCTGCCGGAACCTCCTGGCGGCCGAAAAGTGCCAGGCCTTGACGCTCACGGGCCAGGCGAAGTATGGCGCCGCGCCGGTGCTCGCCTTTCCGGCGCTTGCCGACAACGGCGTCGCGGCGGCGTTCGACCGCGATGCCACCTTGGTGCTGCTGATGACCGGGGCTCTCTTGGAGCGGGCGGGGTTCGTCCATGGCCCGCTGGCCAAAACGGGCGGGAACATGTTCATGGCCACCTATTTCACCTGCCCGACACGGTTGGCCGGCTACGACGAGGAGCCGCCGACCTCGTTCAGCATCGGGCCGGGCGAGCAAGGAAAGGGCTTTGGCATTCAGGCGCGTTGGCGCAAAGGCGAGGAAATCACGCGTTTGCAGCTCAAGGACTCCAAGCTGCTGATGACGAAGGGCAAGGCAGGTTACAGCGACATTACCCTCAAACAAGGCTACCGCACGGCAGTGGCCCTTGAGCTGGAGGACAAGACCGGCTGTCCCGACCCGGCGGCCGCCAACTGCGTGATCGTGTGGGGAAATTGCACCAACGAGATCAGTTGCCTTGCCAGACTGATGGATTTGGAGTTTCCTCCCGCCGCGGGGGCGCTGGTGCTCAAGTAAGCCGGAGGCCGGCGCCGGGAAAGGCCCTTGGCGGCGGTTCCGGGGACAGAGTGGCATTGATCCTCAGAAGAGCAGAGCAACACCGACACGCCGGAGCCGGGCCGTGTCGGCCCGGAATGTGCGGCGCGGCACGCCCCGGCTCGGAATGAAATCGTTGCACGACTCTTCTCAGGGTCAATCGACCGGAGAATGCGATGACAAGTCATCGCACTCCAAAGTCGTTGGCTCCGGCGCGGACCTACCGCCGATTTCCCTCGTTGAGCACGGCCTGGGCGTGGCGGGCGAGGTGGCCGCGGAGGTCTTGGGCGTATTGCTTGAGAACTTTCTCGCCCAGCCCCTCGTGGTCGCCGCAGCGATAGAGGGCCCGGGCGACCATCAGCTCGCGGAGCGAGGTGCGGCGGGTTTCCTCCGGGCGGACATGGGCCTTGGGGTCGTCCAGCTCGCGGGCACGGGCCAGAGAAGTGTGCGCGTAGCCCATCATTCCGGGCTTGGCCAGGTGCTCGGCCAGCGGCCTGGCCGCACTCTTGTCGCCGATCAGCTCCAGGGCCAACGCGATCGCCCGGTGGTGGGAAAACTCGCTCTCGGCCGTGAGCAGCTTGAGCTTGGCTGCCAGGGCAGGCACGGCCTGCGGTTTGCGCGTGCGTCCGATGGCCACGATCAGGGTATCCAGCGGGCTCATCGCGTGGCCGAACTGGCCCATGGCGCGGTAGTCCCATCCGGCGTCCCAGGCCGGCGTCCGCTCCAGCTCGGCCAGCAGCGTTTCCAGGCCGGCAGCGTCGCCCATCATGCCCAACAGACGGGCGCAAGTCAGCTTCGTCTTCCCGGAGGCCGCCTGGTACGCCTCCTTCACTAGCGGCAGGGCCTCTTCGGGCTGGGCCAGGATTACCGCCGCTCCCTGGCCGTCCCCCGCGGCGAAGCTTTTCACCGCGGCGGCGATCTTCTCCGGCGGCATGGGATAGGAGTCCTCGTCCGAGAGCACGCTCTCGGGCAGGTTGCCGATTTCGACCAGGTGCTTCTGGAGGGCCTTGACGTCGATCCGCCGCGGCGGGATCCCGTCCTTGACGGCCATCGCCCCCGCCACGCCCGCGGCGTAGCCCTGGTTCTGGATGTCGGCCTGCATCCGCACCAGCGGCAGGGCGTCGCGGTGGACGCTCATGCCGATGCCGGCCACCAGCAGCCCCTCCAGACCCTTGGGCAACAGGCAGCGGTACGGCACGTAGGTATAGAAACCCTTGTGCATCGGGTGTTCGAGCATCAGGTAGGGATCGACCGTGTAGCCGTGCGAGTCGAAGTTGCTGTATGCCCGGACGACCGAGTCCGGGAAGGTCCGCCCGTTGATCTGGTCGAGGATCGAGACGGTGAAGTCGCCGACGATCCGCCGCCGCTCCCGGGTATCGACCAATTGGCCCTGGTCGAAGGCCCTGGCGTACTTGTCCTTGGCGCGGACGAAGAGTTGCCAGAGATCGACCATGTCGGTCTCGTCGGCGATGGTGAAGTCGGTGTTCGTGTAGCTGGCCCCGAGCTGCCGCGGCGGCAAGCCGGTGCCCTGCATGGCGAACTCGGTCTGGTCGGTGTAGACGCAAGGGGCGCCGGCGGGCGCGGCCACGTCGGCATTGCCCGTGGCGTCGATGACCACTTTGGCCAGCACCACGCCGCGGCCGTGCGGCGTGGCCACCACGGCGCCGTTGACGTGGCTGCCGTCGACCAGGGCCCCGCAGCCGACGCCGCCGAACCACACGTCGGCCCCGGCCTTCAGCAGCTCCGCGCGGTACCACTGGCACTTCTGCTCGATGTTCCAGGAGGTCGCCCCGCCGGCAACCTCCTTGGTGAAGCCCACCCGGTTGCCCCAGTAGTACGACGAGATGGCCCCCGTGGTGCCGACGCCGCCGAGGCCGGAGAGGTACTCGACGACCAGCGTCTTGGCCCCCTGCCGGGCCGCGGCGATGCCGGCCGGGGCGCCCGCCGTGCCGCCGCCGATGACCACCACGTCGTATTGGCCCAGCACCGGCAGGGCGCGGCCCTCTTGCTGCACGGTGGGGAACTGCTGGGTCGGCCGTACGCCGACCAGCGACTCGCGCACTTCTCCAAATGCGGTCGGCGCCAAGGCCGGTTGGCCCGGGAGTTTGGCGTCTTTCGGGGCGGGCAGTTTCCGGGCCTCTTCGGCCGCCGCCGCACCGAGCCGGGCGCCGGTGTCGATCAACATCAGCGGACGCAGGAGCTTCTCCGCTTGTTTCCGGCTCACGTCGGCACAGCCGTCGAGGACCAGCAGCCGCGAAACGCCCTTGGGGCGAAACGCTGCCAGCGGCAGCGATTCGACCGCCACGCCCTCGCCGGCGGTCTCCTGGCCGAACATCGCGTCGGGCGGGACCTGGAAGAGCACGTCCGAGGTGAATTGCTGCTCGGGATGATAAGTCATCGAGCGGGCCTTCTGATCCGCCGCGGCCCAAGCGGCGACGCCGTCGTCCTTCATCGGCAGTTGGAGGGTGTACTCGAACACCCGGAACACGCCGCTGGAGGTCTTGGCCTGGTTGGGGAATGAGCCGCGAAATGGGGGCTGGATCTCCCGCACGAAAAAGGGGTCAGAACTCTTTTTCGGAGATGCGTCTGCCGTCCGGTGAGAGTACTTCTCTGAAAAAGAGTTCTGACCCCTTTTTCGTGCCCTTTGCCACGCCTCGCCGCCGATGACGACCCTGCGGAAGGTCTGCACGCCGGCCGGATAGGGGCGGAACTTCGCCCCGGCCAGCCGGGCGACGACCGCCCGGTCCGTGGCGTCGACGATCACCTTGGCCACGACCGCCTGACGCCCGGCGCGGTTGGCCATCGCGATGCCGCAAGGGTTGCCCCGGGCGTCGCGGAGCACGTCGGTCGGGTAGCAGCTATAGAGGAACTCCACGCCGGCGGAAACCAGGGCGTCGTCGAGCGTCTTCTTCACGTGCATCGGGCGCGGGATGGGCAGCCGCTGGGGCTGCTTCACCACGGCCGGGCCGGGGGCCGTCACTTCGACCTCGCCCAGCAAGATCCGCTTTGCCTCGGGGGCCTTCTTGACCACCACGCGGAGGTATCGGGTCTTCGCCTTCACCGGGGCACAGAGGACCACGCACGGGTCGAGGCCGCCGTCCTCCGGCTGGTCGTTTTTCGCCATGCCGACCTCTTGCCAGGTCTTCTTGTCCTCGCTTGTGAAGACGGTGATGGCGGCGACCTTGAACCCATCGGCCGACGACTCCCGCTGGTAGGCCATCACGCGGACTTCTTCCGCCTGCTGGGGTTTGAGCAGGTCGAGGATGAGGCTTACGTCGCCAGAGTATTCCACGCTTTCCCCGGCGGCGTTGCCCCAGGCGCCGTCCGTCAGACGCGACGGCGGGCTGGTGTCCTTGTGGCGGGCGGCGCTGGGCTGATCGGCCTCATACTTGCAAGGGATGCGGTTCGCATCGATCAGCGGCTTGGACCGGAGCGGGTCGTTGAAGATCGCCTTGGCCAGGGGCGAGGCCGGCGTCTCCCCTCCCTCCAGCCACAGCCGGAGCGTGGCCGTCATATCGTCGCCCAAGTACGGCCGCGGCGCGGCCAAGAAGACCTTGGCCCCGCCTTTCGCCGCCGCCACGGCGGCCGAGACCGCCCCCGTGCTCCCGCCGATGACCACCACGTCGACCTGGTAGGCCACGGGGATCGGTCGCGCCGACTCGTTGACCAGGGCCGGACCGGCCGCCGCCGCCGTGCTCATCGCCAGAACCAGCAGCCCAGAGAACGCAGTTCGCCCGGACATCTTCACCCTCCCGCGATTCGATGGAAGCGTTCGATCGTTTCCGGGGATTCT
>Ga0172371_10007749_pt1 | contig 15189 bp, 7 predicted proteins | sample Lak12m_FD_114543 | JGI IMG/M metagenome (GOLD analysis project Ga0172371, IMG submission 114543) | Freshwater microbial communities from Kabuno Bay, South-Kivu, Congo - kab_022012_12m | ecosystem: Environmental > Aquatic > Freshwater > Lake | place: Democratic Republic of the Congo: South-Kivu... | reverse complement strand
CGACGCATCCTTGTCCTCCTTGGGCTTTGCCTTACGAACCTACCCAAAGGATAAGGATGCGTCCTTCTTGTTCAACCCCGGCCGGCCGTCAACCGCCCCGAAATCGCTTCCGCAACAGAAACTCATTACGGCGGTGCCGGGCCGGCGGGAGAATTCGAAGTTCGGCGGCTTGAAGCGGGTCGACACCGACAAGGGTCAGTCACTCGTGGCTGGGACGGTTGGCCGACTGTGCCCAATCAAAACAGCCAGAGGTGCCTCATGGACGTAATCGTCTTTCTTGTCGGTGGCCCCCTCGACGGGTATACCATGACCAGCGATTCGGCGGACCCGATTGAGCGGAGGAAGGTGCAACTAATGGCCCAGGTCGTCGGTGGCTGTCTGCGGGATCGGATGCGCGCGAGGCGGCCATCGCGTGTGGGATGGTGGTTGGGTCAACGGGGCCGCCCGCGTGTGATGCGTGTCGTTCGGCTGGAGGGTTGGCAACAACCGCGTTCTATTGGGCCCTGCATGGCCGTGGAACCGACCTTCCCCGCCCTCCCATATCGGCTTGACTTCCCTGGGCCGCCAATGCAGACTCGTGGCAGCGCCGTTCAGGCGGACCGTCCGGCGTGGACTGGACCTTGGACGGCTGCTTTCCGTGAACGGTCATCGTTTCGAGGCGGTGGATTCCGTTCTGACCTAACGAGTGCCGGAGAACGAGCCATGTCCCCGTCCGAACTGCCGTCGCGTCGCGAGGTTCTGGCCAGGGCCGTCCGGTTTGGCACTGGCGCGGCCATTCTGTCTGAATGGACAGGACCTCTTGTCGGCCGATCGGCGGCGGAGCAGCCGGGGGGCAAAGGGAAGGCTGCCTCGGGCGCCTCGGCGAAGTCGCCGCAGGGGACGTATGCCACCATCAACTCGCAGACCTGGGAGAGCATCCTATCGGACCGAGACCGTCGCTGTCGGCCGCCGCTGACCGTCCACCTGCCCATCCAGCCCCTCCACAGCCGCGACCTGATCCACGTCGATTGCGCCTTGAACGTCTGCCGGCGGCGAGTCTTTCCGTCTCCTGTCGATTCCGCCTCCCTGCGTGCGGCGCAGGAGCATGAGACCTTCGCGCTTCAGTTCGCGCTGGGAGATCCGCCACTGATCCCCGCGGGCAGCGCGTCACGACTTTCCTTGGCAGAGGGAAAGTACCCGCTGGCGCACGCCGTCTATCGCCTCCGCGACCTCCTCTACGAGTTCGATTACTTCTCCTGCCAAGCCGACGGGCGGCAGAACGTTCTTTGGGTCTGCGTCGACGTGACGAACGAAACCCCACAGACGCGAACGGCCCACGTCCGCGCCAAGATCAATTTCCAGCGGGAGTGCGACCTCTTCGACTATCACTACCAGCCTTTCCGTTGGGACAAGACGAAGTGGAAGCCCTGCCGGAAGGTCAGCCTGAAGGAGAACGCGATCTGGCGTGAGTCCACGGCAGTCGGCAGGATCGTGCCCGGAGATTTCATGGTCTGTTGGGAGACCTCGGCCAGATTCCCCGAGGATCAGTTCAAGAAGGAATTGGCTGGCGAGGCGGCCTGTCATCAGAATCCGGCCTTGTGGCTCACCGCCGTCGAGGACGCGCTCCACTTCTCGGCCGAGCTGCGGGCGAAGGAGCGCCGCACGTTCGCGGTGGCGCTGGTGACCGACTTCGAGGAGGCAACCCCGGCCGACCGGAAGGTGTTGGCTGCCGCTGCGCCGGCCGAATGTCGCAAGCGCGCCTTGCGGCACTTCCAGTCGCCGTTCACCCCAGACAGCACGCACTTGGTCTGTCCTGCAGACGACTGGGACAAGATCTTCACGGCGCTCCAGGTCTCTACGCTGCAGCTCCTCGTCGAGCTGCCGGGCCGGCAGGGGCTTATGCCCGTGCAGGGCGGCAGCTCCGAGCGGCATTATGTGTGGATCTGGGAGGCCGCGATGATGCTCATGCCCATGCTCCGGCTGGGTCATTTCCGGCCGGTACGGCGGGTGTTGGATTACCTGTTTTCCTTCCAGGACGCCGGCTTTCCTCCCTCCGGCCGGCTGGCCAGCACTGCCGGCGCGATCGGCACCCCGGGCACACGATGGCTGAGCCAGACCGGCTCGGCCCTGGCCCTGGCCGCCGAGTATTGCCGGCTAGCGCATGACGAGGACTTCTTGCGCGAGGGTTTGCCGAGGATCGTCAAGGCGGCCGGATGGATCGTCGGCGAGGTCCGCGCCACGAGAAAGCTCAATCCGGACGGATCTCGTCCGCCTCAATACGGCCTGATGCCTTTCGGCTGCGGCACCGACGGCGACGTGGGCTACGTCGTCACCCTCACCGATGCCTATACCTTCTGGGGCCTGGAGAAAGCGGTGGTGCTGCTGGAGGGTCTGCGCGATCCTCGGGCCCCTGAGTTCCGAAAGGAGCTGGAGGCCTACCGTGCGGACCTCGCCCAGACGATCGCGCGGCTCACGCGCTCCGACGGATACATCGAGCGGACCATCGCCACCGGCAAGGAAGGACACCAGTACCCGCCGTTCGAGAACACCACCAGCGCGGTCCACCTGGCCTTTACGGGCAATCTCGACATCCACTCCGACCGTTTCCGCCGCTTTCTCGCCTTTGTCGAAACGCGGATGATGGACGGATACTTCACGGGCAAGATGAACGCCGACGTCTTTTACATGGGTGTCGGCGAGTTTGCCTGGCACCACACGTACCTTCGGCTGGGCCAGTGGAAAAAGGCCTTTGCGGCCCTGCGGACCAATCTCCGATACAGTATGACCCAGGACACCTGGCAAGTGCAGGAGCGGATCTCCGTCAGCAACCCGGCGTTCACTCCATGGCAGCCCAACGGGAGCGGCAACGGCCGCACCTTGGAGATGATGCTCAACTCGTTGTACTTCGAGCACGACGGCCTGGTCACGCTGCTGGGCGGGATTCCTTTCGCCTGGCTGGCGCAGAACGGAGTTACGGCTCTCAAGAACCTCCATGCCCAGCGCGGCCCGATCTCGCTGGAGGCGCGGATGCGCGACGCCCAGACTTGCCGGCTCCGCGTTTGGTCGGCCCGCGCCGAGGCCGTGCCGCCGGTGATGCATCTCCCGGACCATTTCGCCCTGGAGTGCGACCCGGCGCAGGCGGCCTTGGAGGCCGGCGGGATCATCCGGCCGCGCGGCAAGCTGCGGGAACTGACGCTCCTGTTGCGACGGGGCGTCCCATAGCAGGATAGTCCGCGAAACTCAGCGACAAAGTGACGATTGTCACGGGTGGTTGCAGAGGGCGTGAACACCTGGCCGATCCGCCACAGGATTTGCCCCATTCTTCTGAGGGCACGGGCGACGACACCGCTGCCCTCGGCCCACTCTTGCGACACTGCTGTTCTTCATTCCAAATTGCTTGCATCGGACGCGCCCAAGACGCAAAATGCACTCGCCCCTATCGGCAAGGAAGGGATTCATGAGGAACCGAACCGCCTCCCTTGCAGCCCTCGCTGTCTTTGCGGCTTTCGGGGCATTCACTCGTGCTGCTGATGAAGCCCGCAATCCGTTGGCGGCGGCCCCTTCATGCCACGATTACTGCAATAGGAGCCCATTTCATGAAAACCCAAAAAGGCCCGCGATCCCTGCTTGTCGCCATGATCGCCATCGTGGCGGTTGGAGTTCTGCTTCTGGTCCTCACGGCCGGAGCGACCAGCGGTGCCGAGCCGCCCTCGATCGTCCAGTCAGCCGCAGTGGGGGCGGCCCCGAAGCGACCCGCTCCCCCAAACCCCAGGCTGGTCAAACTGCCCTTCAGCTTTCCTCGCGGAATGGAGAACACGCCCGTCGTCTTTCAAGGCCGCACGCTGCTGGTGCAGAACGACCGCTCCATCAAACAGGAGGAACAGGAGAAGGCGTATCTGTTCATCCAGGACATGGTTACCGGCCAGGAAGTGGCGCGGCTGGGCGCCGGGTTCTCTTTCGTCAGTGCGTTCGTCGATCGCGGCGAGCTGAACGTTTTCGGCACGGTGAACACGAACAAGGAGTGGACCAAGGACATATACCGTTTCCGGTCGAGCGATCGCAAGTCGTGGAAGCAGGAGCTGGTGATCCGCCGGGAGGGCGATGAGCACCTGTTCAATACGTCGGTCTGCCGCGACGAGCACGGCTGCCTGATGGCGTACGAATCCAACAAGCCGGTGCAGTGGAGCTTCCGGTTTGCGAGGTCGAAGGATCTTTCCCGCTGGGAGAAGGTGCCCGGGATCAACTTCGCCGATGTCGAGGGCCAGACGGCATGCGCCTGCCCGAGCATCCGTTACTTCGCCCCGTACTACTACGCGATCTACGGCATCTGGCGATGGAAGGGGCCTGGAACCGCCTACGAATACCTCCTTTCCGGGACGAAATACGTGACCGTGGTGGCCCGCTCGAAGGATCTTGCCCTGTGGGATCTCAGCCCCACGCGGTATCCGATGCTCGACCCCATCCCCGGCGAAGGGATCAACAACACCGACGCCGATCTGTTCGAGTACGAGGGCAACACGTACGTCTATTACGCGACGGGCGATCAGGCAACCTGGGGCACGATTCGCGTGGCAATGTATGCCGGTCCGATGAAGCAGTTCCTGGAGGCCTACTTCCCCGCCGGCTTCCCGATGATCCAGTTCGACGCCACTCGCTGCAAGTATGTTGCCGGTCGGTAGGGCAAGCGTTCGCTTGCCGCAATGCCTGCCGGCGCGTTTCGAGAACCCAACGATTCTCGGCGAGAACTATTGGCCCTCGGACGAGGGGTCTCGGGCATCAGCACTGCCGAGCATTTGAATTGCAGATGTGGAGTCGGCTCGCCTGCTGGAAAGTGCCGCACCGCCCCGCTAGCATGGGAGAACTATAGCTGGCCGCGAAGGCTCGAAGCGTACATAGGGAGTGTTGGGCTTCGCGGGATGAGGGTAGTGTGTGGCGGACTAGCGCCACCGCGAATGGCAGATTTGGTTAGGTTCCACGGTCTCAACCGTAACACGGCTCACTTCAGCGGAGTCCAAGAATGTGCCACCATTGTATGAACCGCAGAGAGTTCGGCGCCATTGCCACCGCCGGCGTGGCCGGCACCATGGCAGGTCTGTCTTCGGTCTTGGCGGCCGATTCCTTGACCGTCGACGCGTGGGATCCGGATCAGCCGCCGGTGGTCACCGGTCGTCCGCTCCAGGTTCAGCCGATCCTGGCCTACCAGTTGATGTCGCCTCACCCGAAGACCTCGTGGCGATCCTGGAGCGATATCATCACCGAGCCGGCAGCGGCCGAAGAGGCGCAGCGGATTGCCGTCGAGCTCAAGTCGCTCTCGGCGAAGGCCGATTTCCCGCTAAGGGTCTTGCCCTTGGCAAAGGTAACGAACCAAGAGCAGGCCGCCCAGGTGCAGCAAGGCGACTTCGATGTGGTGCTGGCATACACGGCCTCGAACTACGCGGTGTTTCCGCACCTATGGGCGAAGGATCCGCGACGCGACACGCTGGTCTTTGCCAGGCACGAGTCGGGTCCGACCTACTTCGGCTACGAGTATCTTGGCGTCCAGGCGGGCCTGAAGGTCCCGTCCCCGGAGTTATGGCAGGGTTGCTCCGTGGAAAACCATGGAGGCGTGACGCTCGACGATGTCGTGGTCGACGACTACGACGAGATCCTCTGGCGGCTGCGAGCGCTGTATGGGCTGAAGAACTTCGTGGGACAGCGGATTGTGGCCCTCGGTGGCCCGCAAGGCAAATGGGACAGCACCGCGCCTGAGGTGGCGCGCCAACGCTACAAGTTGGAGATCATCGACGCCACGTACCAGGACTTGGCCGCGCGACTGAAGGCGATTGCCGGCAACGCCAAGGTCCAGGCGCAGTTCGCCGCGTGGACCGATCGGCTCCTGGCCATGCCTCATACCAGGCTGGAGACCAAGAAGGAGTTCGTCCATCGCGCGTTTGGCCTGTACACCGTCTTCCGGCAGTGGCTCCGCGAGCACCAGGCCCCGGCCATTACGATCAATCTCTGCATGGGAACGATCCTCGGCGTTTCCGACACCACGGCCTGCATGCCGCTGATGTGGCTCAACGATGAGGGCCACCTGGCCTTCTGCGAATCGGACTTCGTTTGCGTGCCGGCGGGCATTCTGCTGCACTATATTGCGGGCAAGCCGGTGTTCCTGCACAACTCGACGTTTCCCCACAAGGCCGTCGTCACCTGCGCCCATTGCACCGCTCCCCGGCGAATGGACGGCAAACGCTACGAGCCGGTTCGGATCATGACGCACTACGAGTCGGACTTCGGCGCCGCGCCGAAGATCGAAATGCCCATCGGGCAGCAGGTCTGCGCGATCAGTCCTGAGTACGCGAAACCCCGATGGGTCGGCATCGGGGGCACGGTCCGCAAGAATCCCTGTTTGGCCATCTGCCGCAGTCAGCAGGACGTGGAGATCCGGGGCGAGTGGAAACGCCTGATCCGCGAGGCCCGCAACTCGCACTGGATGATGGTTTACGGCGACTATCTCCGCGAAGTGGGCTATGCCGCCCATAAGATCGGCCTGACCTGGGACAACGTCTCCGACGCGGGGGCCTGATTCCCGAGAAATCGGCCGGTTTCACTTCGCCGGCAGGATCGTGGCGGACCAGACGACCGCCGGATAGCCCTTCGGCCAATAGGCCGCACGTTTCGACGGCCCGCTGGCGGCCACGTACCACTCTACGCCCTGATCTTGCTCCTTCAGCTCGGCGCCGGGGATCGATGCCGCGTAGGTGCGGCGGAACGTGTTGGACATCGGGACCTGTTTCCACGGGTCCGCCCCGAGCCGACGATAGTGGAGCACGCACGACTCGATCGGCTCGCCGCTGACCACGACGGCACTGACCGGCAGGTCGCTGCCCGCCTCGACCAGGCATTGCGGCTGCCGGCCGACCACCAACGGAGGCGAGCCGGCGGGGACCGGAGGGCTCGCTGGCTCCGGCGGGTCTTCGCCCAGCACCGCCCGCACCCGCTCCCGCAGATCGAGATAGGTTGCGTAGGCCTTGACCTGAATGCGGGCCAACGAGCCGAATTCGCTCATAGTGCTCATTTTGCGCGGGTAGGTCTGGAGGGCCTCGCGGAAACCGCTCTCCGCCACGGCGTCCCAGGCCGCGCGGGCTTTCTGTTTGGCGGTTGCGGCGTCCCCTTGGCCTTTGGCCGCCTCGGCCTCTCGCAAGAGCTTCTGGACGGGTCCGTCCACCTGCAGGGCGAGGATCGCCCTGTCGAATCCCGTCACCCAATCGATGGTGGTTGCCAGCCAGTCGATCCGCTCGATCCCTTCCAGGCGGCCGGCCGTGAGCATTTCCCGGCGGATCGTCGCCAGTTGGCTGCGGATCTCGGCCAGCTTGCGCAGGTTCTCGGGCTTGGTGGGAGGATAGCCTTTCACCAGCGAAGGCTCCAGCTCCGTGGCCAGTCCGAGCGAACCGGTCCAGCGCGGTCCGAGGGCCTCGAGGTCCTGAAGAATCCGGCTCATCCGTTGTCCCCACCGTGCGCCGAAACACCGGGTCGCCAGATTGTCGTAGAACGCTTCGAGGGTCAGCTTGGGATTCCAGGCGAAGCGTGCCTGGTATGCGGCCACTTCTTCGACGTCGCGCGTGCACCAGTGTATTCCGAGCAACCCCTGGCACTTCTTCGCCAGGGCGTCGCGGCAGATCGGGACGAAGGGCCGGGTGTTGCACTGCGGGGCCCACATGTCGCGACGCGTGCCGCCCCCGTCGCTATTCCACCAGGGGATCGGCCACCGTGGGCGATCCGGGGGAAGCTGGCCGTAGACCCTGGCGACGCTCGGCGCGACCGCCGGATCGATGTTGTCCTGGGAGGCGAAAATCACGTCTTTGGGCAGCGTCTTGTCGAGCCCCAGGAAGAAATCGGTGAAGTGCATCCAGTAGTCGCCGCCCCAGCCGTTGATGGCGACCGGCAGACCGGGCCGCTGCCGTCGGACGATGCGGTACGCCAGGTTGAAAAACTCGGTGAGACGCGCTCCCTCGGCCACTCGCCGCGGGCTGCCCAGGTAGGCAAACGTCGCCGAGTGCTCCTGGACCAGGGCGTGAAGCGGCGTGCCCGGCTTGGCCTCCGATCCGGCGTTGCCCATGTTCTCGCTCTGAAAGAACCAGACGGCGTCGAGCATCGGGTAGTTGCGGAGCAAGGCGGAGATCCTTGCCTCCAGGTGAACTTGCACTTCGGCGTCGGTGGGGTCGCCGCCGAGCTCGAATCCCAGGCAAACCTTGAGTCCGCGGCGATGGGCGTAGTCGAACGACTGGGCCAGCGTCCGCTGCGATCTCCGGATCTGGTCGTCCCGGTCCTTGTCCTGGAGCCGGCAGCGCGAGGTGAACGGGTCGCGGTCGAAGTAGTCGGCCGCCCCGAAGCCGAACTCCGCAGTGCCCAGCGGACGCACCGTTCCCAGGTGACGGTCCAGGCTCGTGAGCATCGGCCCGCCGCCGACCAGCTTCCCCTGCCATGGGTAGGCGCACCACGGCTCGTGATCGTACTGGTGAAACCCGACGAAGTTGAAACGCTGCTTCGACAACTGATCGTAGTAGTACTTCCAGTCCTCGAGGTCCCAGGCCGCATTGGGCAGGTTGCCCCACGGGAGGGCGCCGCGCACGGCAAACACGGGGCGGCAGACCTCGTCCAGCGACGCCTCGACGACCAGCGGCGACCCCATCGCCGGAAACGTGTCTCCGCCGAGGTAGAACCCGAAGCCGAGTTTCTCCAGCAGGGCATAGACGCCGTAGAGCACGCCCACGGGCCGGGCCGCGGCGACCAAGAGCGCGGGATTTCCCTCGCAACGGATCGCCTTGAGACGAAAACCCTCCTTGCCCAGCGCCGCCGCGTCGACCGCGATGGAATCAAGCTTCTCTGCGGCGGCGGCCAGTCGGTTGTTCCCTCCCACGTCCAGGAGAATCCTGGTGCCGGCCGCGCCTTGCGGCAGGGCCGAGTCGGGCGCGACCGCCCCGAGCTTTCCGGAGCCTCGATACGCGTATCGCAACAGCTCCCGCGCCGCAAGCTTCTCCAGGTCGCCGGCCCCCTGCGCGTGCACGATCAGCGGCGCCGACAGGTCGACGGGCGGCGCCGCGTGCGAGGCCGGCCCGATTGACGCGGTTGCCCAACAGGCCAGGGCAGTGGTCGCAAGCAGCCAGCGGTTTTTCATGGTCGTCTCCTATGATGTGAGCGTTCCGATTCGCGGGGTCGTTACCTTGGTCGTGGCCGCCGGGACCCCGCCCGCTAATTGCGGCAGACCGCCCTATGCGTCAGAATACGGTCGATATGGACCGAAACGCAATCCCAGAGGGGGCTCTATGAACCACGTCGAACGGCTCTTGCCCCTGATGCGCAGCGGGGGCTTCATCCCCAGCGTCGATCATCAGACCCCGCCGGGCGTCTCCCTCGAACAGTACCGGGTTTTTCGCCGTCTCCTGGACGAATACACCGTAAGGGAAGGGAAACCATGAGAAACAGGATCCTCATCCCAGCAGTCTTGACTTGCATCGCGTGGTTCGCGACGTTGCCAACCGTCGCGCGTGCCGGGGAGTCCGCACCGCGAGGCCGCGCCGCCCGGGCTATCGTCGCCGAAACACCGCTCGCGAAGGACTTCGTAACCCCGCCGGACTCGGCCAGGCCCTGGGTTTACTGGTTCTTCATGGACGGCAATCTCACCCGCGAGGGGATCAGCGCGGACTTGGAGGCCATGAAGGGCTCCGGGATCGGCGGGGCGATCATCCTGGAAGTCGGTATTGGCATCCCGCGCGGACCCGTGGAGTTCATGAGCGCGCCGTGGCGGGAACTGCTCAAGCACGCGGTGTCGGAGGCCGATCGGCTCGGGCTGGAGATTGCCCTGGGTGCTGGTCCCGGTTGGTGCGGAACCGGAGGACCTTGGGTCAAGCCCGAGCAATCCATGCAGCACCTGGTCGCCAGCGAAACGGTGGTGACCGGCCCCGTGAGATTTCATGCCATCCTGCCGCGTCCCCGGCCGCGCACACCGTTCTTCGGCGAGGGAACGCTGACGCCCGAACTGGCGAAGCAGTGGCGGGAGTTTCGTCGCGACGTGGCGGTGGTGGCCTTTCCGACGCCCCGGGGCAATTACCGGATTGCCGACATTGATGAGAAGGCCCTCTACTACCGAGCTCCCTTTTCGTCTCAACCCGGCGTCAAGCCGTTCCTCCCCGCACCGGCCGACGATCCGCGATTGCCCGCCGATCAGTGTATTCCTTCCAAGGCGATCCTCGATCTCACCGCCAAACTCGGCCCCGACGGTCGCCTCGTCTGGGACGTGCCCGCGGGCAACTGGATGATCCTGCGGTTTGCGCGGACGACCACCGGGCAGACCACCCGACCGGCCCCGGCGCCGGGGCTGGGACTTGAATGCGACAAGTTCGACCAAGCCGCGATCGACGCGCACTTCAACGCATTCATCGAGACCCTGCTCAAAACGGTCGGAGAGCCCAAACACAAGGGCCGCGGCCTGACAGCACTGCACTTTGACAGTTGGGAGATGAGCTCGCAGAACTGGTCGAAAAGCTTTCGCGATGAATTCATCAGGCGCCGCGGCTACGACCTGCCACGCTATCTGCCCGTGATGACCGGGCGCGTGGTGGACAGCAAGGAGTTGTCCGAGCGGTTTCTCTGGGACTTGCGGCAGACGGCCCAGGAACTGGTCGTGGAGAACCACGTGCTCCGGCTGAAGGAGCTAGGGGGCCGGCATGGTCTGACGTTGTCCCTCGAACCTTACGACCTGAACCCTTGCGCCGACCTGAAGCTCGGCAGCGCCGCGGACGTGCCGATGTGCGAGTTCTGGTCGAGAGGTTACGGGTTCCCGACCGAGTTCAGTTGCTTCGAGGCCGTGTCGATCGCGCACACGCTCGGCCGCCCGGTGATTGGCGCCGAGGCGTTCACCGCCTTACCGCAAGAGCAATGGCGTCAGTATCCCGGCTCCATGAAGGCGCAGGGAGACTGGGCACTGTGCACCGGCATCAATCGATTCGTCTTCCACCGCTATCAGCACCAGCCGCGGCTCGACCAATGGCCCGGCATGACGATGGGGCCTTTTGGGGTTCACTGGGAACGCACCCAGACCTGGTGGGATATGGTCCCGGCGTACCATATCTATCTGACCCGCTGCCAGCAAATGCTCCGGCGCGGGCTGCCCGTCGCAGACATCCTCTATCTGGCTCCGGAAGGCGCGCCGCACGTATTCCGTGCGCCCGGTTCGGCGATGGAGGGCGCCCCGCCGGACCGGCGAGGATACAACTTCGATGGTTGCGATCCCGAGACGCTGGTCAGGCGCGCCTCGGTGACCAATGGACGGATCGTGCTGCCCGACGGAATGAGTTACCGGGTGCTGGTCATGCCGCGTTTCGAGACGATGACGCCGGGGCTGCTGCGGAAGATCAGGGACCTCGTGGAGGCCGGCGCCACCGTGGTCGGCACGCCCCCCCGGAAATCGCCGAGCCTCGCCGATTATCCGAAATGCGATCAGCAGGTGAAGCACCTTGCGGCGGAGCTCTGGGGCGAGGGCAGCCCCGTCGCCGGGCGCAGCGTGGGCAAGGGTCGGATGATCTACGATGCCGGCCCGTGGAACCTGAGCAGCCCCCCGCCCCAGTCTCGCGACATCTACCCAGACTACGGCATGACGGCGCAGGTGTTATCGCAGATGGGAGTGCCGCCGGATTTCGAGGCGGACGGCGGCGTGCGGTACATCCACCGCCGTGAGAATGGCATGGATTGGTACTTCATCGCCAACCGGGGCGACCGGGCCCGAACGGCGACCTGCCGTTTCCGCGTCCATGGCCTTCAGCCTGAGTGGTGGAGCCCGGTCTCCGGGGAATGTCGTGAGTTGCCGGAGTACGAGGAGAAGGAGGGGCGCACCGCGGTTCCGGTACGTCTGGAGGCGTTTGAGAGCGGTTTCGTCGTGTTCCGCAAGCCGGCCGCAAAGCCGTCCACTTCCCGAAAGAACTTCCCGGAACTCCAAACGATCGCGACCCTCTCGGCCCCCTGGGAAGTGGCGTTCGACCCAAAGTGGGGCGGCCCGGCCAAAATCGTCCTGGCCAAACTCGAGGACTGGAGCAAGCGCTCGGAACCGGGGATCAGGTACTATTCGGGCAAGGCCGTGTATCGCACGACGTTCGATGCGGGCGATGCCGCACTCCATCGTCCGGACATCCGGCTCTGCTTGTCGCTCGGGAACGTGAAGAACCTGGGTTCCGTCAGGCTCAATGGGAGGGACCTGGGGATCGTGTGGTGCCAGCCGTGGCGCGTCGAAATCCCCCCAGCGATCCTGATGGCGCGGAACAATGCGTTGGAGATCACCGTGGCCAATCTCTGGATCAACCGCCTTATCGGCGACAGCGCGCTAGCCGAGGGGAAACGCCTTACGCGGACGACGTGGAATCCGTTCAATGCGAACTCGCCGATGCAGGAATCGGGCCTGCTCGGGCCGGTGAAGCTGCAAACCACGGAGGGGGATGACCGGCATTGACATTCGTGCTGGCGCTTCATCCCGGATTCGGAGATTACGATGAGTCTGACCATGAGCAAAGCAAAGTACCTGTTCGCGGCCACCGTCTTGCTGCACCTCTTGCCGCCCGCGCAGCGGGCTTGGCCTGCCGAGCAGCCGGCTCGATCGGCCGTCACCCTCGTGGACTTCGCCAAGCCGTTGGCGGAAGGGGCGGCGATCAGCACGGACGCGGAGATCCACCAGGATCACGGAAAGCTGCTGGTCCGCACCCGACACTCCGCGGAACGGCCCGGAGTCACGCTGAAGGGTCCCGGCGGCCACTGGAACCTGACGGGGTTCACCGAACTGGAAACGATCGTTAAGAATGTGGGCAAACGCCCCCTGACCGTTCACGCTGCGGTCGAGAGTCCGGCGGCGGATCGCGCCGCTAGGCAGAACTGCTGTATCGAGTCGGTGAACATCGCGCCCGGCCAAGAAGCGACCCTGAAAGTCAGTCTCCGCGCCCGAGTGCCGGAGTCGTTGCGGGAGAAGCTCCGTGGGATGCGGGGATGTCCCGGCGGCTTCTCCAGCGGGAGTCGGGCGACCATTGACCCGACGAATGTGATCGGCGTTTCGGTGTACGTGTACCGTCCTTCGGCAGACCAGGTGTTCGAGGTGTCGAGCCTCCGCGCCGGCGGGAGCCCAATGTTCCCGTTGCCGGAGAACGTGGACGACCTGTTCCCGATGATCGACCGCTTCGGGCAATACGTGCACAAGGACTGGCCCGGCAAGGTCCATTCGCAGAACGAATTGGCCCGGCAACGTGAGCGGGAGGCGGCCGACCTGAGGGCGCATCCGGGGCCGCGCGACTGGAATCAGTACGGCGGCTGGCTGGGTGGGCCGAAACTGGAGGCGACCGGCCGCTTTCGCGTGGCCAAGTGGCGCGACAAGTGGTGGTTCGTCGACCCGGAGGGACGCCTCTACTGGTCGCACGGACTGGTGCGCGTGACGTGGTCCTGCGGCTACACGCCCATCACCGGTCGCGAGCGCCTCTTCGCCGACCTGCCCGCACGCGGCTCGCCGTTCGGTCCGTTCTACGGCCGCAGCACGTGGGCGATTGCGGGACAATACGAGCGGGGCACGGAAACGTACAACTTCTCCGGCGCGAACCTGCTGAGGAAGTACGGCCCCCGCTGGCTGGAGGAGTATGCCGATATTGCCCACCGAAGGCTCCGAAGCTGGGGCTTGAACACGATGGCCAATTGCTCGCAGCCGGCCATTTATCTCCAGCGGAAGACACCCTACACGGCAACCGTCTATCGTCTCGATTCTCCCCCGGCGGATACGCCCGGCGCGACAGGATATGTGGCGACCATCCACAACTCCAGCCGCGTCATCGAGGGCACCAGCGGCGGTTGGGGCAAGTTCCCCGACGTATTCGATCCAAGCTTCAAGGCCACGCTGGTGAAGGAAGTCGCCCAGCACAAGGGCAAAACGGTGGGCGATCCCTGGTGCCTGGGCTATTTTCCGGGCAACGAGCTGAATTGGGGCCACGACGAGACGACGCTCGCGCGGGCCGTGCTCACCTCGCCCGCCGACCAGCCGGCCAAGCGGGCTCTGGTCGACGACCTGAAAACGAAGTACGAGCAGATCGAGCGACTGAACGCCGCTTGGAAGGCCAGCTACGCGTCCTGGGACGCGTTGCTCCAATCCACCGCGCCTCCCGGCGCCGACCAGGGCCGCGACGATCTGGCCGCCTTCCTCGACAGAACGGCCGATGCGTACTTCCGGCAGTGCCGGGAAGCGGTCAAAGAGGTCGATCCCGAAGGGCTCTATCTCGGCTGCCGTTTCGCCGGATGGAGCCACGGCCGGGTGTTCCGCGCGGCGGCCAAGTACAGCGACGTGATCAGCGTGAACAGGTATGCGGAGACCCTGGCCGACCTCCGCCTGCCCGATGGTCTTGACAAGCCGGTGCTCATCGGCGAGTTCCATTTTGGCGCGCTCGATCGCGGCAAGTTCCACGCGAGCTTGCGCCAAGTGGCGAGCCAACAGGCCCGCGGCGAGGCTTACGAAAAGTATGTCCGCAGCGCGTTGGAGAATCCGTTGGTCGTCGGCACCCACTGGCACCAGTTCGGCGACCAGGCCACCACCGGCCGGGACGACGGCGAGAACTTCCAGAACGGGTTCGTCGACGTGTGCGACACGCCGTACGTCGAGACGGTCGAAGCCTGCCGCCGGATCGGCTACCGGCTCTACGAGGTCCGGGCCGGGCAGGATGACCGGCCCTCCCGTCGAGAAAAATAGAACCGCGAAAACACGTCCTACAGCGACTGTCCTGCAAAGGAGACGGTTGACATGTCGGCGGATCACGAGTTGTCGCGTCGAGGGTTGCTCCGGGCCGTCGGGGCGGCCGGCATGGGATCGCTGGCGGCCGGGCGGCCGCCGGCGCAGGCCGGGCCGCCGGCGCAGGCCGGGTCGCCCGCGGCGGTGTCGCCGGCCTTGGGGACGATTGCCGAGCCGGCCCGGCAGGTTCCGGTCGCGGCCGATTGCGATGTGTGCGTGGTCGGCGGGAGCGCCACGGGGGTGTTCGCCGCGGTGGCTGCGGCCCGCCTCGGCGCCAAGGTCGCCCTCATCGAGTGGAACGGCTTCTTCGGCGGGGTCGCTACGGCCAGCCTCGTCAATCTCTGGCACTCGACCGAGGACATGAACAACCGGCAGCAGATCATCGCCGGCTTGACCACCGAAGTGTTCGACCGCCTCGACCGCCGCGG
>Ga0172371_10007747_pt1 | contig 15191 bp, 8 predicted proteins | sample Lak12m_FD_114543 | JGI IMG/M metagenome (GOLD analysis project Ga0172371, IMG submission 114543) | Freshwater microbial communities from Kabuno Bay, South-Kivu, Congo - kab_022012_12m | ecosystem: Environmental > Aquatic > Freshwater > Lake | place: Democratic Republic of the Congo: South-Kivu... | reverse complement strand
GACGATCCAGCCCCATATTGCCACGGCGATCACTTTATTTTCCTGTTGCGTTAGGTGCATGATTAAACTCCTGCGCATATTTTACACCCAATGTTTGCCCGGTTTGACTGCTTGGGGCCAAAAAACCCTATGCCACGCGCCAGCCTTTTGATTATTATCCCGCGTAACCAAGGCCAAATTCGGTTGTAAAGTATTTCTTGACAACTCAAAAAGGTGTTTACCGCCAGATTTCCGGATATAATGGGCACGAATCGGCAAAAAAAAAACGGAAAAAATAACTATGACCAATAAAGCATGTACCAAAAATAAGGCTTTTTTAAAACTTGGCGACATAAAAGAGCTGTACGACGAGCATTGCCAAAATACCGGCGTTAAGTTTGACGCTAAAGAGTTTTTGGCTTTTTTGGACTTTCTTAGGGTCGACTTGTACGACTGGGTGAGAAGCAACCTGCGCGACTTCCGAGCAATACCGCGCATATAATTCGTAATGCTGTCGTCCCTGTCCGAGGTTAATCACAACGATTTCGGGGTAGGGTGCGTTGCTTATTACTTAAAACCCGAGATAAGTCTTTCGCCCCTAAATAACAAGAATGAGGTAAAATACACATAGCATGGAAAGGCACGAGAATGTTAATCGACAATAAACAACAGAGCCTAGAGGAAGCTCTAACAAACGCCCTAGAAACTTCTGATCGTATTGATATCGCCGTTGGTTTTTTCTATTTTTCAGGGTTTCAGACTCTGGCTAGACAACTAGCTAATAAAAAGGTGAGGATTTTAGTTGGTCTTGAGGTCGACCCAAACCTTGTGTCCGAAATAGCTCAAAAAGCAAGAGAGGATGATGTCGACTTATTAAAATACCAAACGAGAGATTCGAGTAATTCAAGAACCGTAAAAAGGATGAATTATTTAGATGCGTTCGTTGGTTTTATGAACGACAGTGATGTTTTCGATACGGCTAGTACAAATGCGGTATACGAAATGTATATTCAAAAAATCAGAGACGGTAGCTTGGAGATAAGAAAAACAGTAGAAGACTATCACGGTAAATTCTTTTTGGTGTACAACAAAAATGAGGTGTCGCAAAAAGGTGATTTCCCGGGTACTTCCTTTTTTGGCTCTAGTAACTTAACCTACCGTGGCTTAAGTAGCCAAGGAGAATTAAATAAAGTAAGCAGAGAACGAGAGGAATTTAACGAGTTAGCTAAGGTGTTCGAAGATATGTGGGACGACTCAAAATCCATCTCCATCGCCGATGCACATTCCAACGATGAATTTCTCCAGGCAATAAAACCGAGAATTTGGAAGTACAATACCCCTTCCCCCTATAGCCTGTATATACGCGTGTTGCACGAGCTATTCCACCAGCAAGACTTGAACGATCTCAAAACACCAAAAACTATTACTAACGGCTTATATACAGATCTGGAATACCAGATTGATGCCATAAAGCTAGTTATTGACAAATTTAACCGCTACGACGGCGCCATACTCGCAGATGTTGTAGGACTAGGAAAAAGCATAATTGCCTCTGCTGTTGCACGAAATATGGATATGAAGACCGTGATCATATCACCACCGCATTTAAAACCTCAATGGGAAGAATACAAGGAACAATTCGGAATTCGAGGTTCAAAAGTATTTAGCTCGGGCAATATTTACGATGTGTACGAACGCTACCACGAAGCAAGAGAGCCCATACTACTAATCCTAGATGAAGCTCATAGGTACAGAAACGAGGACACCAATGACTATAAGCTTTTACACCAAGTTTGCAGGAGCCATCCTGAAAACAAAGTCCTGCTCCTAACAGCGACGCCTTTTAACAACAATCCCAAAGATGTTTTTGCTTTGATTAAGCTGTTCCAAACCCCAGGTCAGTCAACCATACGCTCGGTAGACAACTTAAGCCTAAGATACCGGGATCTTATTCAAAAATACGATCAGTTAAGAAGAAATATGACTAAAAATATGAGCGAGGAAGCTATAGACCAAGAAACCATGGAGATTGCACAAGAACAACGCAGGCTCATAGAAGATGTTGTTATCAGAAGATCTAGGCTGGATCTTAAACATATTACACGCTACCGGCAAGATCTTGAGCGCCAAAACATTACCTTTGCGGAGGTCCGCGGACCAGACTTATTGGAATACGATTTGGGAGAACTTTTTCTACCCTATATAAAGACCTTGGATCTTATTATCAAACCAGAAAATGAGGGGTTCATAGGTGCCAGATATAAACCAACATCTGGTAAATATATGAATGAAGAAAACAGAAAGAAATTTATTAACAAATACAAAAGTGAATTTGATGATATTGAAGATTTACGCATAGCTCAAACAAACTTAGCAAAGTTTATGAGGCGTCTTCTTGTTATGCGTTTTGAAAGCTCGAAAGATGCGTTTCGCAAAACTTTAGAGAAAATGATCGAATCCAACAAGTTGATTGAAAATTGGTGGGACAAATTGGGCATTGTGCCGGTAATGAAAAAAGGGCAATTACCAGATCCACAGGATTACGATGGCGAGGATGGTGAACTCGACTCTCTAACCGAAGAGTTAGAGTTGCTAAGAGCCAAAAAGGGCTTTCTGGAAATAGGTAGAGAGCTGTTAGAACCGCAGTTTATCGAAGATGTCCGACACGATACACAGTTGCTTGAGACAATATACAAAGATTGGTACGGAAACCCCGAGTATACCGACAAAGATCCAAAACTCGACAATGTGATTAAGAAAATCAACAACTTGTTAAACGAAAATAGGAGAAGAAAAATTATAGTTTTCTCTAGTTATAAAGACACTGTCGACTATTTATACGAAACGATGGTTGCCCGAGGATTTACAAGAGTCACGAAATATACAGCATCAGAAGGTACAGAAACATACAAAAAACTTATACGGCAAAACTTTGACGCCTCAATACCAGAAGAACAACAAACAAATGATTTTGATGTATTGCTGGCAACGGACGCCATAAGCGAGGGATTCAACCTCCACCGTGCTGGCGTGGTGTTTAATTACGACATCCCATACAACCCAACTAGAGTTATCCAGAGAGTGGGACGAATAAATCGCGTTAACAAAAGGGTATTCGAATATCTGGATATTTATAACTGCTTCCCGACAACAATTGGAGAGGAGGAAACAAGGGTAAAGGCAATTTCAACACTAAAGATCAAGCTGATTAACGCAGTTGTAGGTAGCGATACAAAGACTCTAACCAGTGATGAAGAATTAGTCAGCTTCTTTAAAGATGAATTTCAAACTGCCCGCAACAAAAGCGAGGAGCTATCTTGGGATGCATATCACAGAGAAAACTATGAGCAGGCCGTAAAAGACGAGGAGTTTGTTCAACGCACACTCGCGCTACCCAGAAGAAGCCGGATTAAAAGAGTTGGTGGGAAAAATCCCGGAAATATAGTTTTTGGTAAAAAGGGACAAAATACCATCTTTACTTATGGGCGTGGAACCGACGATATAAAGGTGATTTCTGCCGAGCAAGCCCTTGGTATTTTCGAGGCTGAACCTGATGAAAACGGCCTAGCCGTAGGCGAAGACTTCACAGATGTTTTTAATTATGCAAAGGAGAGGCTGTTTGCTAAACACGAGTTACCCCAAGTTAAGGGTAGGAGGGCTACAGCTATTAATTTGCTTAAACTGATGTCCGATAAAATACCCTCCGCCAAAGATTACTGTGACGATATAATCGTTATAATAAAAACCTTGGACGATATAAGCGATGGTACACTTAAAGACGTCTCCCAACTGGATGCTAACAAAATTGAAGAGTCGTACAAAAAACTGCAAGAACTTGTACCTGCAGTATTTATCAGAAATGTATTAGAGCGCTCCAGGCATGCAGACGAAGCACGGGAGTTACTGTTGCTTGCAGAACAACTATTGTCATGAAACTAGAAACCGAGTATCAACGCGACAACTTCATTAACTTCTTAACGGACAGCCTACTGCCAGACTTTGAGAAAGATATCCGCCCGATAAATACCGGCTCTTTGACTTGCATAAAGAAAGCTCACTATTTAGGTGTAAGCAAAACATTAGATCTGCAAGTCTTCGAATTTGTATTTGAAGGTTCAATCAATAAAAGGGTGGCATTAACAAAAGACGCGTTTTCGGTAATGCGTTCAAGCGCCATCTACAGCGCTTTAGCTGTTTTTCGCACAGAAGATAGCAAGGATTGGAGATTCTCCTTACTCTCCGCCACTCCCGAACCTACAGAAAAGGGGAAGGTTACACTTACATACTCAAACCCCAAACGCTTGTCTTTTTTTCTAGGCCCTAACGCAAAAGTAAACACCCCCACCAAACTTCTTGTAAACAAAGGAAGGATTACCGATTTCGCAGACCTTAAGAGCAGGTTTTCCTTGGAGGTTGTTAATAAGGAATTCTATAAAGAGATATCTCAAGCTTTTACAAAACTCGTTAATGGCCTGCTAAGGCTACCCTCCATACAGGATAAACAAACCAACCTTGAATTTGCGGTACGGCTAATAGGCAGAATTATTTTTTGCTGGTTTTTGCGGGAAAAGAAAAGCGATAACAACTTACCGTTAATGCCGAAGAAATTGCTCTCAATCGAGGCTGCAAAAGAAAATGACGATTATTACCACAACATCCTTGAACCTATATTTTTTGAGGTTCTTAATAGACCAATAAAATCCAGGCGAGAAGAGTTTTCTAAAGAACCTTTTTCGTTAGTACCCTACTTAAATGGCGGGCTGTTCTCCCCCCAAGAGGATGACTTCTATAAACGGGCTAGCGGGGATTTCCAGTCACAACTACGAAACGCTCTTGTAATACCGGATTCGTGGTTAACTGCTTTTTTTGAAATCCTGGAAACCTACAACTTTACAATAGACGAAAACACTAGCTATGACGAAGAACTCTCTATAGACCCAGAAATGCTTGGCCGGATATTTGAAAACCTACTTGCAGAAATTAACCCGGAAACAGGGGAATCAGCCAGAAAAAGTACGGGTAGTTACTATACTCCTAGAACAATAGTGAGCTACATGGTCGATGAAAGCTTACTCCTTTATCTGCTAGAGCAAACTGGTATCAAAGAAGAAAAACTAAGAGCAATCATTAGCTATGATTTGAGCGATGATACCGAAAATCCGATTAATATCGAAGAAAAGGAAGAGATTATCGAGGCGCTCGAAAAAGTCAAAATACTGGACCCGGCTTGCGGATCTGGAGCCTTCCCCATAGGTGCACTACAAAAAATTGTTTTTATTCTCCAACAGACAGATCCGGATGGTCAATTGTGGTTTAAGAAACAGATAAAAAATACTTCTCCGGAGGTAAAACGAGTTATTGAGAGAGAATTTGAGCATAAAAACTTTGATTACATCAGAAAACTAGGAATTATCCGAGAAAATATATATGGAGTTGATATACAAGCAATTGCCACAGAGATATCTAGATTAAGATGCTTCCTTACGCTTATCGTCGATGAACGAATTCAGGATGACATAGAAAATCGCGGCATTGAACCACTGCCTAACTTGGATTTTAAGTTTGTGACTGCAAATAGTCTTATCGGACTTCCTAAGATAGACAAATCTCAACAGTCAATGTTCGATGATTATCAGAAAATTAATGATCTAAAAAATATTCGTGATCAATATTTTAATGCTTCCGGGATAGAGCGAGAACAGCTAAAAACCGAATTCGTTACCCAGCAAAAACGATTAATAGACCAACTAATTAAAGAGCATGGATTTATGGGTGTGGCAAAGGCAGAGTTAACCCAAAAACTTACTGACTGGGAACCTTTTACACATAAGTCAACCTCCTGGTTTGATGCTGAATGGATGTTCGGCATCAAAGAAGGATTCAATATTGTTATAGCAAATCCACCTTATGTAGGAGAGAAGGGTCACAAGTTAATGTTTGACGTACTTAGGAAATCTATTCTAGGTAAAAGATTTAGTAAAGGCAAAATGGATCTTTTTTATTATTTTTTTCATCTCGGTTTAGATAACCTTAAGAAAACAGGTTTATTGTCTTTTATAACAACTAATTATTTTCCAACAGCTGATGGAGCAAAAAACTTACGCAAAGATATGTACGAACGATCAAATCTAGTAGAGTTAATAAATTTTAATGAGTATAAGATTTTTGAATCAGCGCTTGGCCAACATAATATGATCACACTTCTACAAAAAAACGATCCGCTGGATACTTTTATTACGCGCCAGTCCTTCGTCAATATAAACAGTGGTCCAAACATTGACGAGTTGAATAGCATTCTAAACCGTACCAATGCAAATGCGACATATACGTCGGTAACACGATTGAGGCTATTCGAAAGCGATAATTTATACATACGTTTCGCCTCGAACGAATCAGAAACAGACAACCTCCTAATAAAATTAAGAAACATCGGAACTCCCCTACGAGAATTTGCAACAACAAATGAAGGCATACACACAGGATTGGATTCAATTTCTGATAAGGATATACAAAGGGGAGTAAAGAATAATTATGTAAAAGGAGAGGGCGTGTTCGTTTTACCGAAAGGCGCCTTTAATTTCAAGCATTTATACCCTTGGTACAAGGGATCTGACATAGGTCATTATGTGGCAAATATGGATACCGATTTAGAGGTGTTGTATTACGATAATGATACGATTCCTGAAGAGGACGAAATTAAACATCTCTCAAAATTTCGGGACATCCTTAATAATCGTGTAGCAATAAAAAGAGCTGATAGACCATGGTATCAGCTTAATTGGCCTCGAAAGCAGTCAATGTTTGAAAGCAAAAAAATTGTAAACCCATATAGGTCACATAAAAATTATTTCGCGTTAGTGGAAGGCCCTTGGTATGCATCAGCCGATGTTTTCTTTACACAAACTAAAGATGAAAATATTTTATCAAACGAAGCATTAACTGCATTACTAAACAGCAAATTAATATTGTTTTGGCTGAATCACAGAGGTAAACGAAAAGGAAGCATTCTCGAGATTAAATCTATCCCTATTGGACAAATACCAATAGTATTACCCAATGATGGACAAAAACACATATTACACTCGCTTGTTCAAAAAATAATTTCCACAAAAAGCAAAGATAGAAATGCAGATACTACGAGCCTAGAATCCGAGATTAATCAGTTAATCTACATAAGTTATAAACTAACAGATAAAGAAATTGATATTGTTGAAAATTCAACACAATGAAAGTTATAAGAGATGTCGAAACACAAATAAAGTTGTTGTTAGAAGACGATTTCAGGGAAAAAATTTGTATTCCTCTACTTAAAGCGTTAGGCGCTTATGCAGTAGAAAAGTTTCATGGTCCCAACGAGAACGGCAAGGATGTATACTTTGCTTATAAAGATCTACTCAAAGAGTATAAGCATTGCTGTCTATTCATTAAAGCTGGAGATATTGGTAAATCTGGTAGTAATGACATTAGAAAGATTAAAACTGCGGTTGAAGAAGCTTTATTTTCCCCATTTATAAGTCCGCTGGAAAATAACTCCGAAGTGTATATTTGCGAATTTTATTTTATCTGTAATGGAAAATTGAATGACTTTGCTAGACGATACCTTTTAAATCTTTTCCAATCAAAAAACTTTCCCAACTTCAAAATTGTTGACATTGATAAGATCACTTACCTGGTCAAGAAGATTGTAACTGATTATGGCCTTCATATAGATAAAGATTATGTTTTTCAAGTTGACAGTTTTAATAGTTTTTGTTCAAAAGTTGTATCGTTTAAAGAGCAGTTTGAATCAAAAATAATAGGTTCCAATATTTTAAATAGTTAATATGACTTCTCAAGGACAATACAATCAATCTGGAATCAATGCTCAAAATTGGGCAGCAATGTCCTTATTTCTTCAATATATTACATTTTCTGACTTCAGACATATCGGTTTTGAAGGTAATGAGCTTGAAGATTTTCACTTAGTTTTTGCAGATGGACATAAAATTATATGCGAATCCAAGTCCGGAAAAGTTGGATTGTCACAAATCAGAAAAATTTTGGACAATATTTTAAAGCACGGTCAACTAACTGAACAAGACGAAATTCTCATAATTGCAAAAGAGGTCGACTCGAATGCAAAAGGCCTCATTGAAAACTTTAAATACTTTACTGATCAAGTTAAAAGGGAATTACAAAATAAACAACATAAATTCAAAGATGCCCATTTGCAACTATTGCCCCAACTAAAGTTCTGGGAGGTCGGTAAGGATACTAACATTTCGGTTGTTAGGCTTATGATGGCTCGGGTGATTAATTACCCAGAGTCATTCTGGGTTCCAGAACACAGGTTGAATGAAATTACAAACGATTTAGTAATTGAAAAAGTATATAACGGATCTGCAAAGGGAGAGACTCTAACGAGGGAAGATTTCCTTAAACTTATTCGAGAAAAAAAACAGCAGATACTTAGTGATGATGGTTCTGATTATGAAAAAGAAAGACAGACTGATGAGAATGAAGTAAAAGATGTAATAAAGGCAGTAAAAAAGAAAGATAGAAAGCTGAATATCAACAATGAAATTACAAAGATTTATGCTAATCCTTCTATACTGCACTTTGCACTTCAAAAACTAGCTTTAGAAAAAAGCTTAAACCTGGTTGATTGGGATAATTTTTGGAAGGCAACAATTCAAAGTGCGTTCTCTATCGAATTATTTAAAATTTTTGAGAATAATATTCAAGGTAAACAAAATCAAGAATATGCCATAGACTTTACTTTAAGTTCCATTGGAAAGACTTCAAATTATTTTAGAGAGGAATTTATCAAATATGACATAATTAAGCTCTGCACATCGATACTCAATACTGCCCCACAGTTTGAAACCAAACTATTTGAAATAATCAAAAAGCTTTATGAACATAGTATCGAAAAGTTTCTATACGTTAAAAGACGAAGCGACGATTCTTGGGAGCGTGAAGAAGCAGCTAAATTATTGTATGAAATTTATAGTAAGTCTAAAAATGACAATTTTAAAAATGAAGTAATAAAGTACATTCTTGAAAAATTCAATGTCGTAGAAGACGATGGAAAATTCTGGCATTACACACCGCCACAATTATTTGATATTTTATCTGATTATGTAAACAAAAATGCTTCTGAAAACGTTTTATGGTTTTCCAACATAGCCTCTGATCAATTTCAGAAATATTACGGGAGGTATGGAACGAATATCAAGTTTGAGGGTTGGGAGCATATGGGGGGAGGTATTTCTCAAGCTGGCAGTGGGTTTTCCATTTCAGATAGACATTTTGTAACACGGATTTTGAGACCAGCGTTAACCACTATTTATGAGACCGATAGAGAAAAGGGGTGGAAATTCATAACTACAAACTGCATTACAAGAAAGATGAATGACGTAAACAAAGATAAACCCGACTTCTTAAACCGAGCAGTTATTGGAATATTATTCCAAGAATATAAAGGCGGTAAACATGACGAAGAAGCATTCGAAATTCTTGCCGATTACGTGAGAATGCGTAAAGGGATTCCATGGAAAGCCGATCTGGTATTCCAAGAACTACGGGGAGACTATACCGATCAACAGAAATGGAATTTAGTTAAAGTAAGCTTGGACGAATACAAAAATCTTCCGGTAAATGTCTTTGTAGAAATGATTGTCTCTGATTTAGCGTCCAAGAGTGAAGATAAAGAATTACGTAAATTAGCTACAGAGACTATTAAGTCTTGGGCAACCGATCCCGAATATCAAAAAAGACATAACTATGGGGAATTGGATACAGTTGATAGCGCAATAAAACTTATTAATAATCCAGATTCTCGAAATGAAGGCATAGATATTCTTGAGAAGTACATAGAAAGTGAACATTTCAAGACAAGAAGAGATACTTTCGACACATACGATGTTGCCAATACTCTAACCTGCGTACTCGAAGAAGACTTTGAGAGAGGCTTAAAGATACTTGATGAGGTTAATAAATCTTCTACACTTTCGATAAACCAACAAATACTTATAACCAGCAGTCTCTATAAGACAAATGATAATAAACCCGAGATCCTGAAAGCTATATTCGATAGATTCTTAAAGCCGCTACTATCCAGCCTTGTTGGTAAAAAAGTGGCTAACCTAGATCTTTTAAATGAAGAAGACATTAAACCCATCGAAAAAAGATTCAGCTATCGTTACGCCAGAGAATCCCTAGTTCAATTCTCTGAGAAATTGGCTAGAGCCGGATATAAGCAGGATTCTCTTTGGATGGTAAAGATTTTTATTAATGACTCCGATCCGCCGAAAGATGGGTCAAACTATCCGGATGACCCAAAGGGAGAGCTCAACGAACACGCTAGAGTAGCAAAAGGCGAAAAAGATCTGGCAATAAGAACTGTTCGAGGTTATTTAGCCTGGACACTACAAAAACTTGTCGTTCCTTTCGGCGAAGCCGGTCAGAAAATCACACGAGAGTTAATTCCAGAATGTGTACAGATAGTTAAACGACTTTGCAATGACTCAAATTATTATGTACGAGCAGAAGCATGCATCCCCTTAATTGAACTTGTAAAGAACCGTCACACGCACCTACCGGGTAAAGACGATGAACGATTTATTTCAGAAGAAGTTGCGGAAGAAATCGAAACAGTCGCATTTAACATGCTGACCAAGGAAAACATCAACTTGAAGCAGATTGCGAGACACCTAGCAATAGTTTTTTCCTATATGCGGACCCTCGGAACCGAAAAAGCCATGAAAGTTCTCCAGACATTCTTAACATCTGATGAAGAGGAAGTTGTTGATGAAATTTTGCCTCTACTAATTTACTATTCGCTCTTTAGAAAAGATGCTTTTCCAAAATGGCCATGGAGAAAACTGGAACCATTTGATCCAAAAAAGTTTGAGGAACTATTATTGAAGCAGCTTAAAGATGGAAATGATACGGTTAAGTCTCGATTGGCCTGGCAATTTGAACGTCTACCAGACGAAATTTCCAAAACTCCTGAAGAAAAGCGTACTCTCTCTGTCAAAGGTGCTGTTGAGTTGTCAGCGCGATATTTGAATGAAATCATATCAGAATACAACCATAATGTATACGATGATGTTTATCGATTCGTAGAGGATTATTACGGAAAATATTTTGACACCTGCTTTGATATATGGAAAAAGTGTATTGATATAGAATCGGATTATTTTAAAAAGAATTGGGATGAAAGCAAGCTTCAAGAAATGTATTGGTGGCCCTTTTTCAATAACGGGAAGCTTCTAGAGGCTGTACTAGATCACAAGGGCGAAAGTACTTTTCTCACTTATCTTAAGGAATTAGCTGAATATCCAACGCCAGTATTAATTGCTCATGATCTTGATATAGCTGTAGGTAGATTGACGAAAATAACTGATCAGTATAAAAAAGTAAAAGTGATTTTTGAGCTATTGATCAAAAGAGACCCCAAATATTACGAGTATAAACTTCAGTGGCTAAACACCAAAAAACGAAAAAGGCGGTAATAAGTCCAAAACCTGCTAAAATACCGCCATGGAGAACCAACTGTACAAACTAAGCCCACCGGATTTTGCCTATCTCTACGAGGAATGTAAATGTTGCTACTACCTCAAAGTCAAGCATAACATCCAGCGCCCGCAAATGCCCTTCCCGGGCGTCTTTTCCGCGCTAAACACGCGTCTGCAGGGCACTTTGGTGGGTCACGAGTTAAGCAGTCTGGCGCCAACGCTCCCCCAAGGCATAGTAGAAAGTCAGGAAGGTTTTGTGCAGTCCCAGCCGGTGGAAGGCACAAATGTGTATATTAAGGGCAAGTACGACTTGTTGGTGAAACAGCCGGACGGCAGTTATTTAATTGTGGACTTTAAAATCAGCGACCCTTCCGAGGAAAAAATTGCCAAGTACCAAACGCAATTGCAGGCTTATTATTACGCGTTTACCCATCCGGCCGTGGGCGAGGCTAAACAGGTGACGCGGCTTGGCCTGATTGTGATGTATCCGGACAAGGTTAAGTTTGTGGCCGGGGAGGCTGTGCTTACTTTTCCGCCAAAGTGGCTGGAGGTGCAGAATGATCAGGTGGCGTTTGTGGACTTTATTAAGGGCATACAATTGTTGCTGGACGGACCGGTTCCGCCGGAGAACCCGAATTGTGGGTGGTGTGGGTATAGGCATTTGGGGGAGAAGATTTGACATGTATATAGCTAAGTATTACAGCATTGTGGCTCATCCAATCCTCCACCAACTGATTAATGTATCTTTGGAAAATAAAATACTGTAACAGTAAAGCAATTCGTGTAGTCTATCTGTCCAACAACTATGCCTCAATAGGAGTCGGCGACGCGACAAATTTAGCTCTTACATAATTAACGCAGTCCCGCCCTAAGTCAGGTTTATCTTCACCGGTAATCAATTTTTCTGCAAATTTCCCACCTTCATCAGCAAGGTCACAGAAAATCCCAAGGGCTATTCGCATCTCCCTTGGGGTGTTGGGGTCCTTTGCTATCTCCTTAGCTGAAACAACAGCGACTTTAGTCCCTATCTTAATAGCTATTCTTAGAAGTAGCTGCATAGTCTCCTGATCATTGTTATTGCTACTTATTTCATTTAGTGCACCTACACACCCCGTTGCACCTCCAGCATTAGCATCATCACGACGGGCTGCCTCTGAGTACATTTCTTCTGCAAAATCTTGTGCGGTTCTTTCCTCTTCAGGAGTATACCTTTCTGTTGCGCCAACCTCTCCCTCTCTTTCTAGCCACGCTTTTGTTCCTTCATCGATATCATCCACCAACCATTCTCCGTTAGCGTATACAACCTCACCTTCTACTGCATCACTTGGTAGCCGACTATTCGCACCCTCTCCAGAATTTCCACCAGCAAATCGCGGACCTTCTTGATCTCCTGTAGAGACCCCGATTAATTGTTGGATACTATATCCACTCTCGACATCATCGGGAATAGGCATGTGTGCTTTAACACTTTCTACTACAGCTTCTGCGTAGCCCGGATAAACACCCAATTGGTCCATAACATCCCCTCGCATAAGAAAAGTTAAACCGTCTATTGCAGATGCGGGAATAGGGTCGTTGTTAATAAAATGCTCACCATCTAGATCGTTAGTAAAATCTTTTATTATTTGCCTAAGACGTACGGGGTTTTCTAGGCCGACTATTCTTGGGTTATTTTTAGATAAAGTTTGCATTTCTCTTGAAACAGTTTCTCTTGCTTCGTCTATTGTAAGGAATTTACGACTCAGGATCTCGTTTATCCTAGTTACTTCTTCTGGTCCTAACGATAAACCAGCTTGCTCTTCAATTGTCGGTCCTCTAGATGGTACAAGTCTTTTTACCCAAGATGTAAATGTTTTAGGCTGACAAACGAGCTCTGCAAATCGGTTGGATTTCTCGCGACTGATCCTGGAAATATAAGCTCCAAGACTTGCATCTAAACCATTTGCAAAACCTACCATCTCTGTCCTCGCGTCTAGTGTAGGAATTACTAAGCCTTGTGCTAGTAATTCGGTAGTCGTTCTTTCTGGATCAATGAGCAATTCGTAGCCCTCTTGTTGTAAAACCTCAGGCGCAGGAAGAACTCCGGCTCTAAGCATTTCTACCTGTCGGTCAAACATACAAGCGTCCCCTAATAGTCCGATATAAGCTGAACCGGCCATGTTTTCGGATTTTTCCATACCGGTTCTTACCTCACTAATTAAATCAGGAGGTTTCTCACCACTTATACCCTTCAAAAACTCTACATCAGGTCTGTACTTATCTGCGTACTCAGCGGTTCTTCTTGCTAATTCTCCCTGCATCCCCCTGACCACATCCGTAATCGATGTAATGGACTCAATATCTACTGGAGGCATAGTTAATTTATAGCATTTATAGTTCCTCCTGTCTACACACATACATATAAAAACTCATCCTAATAACATAACGGTAGCCCATACATCCGTAAGCTAATCTTAAATACAATCAAATTTATGTATTAGTCCTTTATTTCAAGAAAAAGATGTTGTATTCGTACGCTATTACTTAAATATATTTGCAGTTTGTCAATTGGATTGCAAAACTGCAGGTGGGTGGAGGGAAGGTCGATCGCGCAATAATCGCGCAGATTATCGCGCAAGGGTTTTTGTTGGCGGGACGGGATAAAAGCCCGTTTTTAAAAAATGTGGTACACTAAATCCATGAAACTCCAAAACAAAATCTCCATAGTCACCGGCGCTTCAAGCGGAATCGGGTTGGCCATTGCCAAGTTATTTTTGCAGGAAGGCGCGCGCGTCGTCATGTCCGACATTAACGAGGCGGACGGCGTAAAGCTGGCGCAAAGTTTGGGCGACAAAGCGTCGTTTATAAAGTGCGATGTGTCAAAGCCCCAGGAAGTCAACCAGCTGATTAGCACGACTTTAGAAAAGTACGGCAAGCTGGATATTATGGTCAACAACGCCGGAATTGGCGCTTTAGGTGGCGCGCTGGATTGCACGGACGAAGATTGGGCTAAGGTTATTGGTATTAATTTGTCGGGCGTATTTTACGGGGTTAAAGCCGGAGCCAACGCCATGAAGGCTACCGGCACCAAGGGCTCAATTATCAATATGACTTCCATTTTGGGCTTGGTGGGTTTTAACGGCGCCATTGCGTATAGTGCAGCCAAAGGTGGAGTCAGCAATTTGACGCGAGCCGCCGCCCAAGATTTAGCCTCTTTGGGAATCAGGGTTAACGCCATTGCCCCGGGCTTTATTGCCACCAATATGACCAAGGATGTTTTAACCAACGAAGCATTTAATAATATGGTTAAGGCAAATACGCCTTTGGGCCATGTGGGTGAGGTTGACGACATTGCTCATGCGGCTTTGTACCTAGCCTCCGACGAAGCCAAGTATGTTACGGGCATAATTCTCCCCGTGGACGGTGGCTGGACCTGCAGATAATTAAACAAACTTGGTCGTTTCCGTATTCTCGCCAAGAGAGTCCACAAGTTTTGAGATATTAAGAACTTTGTCCTTGGGAACAACGATGAGTGCATCTTGTGTATTGACCACAACCATGCCGTCCAACCCTATTCCTGCAACTAACTTGCCTTCCTCGAGATTGTAGACCATGCTATCCCTTGATTCCCAAAGCTTTGTCAAACCGTACTCTAAATTAGCCTCTTCCTCCGGTACCAAAGCCTCTTTTAAGGCATAGAGTGTTCCGGGATCGCTCCAGCCCATATCAACG
>Ga0172371_10007746_pt1 | contig 15194 bp, 13 predicted proteins | sample Lak12m_FD_114543 | JGI IMG/M metagenome (GOLD analysis project Ga0172371, IMG submission 114543) | Freshwater microbial communities from Kabuno Bay, South-Kivu, Congo - kab_022012_12m | ecosystem: Environmental > Aquatic > Freshwater > Lake | place: Democratic Republic of the Congo: South-Kivu... | reverse complement strand
GATCTCCGAAATCGCATCTCATATCCCATTCCTCGGCCCTTATCTGTCTTACCTTCATTGAAGGTCGGCGTATTCCTATGTCCCTGCCCTATTGACCTTTCCCCTATTTAGTGAGAAGATACCAATAAACGAAGCCAAAAGAAGTTTTGATGACGACCCGCTACAAGCCACCTCCAAAAGGAAGACCAGTTAAATTGATTCGAAGTCGGCAAATTTCTTGACCAAGAGATCTTGCTCATGTAAAAAGCTCTCTCTGCGCCTTGGCGTCTTGGCGCGAGACCTCCTTTCGGTTGCGGTTATGCCTTGGATTCTACAAACTATAAGGGAAATGTGTGAGCAATAGACAATGACTCGTTCGCCAGGATATACACCATACCTCAAATCGAGGCGTGGGGTTTGGAGGGAGATCGTCAGACATGTTCAAAAAGATGCGGGCGAGGTACATACCCTTGTGGAATTGGGAACGGGTTATTGTGATTTTATAAACCAGTTTCCTGCCAGGCGAAAGATCGGCTACGACATACGATCCGATGTTCAGCAGTTTGCTGAAGCCGGAGTGGATATCCGAACTGAAAGCGCTGTCGAGTTGTCTGGACTTGAAAACAGCAGTGTGGACCTGGTGTTTGCGAGCAACTTCATGGAACATCTTTGCCGAGAGGAGCATGATGTGTTATTGCCGCGCATCTCCGACGTTTTGAGTCACAGGGGAAGATTGATACTTATCCAACCTAATTATCGTCTTAACCCGGAGCACTATTTTGACGACGAAACCCATCGGACAATATTCTCAGATGAAAATATTGCTCCATTCTTAGAGGTATACGCACTTAAGGTTTTAAAACTAATCCCCAAGTTTCTTCCGTTTTCAATGAAATCCAGGCTTCCTAAGTGGCCTTTCCTCGTGAGATTATATCTCACTTCCCCAGTAAAACCTTTGGCAGGCCAAATGTACGTGGTGGCAGTAAAGGAAATTGAACGATGTGGAACGGAAAAAAGGTATCCGTAATCTTTCCGACATACAACGAGAAGGACTCAATATTTAGGGCTATTCAAGATTTTCAATATAAAGATCTTGTTGACGAGATAATCATTGTCAATAATAACGCCGCACCAGGTACCAGCGAAGAGGTTTTAAGGACTGCTGCGAGAGAAGTCTTTGAGACCAAACAAGGTTATGGTGCAGCTATTCGGAGGGGCTTCAAAGAGGCGACCGGCGATTATATAATTGTCTCCGAACCTGATGGGACATTTTGCGGCAGAGATATTCTTAAGCTTCTTTCATATATTGAGGATTTCGAAGTGGTGTACGGAACCCGGACGTTGAGAGAGCTGATATGGTCGGGCGCCAATATGGGCCTGTTCCTCAGATGGGGTAACTACTGGGCGGCTAAGTTCATTGAAATTCTGTGGGACACGACATCATTATCAGATGTTGGATGCACCATGCGCTGTATCAGAAAGAATGCATTGAGCAAGATGGAAAGGCATTTCACTGTGGACGGCAATGCCTTCGGGCCAGAGATGATGATCCTCAGCGCGATTATGCAAATGGAGATCATACAGATACCCGTCAATTATACAAAAAGAGTCGGGGTTTCATCTGTGACCGGGAACCAAATGGTCGCCTTCTTTTTGGGCTTGCGGATGATCTATATGATCCTAACCTATCGAATCAAAAGCTGGCTATTCCCCAATCGCTACAAAGATGTCAGATCTTCAACCTCTTAGATTGTAAAGACTGAAACTTATCATGTTTATCCAGGCTTCTCTTGAGCTTTATGAATTGATCAGAATGTATATAGGTCTCTCTAAACATCATATCGTTCATTCGAACATCTTTGCTCAAGTACAATCGTCCCCCATATTCTAAGACCAATTTGTCTAAATCATCTAAAAATTGAAATAGCCCCTTTTTAATTGGAAACTCTAATGCCAGGGTATACCCATGCATAGGAAAGGATATCAAATTATCATTTTGTTTCCCAAATAGCTTCAGTCCTGCAAGAAAAACGTGGAATCCGCTGTTGTCTATCCTGTTCAAAACTGCTTTTAAACCTTCTCTGGATGACTCATTTGGGAAAACAAGTTGATATTCTGTGGATCCTCGATTCCCGTATATCCGGTTCCAATTATGGATTCTGTCAAGCGGATAGAAAAAGGAGTCATAATTGACTATGAGCGTTTCCACTATAGTGGATTTACTCTGAAAGAACAGGCAATTGAATGTTTTTCCCAAGAAAGGATTGAGAGCGAACCTCGGAAATTCAAAAGGGACACGTAGCGTCGGTTTCCTGCCTATGAAAAGCGGCCTTTTTGAGCCATTTAATTTACCAAGGTCTTCTTTTGTTGCATGTTCTCCAAATATCAGGATTCCCCTCCCCATATTGGGTTTTGTTGAGAGGCAATCAACCCAGGCAATGGAATAGCTAACGTCTTTGAACTGTTCAAATAAGTCTATGAGTTCATCGATATTTCTGGCCCTTTTGTACCCCTGCTTGATATAGGCAGTCTCTATCATCTTGAGTTCGATTGTAGCATTCAATATGATGCCGGTTAATCCCATTCCACCGCAAGTCGCCCTAAAAAGATCATGGTTTTCTGATCTTGAACAGGCAAAAACCTGGCCGTCAGGCAACATGATCTCCATTGACCGGATGTGATCTGAAAAAGTCCCCATTTCATGATGGTTTTTTCCATGAACATCGGATGCGATTGCTCCTCCAACTGTAATAAATTTGGTCCCGGGTGTAACAGATAAGAACCAGCCTTTCAATATGACCGCTTCTGTGATATCCTTTAGACAAACCCCCGACTCAGCCGTGATAATGCCTTTCCTTTCATCAAAGTCCAGGATTCTATTGAATTTCAAGGTCGATATGGCATTCGTGTTCAGTGACGAATCTCCATAGCTAAGACCTGACCCCCTCACGACAAAATGGTCAAGAGCCTCCATCTTCTGCTTTAGATCTTCAATGCCCTTGAAGAACAAAAGGTTCGATTCGATTTTTGGGTAGTTGCCCCATCCAGATATTTTCATGATAAGATCATCCAGACATTGACCTTTTCAGGGGACCTCATTGTTGAACAACGGGTTTCATCACTTTTAAAAAAGGCCAACCGCTATTCTCGTCGCCAATCTCGGCGACTGTTTTTAACGGCACATCGGGATATTTTTCTCTAAAGCGATTCTCCCAATCGTAGCCTTTGTAATCCTTGTTCAGGATGAAATAATCAATTTCCTTCATATAACGAGAAAGGTCATCCAATTTTGCGATTTTCGCATCAAAAATAGTGACATTGGTCCTTGAGTTGATGTAAGGCCAGATTTCTGTTGGACCAACAACAAGAAAAGTTTTATCGGCATTGAAAATCTCTTTCATAAGATCCACAACTGCTCTATTGTTAAGGCCGTTCTGCGTACATTTCATCACTACTCTCGTAGCGAAACCTATCTGGGCTCCTGCAGATAAGAGAATCAATACAAAAAGAATGGAAATGACGGCATGTTTTAATCTTTTCATGTCTGTTACATTAAGCTCTTTCGCAAGGAATATGATGAAGAAAGGTAGCAATGGAAGTGCGTGGGCGCCCCACGGGTGTGGATCGAGGGCCAAAACGCCCAAGGCGCCGATCAGACCAGCCAATATGCTCATTTGCGACGACGATGGCTTCTTAATGGATGAACCGATGATATTGGCTACAAACAGAAATATGGCTATGAAAATCACGAACAGCAACGGCAAATTATATGGATAGAAGTAGCTGACCCATCTTGAATACTCCTTTTCAATGAGGGGGATTATCCCGCCAAATAGGAGATCAAAGACGCCTTTTTCAACATCAACAACTGTATTAGTTCCAATCCGATCCAGATACTGGGAGGGGACAATGACGGCGTATACGCTCCTGCGTAGTATAAAACCAACAGCGCCCGTGATAATTAGTGACACGTAGAGGCCTTTGGTGAATTTTGGGTTGGAATGCCAGGCGAAGACCATCTCGGCAATCATGTAGCATATCAGGAATGAAAGGGAAATCGCAGCCGTAATGTGTGTCACAGCCAAGAGCAGCATGGTCAGAAGAGCCAAAAAGAATAGCAATACACCGTTTGCTTTCTTTTCAGACGTGACATTTAGAAGCATAAAGACAATCAATGTCAAAATAGTGATCATAATGTCCGGGCGAAGGTCGCTTGAACCAAGTACCAGAACCATAGAATCTGTAAGGTAGATTGACCATAGCAATAAGGCTGTCAGCGGGTCCTTGGATGCTGTCTGCAAAGCGAAAAACATCATTGTAAACAAGAAAACCATTTCCAGCAGTCCCAAAGCCCTAAGGCTCCAGATGTTCGCACCCAAGGCCTTAAACCACCAAGACATAGGGAGAACTCTTGCGGTTCTACTCAAATCATAGCCAAAAGTGGCTCTTATCCCTTTCATGTCCTTAATCTCTTCAACAGTCAGTTGGCTTTCTCCAGGATCAGCGCCCCTTGACAATGAAAGAGCGGGATAGCTGTAAAGCCCCCCATCGACACCCAGTGGCAGGCAAACGAACTGGGCAATAATGGATACGGTCGCTGCCAAAATCGCTCCAGCACATGCTGCAAAGATGGCTTTTTTGATAATTCTAAAATAGGTTCCAAATTCTGTTCCGTGAGTCAATTGTGACATACTCTCGCTCCCATAGGGGCCAAGCCTCAAGTTCATTTTCCACTTTCCAACCGGTTTGCCAGTAGATTCAGACTGACACTAATTATGTCCTCCAACAGACGTGTCTCGCCTTTTAGCGAAAAGGCATAACGCTGACCATTGCTGGCGATTTTTCTTCGAAAATCAGGCTGGCGCCATGTCTTTTGAATGGCTTCTGCAAGAGAGGCAGGATCTTCGGGCGGGACGAGAATCGCTTCATCATGCCTGAGCAATTCCGTAGCTCCGGGACCATGGCTGATAATCACGCATTTCCCCATCGCCATTGCCATCAGATAGGTGCTTATGCCGGTTGACTTGAGGTCCCAACGATAACGTGGTATTACCACCATCCGTGCCCGCGCGATATTTCTTATAAACGAAGCCTGGTTGCCATCGTGGATTTCTTCTTTCAAATTTATGGGGAGATCCCTATTCGGGAGAAGAGAGCCATGTTCTGCCATAATGGAATGGGACTGTCTGAGGATGACCCCAGGCAGTTTTGTCTTCTCCATCGCTGAAATGAATGTGTTCAGATCTCTGAGAGATCGACCGATGGCCATTACGCAGTCCCCATCGGACGCATCTCCGACATCGGCTTGATCTGCCAGGTACGACTGAATTGCTTTCAGTTGGTTCACTTTGAAGGGGACATAAGTACATTTTTTCCGTTGCAATCCGTAGTAGTTACTATATCTGGAGACGTCGCTAAAATATAGGATAAAGGCGTCCACTTTTCTCAGAAGGATGCTCTGTATTCGGCATTTGATCTTTTCTGTAAGAGTTACAGGTCGTTTCAACAGTATATCGACTGAGACGAGAAGACATCGGTTCCATGGGAACAGATATCTAAGAAGGCAGAGCTTAAAGAGAAGTGATTCCTCAATGTTTAAGATGAGGATGTCGACTTTGAAGGTTTTCCAAAATGTCCTCAATGCAGCCAATGGGTTGGAATTATCTGAAAATGTTTCGACTAATATTGGAATGCCCTCTCTCGATAATAACCTTCCTGAAAAATTTTCCAAACGCTGAAAATTAGACAATATGGTGATGGAGTTGTATCGATTCATGGGGACTATTACAATCCCTGCGAGGAAGAATTGGGCGTTGAGCCATTGAACGAAGCGTATGATGCTGGTTCAATCACGTTCCAACTGTATTTCCATAACCAACTGTTAAAGGAGCCCCTAAAGGCGGGCCATTAGGCAATCATATTCAACGACGTTAGCCTTTTTGGGGCTTCTGCTTACGGTAAACAGATTCATAAGAGAAAATCCCATGGACTCATAGAATCTCAAGGAATCTAAATAGTGGGGCATGTCTTCATAAAGAGGAACTACGGATATCTCTGACTGGAAGCCTTGAATGATATCAATACATCCAGTTGCACCTTTTATGACTTCCAAATCGTATCCCTGGGTGTCAACCTTGAGAAAGACTCGGGGATTCTCTATGGTTGTGAACATCTCGTCGGCTATGGCATCTAAGCGTTTTATCTCGACGTCCTCAATGGCGGATACATTAGCGGTCTTAGGGGTTAACAATGAACTCATGTCTGATAATTCAGTCAGGTTAAAAGGCATTTTTGTGTTTCTGCTGCCGAGTGCAATGTTACGTCCTTTCCAGAGGGGGTCGGAAGAGTACAAACCGGAAAGGAGTTTGAAGCTGTGCGGGTTCGGTTCAAATGACAAAATATGACCCGTAAAACCCAGTCTTCTAAGAGTCTTAACATATGACCCGTGATGGGCGCCTATGTCTAAGACGCAGTTTATTCTTAAGCGCTTCAGGAGATCTCTTAGATAAATTGCCCTCAAGACGTTGGATACCATCCAGGATATCGGCTCCGGGACGGATATGCCTTTTGATATCAGCGAGTATACAACAAAAGCGAAGAAGCTTCTAATTGCTTCCTTCATTACAATGTCTCCATCTCAACATCGAACCGTATTTCTCTGTTTCACCTTCGTTTTTAATATTTGGAGAATCAAAATCAAAGTTTAACAATGATGTGTTCCCGAAAAAAGCTTTATTTCAATTAGTTGAAAATTTCCCCGGACTGCAGTGATGTTCGATATAAACATCCTATCCAAACTGGCTTTTGCAGAGGCCAGATCCGCTCAACCCGCCAAAGGAATCTGATGAACAGCTTACCAAATATATTTCCCGAGCTACTTATTGGCAGAGAACCACATTTCGGGCAAGGAAGCGGGTTCATAGGATCCGAATCCCATACATTTCCCAATTTTCGTGCAACTACATAAAATATCGTGGGAATCCGTGGTTCTTTTGGTCCCAGAAATTGCGTTTGCATTAAATTTAAGTGAGCGTATTCAAAAAAGTCTCTAAGCGTCTTCAGTCGGAATCTCCTTACGTGTCCCCATGCATGAAAAATATATCCACATTTGGAACACTTACGCCATTGAGCCGGAAGCGTTTCTTCAAATGGCACGGTAACGAGGATATACTTGTTCGTCACGCGTTCAATTTCCTGCAACGCGACAAACAAAGTCCTGTCGGTTAAGTGTTCGAGAACTTCACAGATCAAAACCATATCAAGCCTGTTGCTCTTTATAGGCAGGTTAGCGATATCGCCAATTATTTTGCTGCCCGGATAGGCACTGATTTTAGCAGAGTCAATATCAATCCCGGTTAAGCTGACTTTCCGGCCTACCCTGCTTGATACCCTTCCATCGCCACATCCGACTTCAAGTATCGATGCGACATCTTGAGGGATCATGCCAATTGTCTCTCCAATTCTTGTTATTTCGCGGTCTGACAATTCCATATTTGAATTGCCTGAGTTCAACATTGGCCATTTCCAGGCTATTTAGTTCATTCAGGATTGAATCCGCAGCAGCCCCAAAACCTCATGATAGCCATCCAGGTCCAATAAGTAAATAATCCCACAATAGACCGCAGATCCCGCCAGTACTGGCAACACGAGACGGGCCGTAGGATCAAATTCCGACACCAGAACATTGATTATTGCGACCGCGATATACATCGCAAGTGACGCTACAAATGGTCTTAACATGGCACTCATAACATCTGATATCCCAATTTTCAAAACTCGAGTTACTCGTGACAAGTTAATGAAGAATACGATTGGGAAGACGGTAGCCCAAGATATGCTTACGCCGACAATTCCCCAATGGCAGCCAACTAAAAAACCCAACGGCAATAATAATGAAGCTGTAATTACGTTGTACACATTCGTAACAGGCCGGCCAAGGCCAAGTAAGATAGGGCTCATCAAGTTGCTGACCATACGGATAGGGATAACAAGACTTACGATTTGAAGAGGGATAATAGCCAGCTCCCACCTCTTTCCTATCACTACCTGAACCAATTGAGGCGCCACGCTTGAAATCCCCCACAACACTGGAAAAGCCAGAAAGCTCATTACGCGAACTGATTTCAGAAAATGATTAGCTGCCTGTTGAGTGTCGCCTTGAATAGTAGCGAAAGCGGGGAAGGCCACCTGGTTAATTATTCCAGAGACTTTTTCCATTGGCAATGACGCGAGCGTCAAGGCCACAGAATAGAATCCCAGCAGTTGCTTGCCAAGAAGCTTGCCCACAATTAGACTATCAGACTGACTGAAAAATACCCACAAGACCCGGGTGATAGTCACATAACCACCAAAAGACATGGCTTCTCGCATCTTTTTGATCGAGAAACGCGGCAGATGGATGTAGGGCTTAACAAGATTAAGGCCGACTGTACTGAAGAGGCTAATTGTAAGGCTCCCCCACACCAAAGACCAAACGCCCAATCCGTTTAAAGCAAGTGCAAGGGTTGTTAAGCTGCCTGCGATAGCTGAAAAAAGTTCGACCACCGATTTTTGCCTGAAAAGCATCTCTCGATCAATTAGTGATTGAGGGATAATGACAAAAGAGGCTATAACAAACTGAATTGCTAAGAATCTGACCAAGGGTACAAGGCGTGGTTCACCGAAAAAGTAAGAAATTGGCGGAGCCAAAAGAAAACATAAAAAGAAGAGGGCAATATTTACTAATAGAAGCAGACCGAATATCTGCCTTATCATGTTGTCATCAAGGGTTTTCCTCTGAATGATGGCAGCACCGAGACCAAGTTCATTGATGGTTGCTAAATAGGTAATGAAAACGCCCGCCATTCCCATGAGGCCATAGTCCGGGGGGGATAAAGTTCTCATTACGGCAATTGTAATGATCCATGTTAGTAACTGTCCGAGAAATCTAAGCCCCACACTCCATCGAAGGCCTGACAAGACTTTTTGTCTCAAGCTAATTTTTGGCGAATTAATCACCGCGAGCACATTCCCCCTGCCCTATTGAGGCCTAGGTCCAACTCTTTTGGTCCATGCAACATTTTTGAGCTAAACTGCAGATTGGGACCTGACTGAGAAAGTTTGGATTTTCAGTCGGCAGCGGAATTAACCAAAGGCATTTTGCCACTGACTAAAGTCATGAGTTTGAGTGTAAGATTCTCGCGCGAAAAACGGTCCAGGAAATCAGTAACGCGATTATCTTCAATTTGTTGTTGGCCGTATTTGTCCATTGCATTAAGAATGGCTTCGGCAGCTTCTTCCGGAGATGATTTTGTTATCACATAAGAGCTTGGGCTATATTTCTTTATGAGCTTTTCGGCCTCGCCAGGGGGAATAATAGCCAAGAGAGGGGTATTGAGCGCAATGGCTTCAAAAAGTTTTGTGCTTATCAGTGGCTTCATAATTCTTATCAGGTAAAGGTGACATCTTTGGATAATGTCCAAGAGCGTCTCATGTGAGATGTAGGGATTTGCAACTACGAGGTCCTCGATTTGAAGTCTTTTGGAAATCGCATTGAACCGCTCAGCCTGTCCACCGTAATAAAGAAATTGAAATAGGCGATTGTTGATTTTGTTTTTTTTCTTAAGAAGAGATAAGCTTTCAAAAAATAGATAAGGCTTAATCCCTTCAAAATAATAGTTGCCAGAGTAAAAAATAGTAAATTTGGAATATTTTTTAGGTGGGGGGTCTATTGTTGGCAATTCTCCAGCCTCAAACCCGTTATGCACAGTATATAGTTTGTGGGAATGCTGGGAATATCTGCAAGCATAAAGGTCACGCATTTCCTCAGTGGTGACGACAAGCAGGTCGGCCCGCTCGAGCATCAGATTCTCAAGCCATAGGTCGATCTGTTTTCTGAAGTGCGGTTTGGAATATAAACAGCCGGATTTTTGTAGCTCAAGCGCATAGATGTCACGAAAGTCTATTATCAGTCGTTTTTTTGTGAATATCTTCAAGATGATACCGATGAAGGCAGCGCTGAAAGGGGAGCATGAAACATAAATCAAATCGATTCGTTTCTGCCTTATGATTTTCAGCCCATCAAGAACTGCAAGCGGGATCCATCCCCAAAACAGATCGGGGATACATAATAGATCGTAGAAATAATTTCGATTAACTTCGACGTTAAAGAGCCTCATTATCCTTGCAAGAAAACCGTTAAACTTCCCTGTAAGTTTGTAGGGATTAATAACTGAGTAGGAATATTTTGTGAATACGCCCTCAGGAGGACGATCGTTTCCTATCAAACAATAAGTTTTGTCAGGGTTTTTTACACTCAGGACATAAGGAACCCACTGATGCTTTTTGAAGTACTTAGAAAAGGCAACACTTCGCTTGCAGCCTACATCGATTAGCGGAGGATAATAATAGCAAATCATCAATATGCGTCTTGTCACTTTGGATTTACGCTATTGGTCTATCCGGAGGTTTTTCGGAGGTACCGGCCATGTGATCGAGGAGCACCCGATAAGGGTTTGTCCCGGGCCCAAAGGATACACGCCAATATCTTGACCGTTTTTGCCAGCACCTCTACAGAGTGATGCTCCCGTTAACTTATAGTCATCTGGAGTCATGCCACCTGGACTGACGAATCCTGGATTTGCATAAATGCTGTGCACATCTGGGGTGCCGCCGTTCGCCAATTCGCGGGAGGTTTGCCACGACGATAAAGAGGAATAGGATGCTGTGTTGGACTCGTACACCCGGATCAGGAATTTTTGGGTGCCGAAATAGACGTTGTAATCCATATAGTCTGGCTGACTATTGAGGCCAAGCATACGGATATTCCCTTCCTTAAAATTGCCGCATATGACATTGTTCCAATATCTATCATTTGTTGCATCATCAGCTTCTATCCCCGCCTGAATGACCTGTGGCGCGTAGAGAACATTGCTGTAAACCTCAAAATCATCACCGTGACCCTCTCCAACGCTGTCATCGTCGATCCATATCAGTTTGGCATAAGTATTTGTAGAGACGATGATATTTTGGTATACCTTGTTCCCTTTTGCGCTTGATCTTTCACCGCTTGCGCCGCCAAACCAAATACCGTGGGTACCCGGTTCATAAAGAAAATTGTTGCGATAAATGTTGTTTCGCGCGGTACTCTTGTCGCTGATGCCACTGGCGGTATGGATGATTGAGTTGTTTTCCACCAGTGTATTGGTGGCTAAATACATCAAAATGGCGGAACTGGGGGGATGCCCTTCCTCCTCTCCCATTTCCATCCCCCCTGTGATATAATTATTTTTAATTATGGTGTCACGAACCTGCATCAGATAAATGCCTGTGTAATTGCTTTTGTATATGTCTTTATAGTCATCAACGATATACACTTTGCAGTTCCTGAGGACACACCCAGTGCAGGTATCAAATCGAACCTGGGGATTGCCCTCCAAATATTTATCAGATGTAATTCCCACTTGAAATCCGTCCCAAATTATATAGTCCCTTTGATTTGAGCCGACAATAGGGTTCTTGCATGAATCATCACCCTCTTTGCACCCTGTATTGACATTCCTGAGTATGGGGGTTTCCCCAGGATAATTCCTGAAAATGATAGGGTTTTCCTTTGTGCCACTATGTTCAGGGTTCCATCTTGGAATACTCCAAGAATTTGTAGGCGCTATATTATAGTTCCCCCCTTGGCCGGATCGAAAATATACAATATCTCCAGATGTTGCATTCTTCAAGGCGGTTTCAGGGGTGCATGGCTTGCAATTTGGTGAAGCAGAATAATTGGCCCATTCGGCAGATCCCCATGCATCTGAGGAGGTCTTGCTGTCGACGATGTATCTTGCACCGAATAGTTGGCCAGGGTTAAAGAAAAGGGAAAAAATAAGGGAGAATCTAAGGACTTTGATTGAAGCATAAAATAGGACATATGTTACCTTTTGGAGCGTCATACAAGAGAAGCGAACAACTGATTGTATTGCCTTGAAAAACGAGTAAGGCTGTAATATCTCTCAGCATCTTTGCGCCCTTCTTTTCCCATTCGTTCCCGAAGGGGCCTGTCAGCGATAAGGGTCGATAATACGCGTGCCAGATTACCGGAATCGTGAGGTTCTACGAGAAAGCCGTTTCTATCGGGTTCAATGACAACGCGAATCCCTTCGACGTCGGTTCCTACAACGGGTAAACCGCATGCCATGGCTTCTATCAGGGACAGGGGAAGTCCTTCCTTAAACGATGTCAAGCAGAAGATGTCCAGACACTGCAATACGGTGTGTACATCATCTCTATAACCCAAAAATAGCACCTTATCTGCTATGCCATATTTCCTGACCAGAGCATGGATATCCTTTTCAGTGTTTTCTGGATCACCAGAGAACCCCTGTCCGAGAAGAACCAACCTGGCATTGGGGAATCGGGACGTGATATGGGCAAAAGCGTTGATCAGCAAGTGATGGTTTTTCACTTTTCTGAAGTTGCCAGTCATTCCGATGGCGATATGGCTATCTTCCAATCCCAGGGTACTTCTAAAGTTGTTGTTCCGATGCGTTGGTGCAAACATCTGGGTGTCAATCCCATTCAGAATGGTTCGGACTCTCTGTTCAGATAATCTATATTTCTGTTTTAGAAAGGCGCTGATTTCAGGCGACACCCCAACAACAGCATCGGTTCTCAAAAGAAGGAACTGTAGGATGGTTTTCCACATCCCACTGACTTGTGCAGCTTCCCAAACAGAGTGTTCTGTATAAATGATTTTAGTTCTGCTCGCTTTGCAGGCTGGGAACGTGTAAAAGAGTGGCATGAAATGGTGTGGATTAACGAGATCTATGGATTCCCGCCGGATAATATTGAGAATAGTTACCATAGTTTTAAGGTCGAATCCATCTCGCTTGTTAAGCGCGAACATGGGAGTTTCCTTCAACTCTGAAAATGGATAAAGGACTTGACCATGAAACCAGGCAATGTACGGTATGAATTGAGATCGGTCAAGTCCTCTGAGGAGGTTGAGTACAACTCGCTCTGCCCCGCCCTGTTTCAGTTGAGGAAGAAGAAAAAGAACGCGTTTTGGTCCCATCGTTTAGATTCTCTTGATGGATAGCCCGAAGTGATCGCAAACCCGTTTGTATTCTGGCTTTAATCTTTCTTCAGCCTCAGGATCGATATATTCAAACTCGAAATGCCGAGAAAAGAATGGCTCTATGCCTTTGGACCAACCATAACACTGCCTCTCTGACCAACGTCTTAATAGAAAGGTTAGTTTCTCGCAATTTACCCTGGCAGAAATATTCCTTTTCGCCCAGGGTTGCGGTTTAGTGTTACCAACTCGTTGCAATATTTCGTTCAGTTGTGGACCAAGAGGCCTGTCCTCTGTAAGGAAGAACCCTGTTTCTCTGTTAATATATGCTCTTGTTCCAATCTTTGCAGTTTTAAACATTGCAACTGGGGTCCCTGCCATAAGCGCCTCTGCAACTGCGATGTAAGATCCTTCCTTGCTGGACATCGCACAAAACAACCTTGATTTACTGAGCAACTGTTGTATTGTCGGCTGATCTTTCGAGAACAAGGAGGGATGATCCGGAGCCCCTTCGATAATTGTGATTTGCTTATCAACACCGAACAGGCGAGCTTCCTCAAGCAGTGATGCTTTTGTGCGACCACCCCATGATTGCCCCGCAAGTGTCACTCGAAGCGTCGGAGGCATATCTGAAAGGGCTTTGAATAGCTTCCAATGCCTTTTGTACTTGGAGAAGTTGGCGACCATCAAGATATCTATTGGTTTATCGTTGTTTGGTGTATCATACAAATCGCCATGCACCCAACTTGCGGCATGAAATGGGAGGAAAATACAATTTGGCGAAAACGTGTCACAGAGGTCCTGTTCTGAAAATTCAGATGGCATTATGAAAAAGGGTTTAGGTGATCGCGCCGCTAACAAACAGGCTGTAGTGGAATAAAATGGTTGCCAGGTGGGCAAAAAAACAATTCTATATTGTGCTGCGAGTTCCGTGAAGCTTTTAAGCCTCAAGAGGTTATCAAGGGTCTGCTCAAAAGACACTATCAAGAATCCAGGTTCCCTTTCACCAATATATGGCTTAATAATAGCACTTCTCGATATTTCTGTTTTTTCCACCGGAAGAAAGTCTGGGAGATATTTTTTTGTTAGTTCATTGGCCTTTGATATAGCAAGTTCCCCGATGGACGTACGGGGGTAATATGTTGCGATGTTAATTAATGATTTGATTCGTGCATCAGGTTTACAAGATAAGAGAGCGATAGGAGATTGAACTAAATTGATGAGTCCGGATGCATTCTTCGTACGCAAAAAATCCTCAATACGTAACCAGGTAATTGAAAGCTGATCAGCTATCATGTGAGTGGTCATCCACAACTCCTGTCTAACTGCTCAATGTCCCGGGACCTAATATAAGGCTTAGGCGTTTTCTGATCTCGATTTCCGCCAACCGACAACCTGGGCTGGATTGCCCCCAACAATAGAAAAAGGCTCTACGTCTTTTGTTATTACCGAGCCAGCCCCTACGATAGAGCCTTTGCCGATTCGCCTGCCTGGGAGAATAATAACCCGTGCGCCTATCCAGACGTCGTCCTCAATGATGACGGTCCTAATCTCATGGCTAACCTGTTGTGCCATCGGTATGTCCAAGCGGTCAAATCCCTTTGTTCCGCTCAGAATCATAAGTTCCGGCCCGATCATAACATCCTTGCCGATTATGGCGGCTTCAACATGCGACCCCATCCCAATTCCAGAATTATCACCGATTTGGGTTTTTGACATAAAGATGAAAGTAACTTTCGGTTCAATATTGACATTCCTGCCGCATGAATGGAGAAGATGCTTGCAGGTAAATGCCCGGACTCTTTTTGCGCCAAGGGAATAGGGAACGGTAGATCTGGGAAGGTGTTTGGCTATCAAATTGTAGAATAGCCAAAAAAAAATGCGCCTTGTAGAGTGAAAAGAGTGCTTAATCATGAGAATAGTCATATTAACAGTCTCGTAATACTATTGACATGTTCGTCATGCCGGACTCGATCCGGCATCCAGAAACAGACTGGATTCCGGCTTCCGCCGGAATGACAGTGTAAGGTCAATCATGAGACTGTTAATAACTTGACAGTCCAAACTTTTAGGGCGGTCATGCCGCCAAAGACATGTCATCAACCGCGGTCTTTCTGCTCTTTGACATAATTATTCGATAAATCGCGCTATTCCTGAAAATGAAAAAATT
>Ga0172371_10007744_pt1 | contig 15196 bp, 12 predicted proteins | sample Lak12m_FD_114543 | JGI IMG/M metagenome (GOLD analysis project Ga0172371, IMG submission 114543) | Freshwater microbial communities from Kabuno Bay, South-Kivu, Congo - kab_022012_12m | ecosystem: Environmental > Aquatic > Freshwater > Lake | place: Democratic Republic of the Congo: South-Kivu... | reverse complement strand
CATGTCACTCCGGAATATCTACCAGAATACGTGGCAGAATTTTCCCTCAGATTTAGCCACCCAGAATTGTTTGATTTACCCCGTAATTACTTATCTAAAACACTCTGACCTGTTCCAACTTGTTTAGATTACCCAGAGGGATTAACTAGACTTTTTTAGAAAAACACAACATAATAATTATCGTTGTTCCTTTTTCCGGGGCAAGTAGTTCTTGACACAGACGTCTCTAACAAAGAAACGCTTGTTGATAGAAAATCTCTCTCCTCCTACTTGCCCCAGAAAAGAGAGGAACATAAAAAATCTCCGTGAGAACGGAGGTTTTTATTATTTTTTATGAGTTATTATACTGGATGTATCGGGACGAAATCTTGTGATATAAACTTTCAAAAAAAACTAAGACGCATTCGGTCTCTGACCTCAACGCTTGTCTGTAACTTTTCTTGCTTGTCCAAGAAAAGTCACCAAAAGAATGACCCCCTCAGTGTTCACGTCGGGCAAGTCATTCCTCGACACAACGAACAGGAGTGAACTCCCCCGCATTGCGGGGTCAAACACACTCCTGTTTTTATCGTTGTGTCTCGTCTGCTTGACCACGACGTGACACTTATGGGTTTTATTAAGAAAGGCCCAAAAATCCCTTAGGAAAATGTCGTGGTAATTAGAATGGAGCCTGAGGTAATAATGGTCATACTGTTTGACCTCGCCCGCCACTTGTGGCGAGGCTGGGGGAGTTTATGACCATCCTCAGGCGTAATGATTAATTGCCCGACATTTGTCCGCAGGGCGGGCTTCTTTGGGTACTTGCTTGCCCGAACAAGAAAGTACCAGACAAGTCTCGAGACCGTAGGTCGATGACGTCTAGGATTATTTTTCAAAAAAAGTAGACAAACTAAAGTCCGGCCATATGGCCGGACGTGCTTAATGCAAAACTTATAAATCAATGTAACTTAATCAAATTTAGATTTGATTCAATTTAAGAAATCTCCACATCTTCTTGTATTTGTTTAATTTCAACCGCTTTCTGTGTGCTTGGATCAATAGTAATCAATACGGCATTTACAATACAAATTCCTGTTTCTGGTATTTCAAACATAACCGGCTGTTGAGTCAAAAAACCTTTAATAACATTTTCTTTGTCGACTCCTATAACTGTATTTTTTCCGCCAGACATTCCAATATCACTAATATGCGCTGTGCCATTTGACATAATTCGCGCATCAGCTGTGGGAATGTGAGTATGCGTACCTAAAACAGCGCTAACCCGACCATCCGCATATAAACCAAAAGCAGATTTTTCACTAGTCGCTTCGGCATGAAAATCAATAATCGTTCCGATGCGAGAAACATCTTTATACTCTTCCAAGATAGAATCAAGCGCTCTAAACGGACAATCAAAATTCTCAGTCAAAAAAACTCGACCCATAAGATTTATCACCAAAAGTTTTTCATTACCAATAGAAACTAACTTACTGCCCTTACCGGGAGTCTCCGGAGGATAATTAGCTGGACGAATTAAAACAGTATCTTCATTGTCAATAAAATCATAAACCTCCGGCTTTTTAAAAACATGATTACCGCTAGTAAAAAAATTGACACCCGCATTTTTTAATTCCTGCAAGGTTGAAGAAGTAACACCTTTTCCGTGTGCCAAATTTTCCGCATTGGCAATAACAAAATCGGGCCGATATTGATCTTTTAAATGCGGTAAAACAGCCGCCACACCGCGACGACCTAGCCGGCCAATAACGTCACCAAAGAAGAGAACCTTAAACATAAATCAAAAATTAAAATTCAAAAGTCAAAATTGCAACTACAAACTTATAATTCCACCGTACAACTAGTTCGTGTTTTAGATTTTGTCTTGAAGTTTTGCATTTTAACTTTTACGTTTTGAATTATTATCGGGCGTATTCCACCACTCTTGATTCACGAATGCAATTTACTTTAATTTCTCCGGGATAATTAAGTTCTGATTCAATTTTACGAGCAATACTTTGCGCTAATTTAACCATAGCTAAATCATCTACCTCGGTTGGGGTAACAAATACTCTAACCTCGCGACCAGCTTGAATAGCATAGGCTTTTGTAATACCAGGTAAACTAGTTGCCACCTTCTCAATTTCTTCTAAACGCTGAATATAACGTTCAATTGAATCGCGACGCGCACCCGGACGAGAACCAGAAATAGCATCAGCTGTTCTAACTACAACTCCTTCAAGAGTTTTAGGCCTATCTTCATGATGAGCAATAGACATATAAGCTACCTCTTCCGGAAGATTATATTTCTTCATTAGTCGATAGCCGAGCTCGGGATGCGATCCTTGAATTTCGTGGTCAACCGCTTTACCAATATCATGGAACAAACCGCCCTTTTTACATACAGCAACATTAGCTCCTATTTCTTCGGCAAGTAATCCAGACAAGGTAGCAACTTCAAGAGAATGCTGAAGAACGTTTTGCCCAAAACTTGTCCTAAATTTAAGCCGACCTAAAATCTGTACCAATTTTGGATCAACACCAGTAACACCAATTTGATACATCGCGTCTTCACCGGCCTTTTTCATTTCCAAAGCTAGTTCACGTTTGGCCTCTTGTACCGCTTCCTCAATTTTTGTCGGATGAATTCGCCCGTCGAGCATCAAATGTTCTAAAGCTTTTTTCGCCAAATGTCGCCTAACCAAATTAAAACCGGAAATCATAATCGTACCCGGAGTATCGTCTACAATAATTTCAACACCAGTAAGCTGTTCTAGCGTTTTAATATTTCGCCCTTCCTTACCTATAATTCTTCCTTTCATATCATCCGACGGCAAATCAACAGTTGTGGTCATAGTGTCAGAGGCATGAGAAATAGCGCAACGCTGAATAACGTTACCTAAAACCCTTTTGGCGTTTTCTTCAACTTCGGTTGCGCCTTCATCTTGAATTTTACGAATTCGCGACAAAACATCTTCCTTGGCAGATTGTTCAACTGTTTCTAATAGTTCCTCTTTCGCCTTTTCCCGACTAAGACCGGAAACAATTTCAAGCTTTTTTACAATTTCTCCTTGTAAAGCTTGAACCTTTTCTTTCGTTTTATCTAATTCGATGACACGATCCGCAATTTTTTTATCTTTTTCCTCTATGTCAAAAAGTTTTTTCTCAAAAAGCTCCTCACGCTTTTCAACTCGTTTCATTTGCTCTTTTAGCTCGTTACGTTCGGTTGTAACCTCACGTTTAGCCTCATCAATAATTGCTATTGATTTTTGCTTAGCCTCAAGAACAATTTCCTGCTCTTTTGTCTTAGCCGCAGTTATAATCGACTGCGACTTACCTTCGGCTGAATTAACGATATTTGCACTTATTATTTTACGGGCAAAATACCCAAAACCAAGCCCGACGACTAATCCGACTCCAATGTAAAGTAATAGTTCCGGCATATTAAGATTCTCCTAAAGAATCCCGAACCGATTTGCGTATAGGTGTTGAATAACCAAAATAGAGAACGATAATCGTTCCAATGACTAGCTGATCAAAATTTGTCTGATAATATAAGGCATTTCTAATTTAGTCGAACAAACACTAAATTCACGTTATTCAAGTTCGAGAAAAATCAATTTAATTAAGTGACAAAACTTACTCTAGCACGGGTAATTTTGTTAGGCAAATATCTTTAAAAAACCCACAAATTACAAGGAGTCATTAAAACAACAAAAAATAAAGACTTAATTTTTTGTGGGAGTTGAACTTATTACTTTGTCGACAATACCGTATTCTTGAGCTTCTTTAGCAGTCATAAACCGATCGCGATCTGTATCGCTTTCAACCTTATTTATGACCTGCCCAGTATGAAAAGCCAATATTTTATTTAACCTATCTTTTATACTTAAAATATGTTCAGCTCGAATTTTTACATCAGATGCTTGACCCTCGGCACCGCCCATAACTTGATGAACCATTACTTCGGCGTTCGGTAAAATAAATCGTTTACCTTTGGCTCCGGCGGCCAAGAGAACCGCCGCCATACTGGCGGCCATCCCAATACAAAGCGTAGAAACGTCGGCCTTAACATATTGCATTGTATCGTAAATAGCGAGACCGGACGTTACTGAACCCCCCGGCGAATTAATATAAATTTTGATGTCTTTTTTAGAACCGTCGGAGTCTAAAAATAAAAGTTGAGCGATAACGGTATTAGCAACGTTATCATCGATAGCATCACCCAAAAAAATAATTCGCTCCTTCAATAAGCGCGAATAAATATCGTAAGCGCGTTCGCCTTGGGCGGATTTTTCAATGACGGTAGGAATTAAAATCATATATTTATTATAGCAATATTGTCCCCTCTACTCAATAGACCAACGTCCGTCACGACGAACAATATGCCCCTGAAGAGAAAACCCGGCTGCCTTTTTATGTCCACCACCACCCAAAACTTTTGCTAATTTCCCAACATCAACATCGTCTCGAGTTGTTCGCAAACTACCCCTAATTTCGCCGTTAGGTAATTCTTTTAAAATTAAAGCGGCTCTCATATCTTGAATATTATTTAAAAAATTGGCAAGCCCTTCGGTGGATTCATCGTCAAGATCATATTCTCTATAATCCTCCTGCAATATTACCGTAGCAACAATACCCCATCGATTATTTTTTGTAAGACGAGATAAAATTTTCCCCCACAACTTTAAAGAGTCAACTGGTTTTGATTGATAAAGTTCTTTAATGATTTTTCGACTCTGGGCGCCAAGCGCATAACAATGGGCGGCTACTTCAAGGGCGCGAATAGTTGTTCCGGCATTGGAAAAATTTCCTGTATCTGTAATTATTCCGGCCAGTAACTGTGTGGCAATTTTCTTATTAAGCGTCCACCCGCCTAATTTTAAAACATCATAAAGCAAAACCGCCGCGGCCGAAGCGTTTGGGTCAACAAGGTTTACAGTGCCAAAAGATTCGCTAATTCCGTGATGGTCTATGTTTAATAGTGGCACGCCACGAGCTTTCATGGCATTAATTTTGTCAGCCACGCCAGTTCTTTTTAATTGACCCGCATCAGCCACAACTACTAAATCTCTTTCTGCTAAATTAATTTCCGCAATATTTTTAAAAATACTTAAAGAATGGGGTACTAAAAATTTTAATGTTGCCGGTATTTCGGTTTCGCAAAAAATATTTACATCCGCGTCTTGTTCAGTTAAAGCTTCAGCTAGCGCCAAGCTTGAACCCAAAGCATCGGCGTCTACTTCTTTTAAAACGACAATCAACGGTTTCTTTGAACCTTGTAGCAATTTAACCGCTTCGCGGAATTGTCGAAATGTCATATTACTTATCGTTTTCAAAAATACTATCTAAAAGATCGTCAATTTCGTTTGCCCGCGCCTCAATTGAATCAATTTTAAAATGAATCTTGGGAACAAACTTTACAGACAGACTATGAAAAAGTTCTTTTTGAATATCTGACTTAATCTGACGAAGCTTTTCTAAAGCGCTCCCTCTTTTTTCTTCCGGAAGTACGCTTACATATACTGATGCATTTTTAAGATCCGGAGCGGTTGAAACTTTTGTAATTGTTACAAAGGTTCCATCTGGCCACTCGGCATTTCGCGCTAGGTATTCGCCAATACTCTCCCTCAAAAGAGAGTCAATTTGATCAGTTCGGCGAGACATAATAGTTACTTAATAATTCGCTTCTTTTCTTCTTCAAAATAAAATTCCAGTTGATCTTGTGGGACAAGTTTAATAACGTTTTTAATCTCACAACCGGCGTCGGCACCACTAGCTACTTCATTAACTTCTTCCTTACCTGACTGTAATCGAACTACTATACTATCTCCAATAACCTCGCCGTCTCGAGTAATCTTTACTCTGGCATCTTTCTTTACAATACCCGAAATAACCCGAATACCAACAACCTGACGTTTGGATTCTTGTCGGAAAATCGCCAACACTTTACCTTGCCCCAAATCGGTATGGATAATTTCTGGTTTTAATTTAGCAGACAAACGCTCCTTTAAGCCGGCAATTAAATCATATATAACTTCATAAGATTTAATTTCTACCTTAAGTTCTTCGGCTAATTCTTTGGCTTCGCGCGTTATCAAAACGCGAAAAGCGGCAATAAATGCACCTTCGGCAGCCACGGCTCGTTGAACATCTCCCTCTGTAACGTTTCCCAATCCTTTACTTATTAACTGTATTCTAGCGTCTTCTGTTTCAAATTTATCAATTGATTCAATGATGGCTTCAAGCGAACCAAGAACATCAGATTTAATAACAATAGGCACAACAACCTCTGCCCCTGATCCTGATTCTTGTTTTTTAACAACAGCATTACCGCCAGTATTATGAAGTTTTTTCTTTTTAATAATTTTATATTCTTTCAGTGGATCACCGGTCTCCAAAACATCACCAACTTCTGGAGCTTCCTTAAGTCCTAAAATACGAACCGGCATCGACGGTAATGCTTCAAGTACTGTTTCACCAAGGTAATTTTTTAACATTCTAGCTTTACCGACAAGAATATCACCATGAACCAATACATCATCTTTTTTTAACGTCCCATTCTGTACTAGTAACGTGGCTACTGGCCCTTCATTGGGATTAATGTGCGCTTCGATAACAGAACCAAGAGCCCGTGCATTTGGATCGGCAACAATCTTTTCGTTATTCATTTCGGCCACCAATAATACCATTTCAATCAGTCGATCAATCCCTTCTCCACTCTTGGCTGAAATTGGAACACAGATTGTTTTTCCACCCCAATCTTCCGGAAGAAGTTCAATGGAAGCAAGCTCTTGTTTTACTTTTTCAATATTGGCGTCTTCTTTGTCTATTTTATTAATAGCAACAACATAAGGAAGACCAGCGCCTTTTATAATTGTTAATGCTTCTTTGCTTTGTGGTTTTAAACCATCATCGGCGGCTACGACCAAAATTGCTATATCGGCAACCTTGGCTCCTCGTGAACGCATTGTTCTAAAAGCTTCATGACCCGGTGTATCGATAAACGTAACCACCTTACCACTATGATGAACCTGATACGCCCCTATGTGTTGAGTAATTCCACCAGTTTCTTTGCCGGCAACGTCTGTTTTGCGAATTGAATCTAGAAGAGTTGTTTTGCCGTGATCAACATGTCCCATAACAACAACTACCGGAGGACGATCTTTAACATTGGCTCCGACAAGGGCGGCCTTAAGTTTTTCCGCCGCGCCAACCGTACCTTCGCCCGTACCAACGTCCCCTTTTTCCATAACTTTAAATCCAAGATCTTCGGCCACAATTGAGGCTGTGGCAAAGTCTAATCTTTCATTTACCGAAGATAAGATTCCGTTTTTCATTAATTCGGTCATTAAAAGAGGCACACTAATACCTAAAGTTTGTGCTAATTCTCTAACGGTCAATTCTTTTGGTAAAGACACACCAGTACTGGCGGCGGCTACTGCTTCTTCAAGTTCAGCTTGCTTTTTCTCTTCGCGAAACTTATTATCCATATTGCGCATTGAAGAAGCGTAAGTTTTCAAAATTTTTGAAGCCACACGATCATCAACTTTAATCGCTTTCCGACCAATATCAAAACCGAGCTTAGGAAGGTTTTCCCGAAGCACGTCTGGTGAAACTTTGAGTTTTCGTGCTAGCTCTGATAAATTCATAAGGTTAGATTATACTTGAAATATGCGGTATGGTCAACTAAAATAATAATCAATACAATATCACCCTAATGGATACAAAGACGACAAATACAAATTTAAAAAATGAGCTTAATGGTTTTTTACTTGTCGACAAACCAGTGGGACCAACCTCACATGATATTGTCGGCGTTGTTCGGTACAAATTAACAAACGCTGATTTGTCATCTTTCAAAACACACGAAGACAATACGAATCAAAAAATACCCAAACGACTTACAGAACAAAAAAAGGTTAGGCTAAAAGTTGGTCATGCTGGTACCTTGGATCCTTTAGCCAGCGGATTAATGATTCTTGGTATCGGACCAGCAACAAAAAAACTTGGGCAACTAATTGGGCTTGATAAAATTTATGAGGCAAGCATTCTCCTTGGCGGCTATAGCTCTACAGATGATTCTGAAGGAGAAAAAACTATTATTGATATTAAACACCCGCCAAGTTTAGCTACCATAAAAAAAATTATTGCTGGCTTTGTTGGATCGCAAGAACAAACGCCTCCAATTTATTCGGCCAAAAAACAAGCCGGAGTACGATTATATAAATTAGCTCGTGCTGGGAAAGAAATATCCATAAACCCTCATTCTATAAATATATATAACTTGGACATATTGGATTATAAATACCCTAAACTTATGCTTCGTATTCATTGCTCAAGCGGAACCTATGTTCGATCGTTGGCACGTGACATAGGAAAAACTCTTGGTACCGGCGGGTACATTGAACAGCTTCGACGAACTAATATTGGAAAAATATCCCTAAATAAAGCAATAAACTTCAATAACATCAAAACCGTAGAGGATATACTAAATACAATGCAAAAAACCATCTAATTTGGACGATTAAAACAGAAATGTTGACTAGACCAGAAAAACTGCTATGATGAGCCATACTAATCCTAAATTTAAATATGCCCAATAAACCATCTGCTATTAAAGCTCTGCGACAATCAGTAAAACGATCCGCTATTCATACTAAACTCAAAGACGAACTTAAACGCACTCTAAAAAAAGCCCGACGTATAAAAGACGCCAGCACGGCAGAAGCACAAACCGTTCTCAAAGAAACTGTCCGTATGGTTGACCGAGCTGTCCGGAAAAAAATCATCAAAAAAAATACGGCGGCTAGAACAAAATCTCGTCTTATGAAACTAAAGAAGACCACTTCGTAATAAAATTCAACAAAGCAGTTTTTGGATCAATTTGAATTGTTTTTAAAGAAATGTCTAAGTCGGCTAGTCCGGCATAGACATTTTTTATATGTTCAAAATTAACTTTTGAAGCAAGGGGCGATAACTTTTTAACAACATAAGGATGAACACCTGGCACATTCAAAGAACGACCTTGTGTTTCTGACAAAAGTAACAGTATTCTTAATTGAGTTTCTAAAAGAGCGATTAATTGCTGGGGAGATAATCCTTGCGCTAGTTGATCCATTAAAAGCTTTGCCCCCTTCTTGATATCGTTACGAATAAGGGCATCCACTAAATCAAATATATTGTCGTTTATTTTTTCACTAACAGCAACAGATACTGAATTATTTTCGACGGTTGAGCCGACCGGTAAGTAGGCATCAATTTTTTCAATGGCATTTATTATTTGCCACGTATCGCTAGTTGAATTAAGAATAAGACTTATGGCCGATGGCACGATACTGCGACCCCGTAATTTAAATTCATCTTCGACGAATTTAATCTGCTGACTTTTGGCTAAGAGGTCAAAAGACTGAAAATAACTATTCTTTTTTAACCAAGGCAAAAGAGCGTGTTTAGAAATTGGTTCATTTGTTTCAAAAAAAACAATTACATTTGAATCCTTATCCATTTTTTTTAATATCAACAAAACGGCATCCAATATTTCTGTCTTTTTATGGATTAAAAGATTTTCGAAAACTATAAATCGTCGTCGCGCCAAAAATGAAAATGTTTCAAGGTGGTGTCTAAGATCAGCCACAGTTACCGTCGAGCCGTCGACCGTTTGCAAATTAAGTCCGCTGGCGTCAACTTCACGGCTAAATTTATCGCGTAAATCAAATAATTTACGCCGAGCACGATAAGTATCTGGACCAGTTATAAAAAAAATCATAGAAAACTTAATACTTATAAAACTTCCATTGTACCCCAATTTTGTCCAGCTTTTATGTTTACTTCTATTGGTACCTTTAACTTTACAATATTTTCCATTTCTAATTTAACAAATTCAGCCACGGTTTTAAGCTGGTTCTCTGGAACTTCAAACAATAGTTCGTCGTGAACTTGGAGTACCATTTTCGTATCCGAAGAAACTTCAGACAATTTTTTATCAATAGCAATCATGGCCAGCTTTATAATATCAGCCGCCGTCCCTTGAATTGGCATATTTACAGCCATACGTTCCGCCGCCTGTCTAACCTGAACCACACCCGAATTTAATTCCGGCAAATATCGACGGCGCCCAAACATTGTTTCTACATACCCCAATTCTTTAGCCAAAACAACTATCTCTTCCAAGTACTTTTTAACACCAGCAAAAGCTTTAAAATATCTATCAATGAACTCTTTGGCTTCAGATTTACTCATACCGGTTCTTGAGGCTAATCCCCATGGACCCATTCCATAAATAACACCAAAATTAACCTCCTTAGCAGAATATCGCATAGCCTTTGTGACTTCGTCTTGCGAAACACCATTAATTTTGGCGGCCGTGGCGCGATGTATGTCTTCTCTTTTATTAAAAATTTCTTGCATAACTTTATCGTCAGCCAAAGAAGCCACAACTCTAAGTTCAATTTGCGAATAGTCCGCCGACAACAAAACCTTTCCTTTCTCGGCAACAAACGCAGTTCTCACTTGCGCGCCCAGTTCGGTTCTGATGGGAATGTTTTGCAAGTTTGGCTCAGACGAAGAAAGACGTCCGGTTGTCGTTATGGTTTGATTGAAAGAAGTATGAATTCTTTGAGTTTTTTTGTCGGCGATTTTTGGCAAAGCCTCCAAATAAGTTGACTGAAGTTTAGCCAATTCACGATGTTCTAATATATTTTCAATAATCTCGTGTTGTCCACGCATTTTTTCAAGTTCTGTTGCGGCGGTTGAAAATCCTGTTTTGGTTTTAGAAATTCCATCGGAAGACAATTTTAATTTTTCAAAAAGTATTTCTTTCAATTGTTTAGGGGAAGCAACATTAAATTCTTGTCCAGCTACTTTATATATTTTTTGCTCAATAACTTTTAATCTATCCGTTACCTTACGGCTAAGATCGTTCAAAACTTTAGAATCTAATTTTATACCATTTCTTTCAACTGTCGCCAATACAGGAATAAGTGGTACTTCAATTTTTTCAAATAATGCCCACAAATTGACTTTTTTTAACTCGTTTTCATAATGTTCCGCTAAACGCCAAGTAAAATCCGCGTCGGCGCAAGAATAATCAGACAACTCTTTTAGGGGAACCTCACGCATTTGGCGTTGACTTTTTTTCTCTTCTCCAATTAGTTTAGTAATAGGAGTTTTTCTATGTCCAAATTCAATAAAAGACAAAGTATCTAAATCATAGGCCCTTGACCCCGGATTTAATAAATAGGCGCCAATCATCGTGTCACCAATAACTCCCTTTAATTGAATACCGGCGCCAGCAAAAATATTAATATCATATTTTAAATTATGCCCCCATTTCTTTATTTCTTCATCTTCCAATATCATTTTTAAAGATGCCAAAAGTTTTGGTTCGTGATCAAGATTTACATAATAAGCCCAATTGTTTTTCCAAGAAAAACTCACACCAAGTAACTCAGCATTTATTGCATCAAGACCGGTAGTTTCTGTGTCGACGGCAAAATATTTTACTTTTTTAATTTCGGCTAAAAAAATATCAAAATTCTTTTCCTCTACCAAAATATAATTATTTTTTTTAGATAACTCCACTAACGGCTCTCGCTTCTCATCTTTTTTTGCAACAAACGGCAACTTAGACAAAAGTGATTTAAATTCTAAATCCTGAAATTGTTTAATCACTAATTCCATATCGGGGTCTAACATAATATAGTCATCAATATTTACAACTATCGGGACGTCACACTTAATTGCTGATAACTCTTTTGTCATTAGCGCCTCCTTTTTGAATTTTAGCAAAAGATCACGAAGACGAAGTGTCAAAGGAGATTGAGGTAAATTATTTTCTTCGACTTCATGATAAAGATTTTTAAGCGTTTTGAAAGTTTTAATAAGTTCTGAAGCCGTTTTTTCTCCTATACCCTTAACCCCCGGCAAATTATCGGAAACGTCACCTTTTAATGCCCTAAAATCAACTAATTGTTCGGGAGATAAATTGTAACGCTCTTTTACAGCTTCAGTATCATATAAAACACTATCAGTTAAACCGCGTCGTAAAGTATAAACTGTTGTCCAGTCATTAACTAACTGAAGCGTATCTAAATCGCCGGTCACAATAACGACCGGCAACTGTTTTTTGCTTGTAACAGAGGAGATTGTTCCAATAACATCGTCCGCTTCGTAACCCGCGGCTTCAACTACAGCAACACGAAATGATTGCAAAACTTTTTTTAAAATCGGAATTTGTGCATATAGTTCGTCGGGCTGTTTTTCTCGAGTGGCCTTATACGCTTCATAAACCTCATGACGAAAAGTCGTCTCTTTTCTGTCAAAAGTTACAACAATATGACTTGGTTTTAAATCTTTAATTACCTTTAAAAAAACGAGAAGAAAACCATAAACAGCATTAACTAGACGACCGTCTTTTGTTTGCAATAACGGCAAAGCGTGCCAAGCACGATGCAAAAGAGCATTACCGTCAATAATAACCAACTTCTCAGACTTGGACATAATACTTATTCTTGTTCGTGTTTGATTTCTTTTGGTGCCGGCATCAACGTCTCTTCCTGACAAACTGGACAAACATCGTTGTTGTCAAAACGCACCTCATATGTTTGTTTACAATTTGTGCAATAACGTTTAATTTTCGGCACCCGATCTAACTTAGGCATAATATTAATCTTTAAAAAACAACAATAAATTAATTGGACTCTAAATTTGGAGCCCCTCGAGTCGGGACAATTACTTTATGCTCCTTCCAATAAATCTGAAGGAACATTGCTGGAGGCCACGACCGGGTTCGAACCGGTGCATAGCGGTTTTGCAGACCGCCGCGTTAACCAACTTCGCCACGTGGCCAAACATAAACGTTTACTACCTTAACGAAACCAAAGATGCTCGGACTCAAGATCCTCGCCCGACTACTTGCTCACACTCCCATAGATGTCCTGACGGGCGAAAGAATAGAGCTATCGGGCTAAATATCTATCCATGCTCTCACTATATGAAATTTAATGGCTTTGAGCAAACCGTTACGACGTGGCTTACCTATATGCTATAATTCAGAATATTATATGAAAGTCTTAATTATTGCCGGCGGACAAGGCACACGTTTGTGGCCACTGTCCCGCACCAGCCAACCAAAACAACTTCAAACATTATTATCTAAAAAAAGCCTTCTGCAAGAAACGGCTGATCGCGTAACGTCAGCTGTTTCACTGAGTGATATTTATATTGTTGTTTCTGACAATTTTCAACTTTCAGAAGTTAGAAAACAACTGCCAAATATTCCCAAACAAAATATTGTACAAGAACCAATGGCCAAGAATACAGCCGCGGCTATATGTTATGGGGCGGCTCTACTCGCAAAAAACGGATTTCTCGAAGAAACAATGTTGATCTTGGCGGCCGACCATATTATTAAAAACAGTGAAACATTAATTACCGCGACTAAACTTGCGGATAAATTTCTAATAACCAACCCCAATAAACTTATTACCTTTGGAATAAAGCCAACTTATGCGGAAACTGGTTATGGCTACATTGAACAAGGAACAGAGATATCATCTGGTGTTTATTCCGTTAAATCTTATAAAGAAAAGCCACAAAAAGAAATGGCTGAAGAATATATTAAAGATGGAAAATATTTATGGAACGGAGCAATTTTTATGTGGAAAGTAAAAACAATTTTGGAACACTTTAATAAGTATTCACCGGAACACAATTCAATAATTAAAGCAGTACAGCTAAACGAAGATCTAACCGTCGCTTATGGTAAAATAAAAAATATTTCCATTGACTATGCAATTTCCGAAAAAGATCCAGATCTCGTAGTTATGCCAATTGATCTCGATTGGGCTGATATTGGCAATTGGAAAACAGTTAGGGATCTACTCCAAAAAAATCCTGGAGAAAACGCAGTAGAAGGACAGCATGTTGAGTTAGACACATCGAACTGTTTGATTCTTAATCGGAGTGGTCGGTTGATCGCAACTGTCGGTATTGATAATTTAATTATTGTTGATCTGCCTGATGTTTTATTGATTTGTCCGGCTGACCGCGCACAAGACGTTAAAAAAATTGTTGATTCTCTCGACGAAACGCACAAAAGTAAAAAATAAACTTTTTAAACCGACAATCACAACTTAAATAAAATAACTATTAATCTCGATTAAAAAGATTAAAAGGGAAAATATTTATTCGTCGTTCAAGTTTTATCTGTTTGGTAATTGGTTGGGCAAATTCTAGTTCTATAATTGGCGATAAATAAGTATGGTAATTAGGCTGTTCAACTAAAATACGATAACGTCCAGGTGGAACTAAGAATTGGTATTCCCCGGTTTCGTCGGTAATCACTGGGTTAGCTTGATCAAAGATTGCACCCGGCCATGTGGCAAATTCTTTTGTTTCATCTTTATATACTTGAAGGTTGATATTTGCATCTTTAATTCTTTCTTGTTGTTTACGCGGTGTTTCTGAATAAACATAACCAGATTTTTCGGTCACTATTTCTTTACTAACTGTTTTTGATTCTCCGTTAGGATAATCAATACGGGTCAAAAATTGATATTTACCTGCCAACGGCGGAACAATTACGACGGCTGAATATATATTAGAAAATCCAGTTAGCTTATAAGGAAAGCTAGCAATAGTTAAAGACATCGCTTGAGCTTCTGGTATTTGCAGAAAAAAGTCGTCTGGTACCCCCTCTGGCGCGGAACGGCCGTTTACTTCTGTCAAAACCAATTCGCCAGTAACAGCTGTGGCTTTACCGGAAGTTTTTACAAAAGACCTAAAACTAAAACCAGATGGTAAACTCGTCTCGTTTTTATCTGAAGACAAAATTGTAACATCGCCAAAAACCGACTTTGCGATCAAAGTGTTTTCGGAAATATTAACTGGCACTTTGGTTGGTTTTGGACCAACTTCAGCAACAAGTGGTGTTGGATTAGATGCCTCTGGAGCCGGACTCTGACTCGGCGCTGAAGTAATAACGTTTTTTATTCGTTCTGATAATTTTACACTAAGCCTAGGCATATCCTCTGCAAAAAAATTATTTGTTCTAACTACAATATTACTAACAACTAAAATATCCGATGTTATATTATTCCTCACCCTCGCCAAGAATGGCCGGATGATTGGCTGGGGTGGTTGGAATTGAATAGCGCTGATTTTTGTCTGGAACTCATCGGCTAAGATGGGCAAATCTTGATCAAGGAAAGCGGTGAGT
>Ga0172371_10007742_pt1 | contig 15197 bp, 13 predicted proteins | sample Lak12m_FD_114543 | JGI IMG/M metagenome (GOLD analysis project Ga0172371, IMG submission 114543) | Freshwater microbial communities from Kabuno Bay, South-Kivu, Congo - kab_022012_12m | ecosystem: Environmental > Aquatic > Freshwater > Lake | place: Democratic Republic of the Congo: South-Kivu... | reverse complement strand
CTAAAGAGATCTTGCTTAACTTTTTAGCCCGCGACGATGACCCCTCTTCGGCGGGTCGGCAAATGCCTCAGCATTACGGTCATGCCAAATTGAGGATTGTCACTCAGTCCAGCCCAACCGGCACACAATATTTGCAGGCTGTGGGCACGGCCTTGGGATGCAAAAAGCTAAAAACGAAGGAAGTCGTCTATGTTTCTTCGGGTGAAGGGGCTATTAGTCAAGGCGATTTTTATGAAGCCATCAATTGGGCGACCCGGGATTGTTTGCCTGTCATCTTTCTAATCGAGGACAACCAATACGCCATTTCGGTGCCGAGCGAGCAGCAGGCAGCAGGCCGATCAGTCTATGAAATGGTCATGGGTTACGAGGATCTACATCGCCACAAAGTAAATGGATTGGACGTTGCTGAAACCTACGAAGCCTTTCGGCACTGCGTCGGTTTAGCACGGGCCGGCAAAGGACCCAGCTTGATCATGGCGCAGCTTGTCCGCTTGACCTCGCACTCTTCCTCGGATGATCAGCGCAAATACCGCGACCCTAAAGAGCTGGAACGAGAACGCGAGCTGGATCCCATCTTACAGTTCGGTAAATATCTGCTGCAAGAAAAACTGGCAACCGAGGCCGAGCTGGAGCAGCTTGGCAAGAATGTTAAAAAGGAAGTGAATTCGGCTGCGGAAGAAGCAGAGGCAGCCAAGATGCCCGCAGCCATCGACGTCGAACGGCATCTTTTTGCCGCCAACCAGCCTACTCCATACCAACCGGCGTCGCTTCCAAGTGAGGCGCCGAGAATTGTGATGGTTGATGCCATCAATCATGCGCTGGCGGAGGAAATGGCGAGGAATGACAAGATCCTCCTCTACGGAGAAGACATTGCCGATCCAAAAGGCGGCGTCTTCACGGCCACCAAAGGCTTGTCCACCAAATTCGGCGCCGAAAGGGTTTTCAATTCTCCGCTGGCAGAATCCAGTATTATAGGCACCGCCATTGGCTTGGCTATTCGCGGCTTCAAGCCGGTTGTTGAGATTCAATTCGGCGACTATATCTGGACTGCGATGATGCAGATTCGCAATGAGCTGGCGACTATTCGCTGGCGATCCAACGGAGCTTTTAGCTGCCCTGTCCTCGTTCGCATTCCTGTGGGCGGTTACATTCACGGCGCGCTCTGCCATAGCCAAAACATTGAGGGCTTTTTTGGGCATTTGCCGGGATTGTACATTTGCTATCCCTCTAACGCCGCCGATGCAAAGGGCCTGCTTAAACAAGCCATCCGCATGGATGATCCGGTATTATTCCTGGAGCACAAAGGACTGTACCGGCAAAATTATGCTATGAGTCCTGAGCCGAGCGGCGACTATACTCTACCCCTTGGAGAAGCAGCTATCAGGCGGGCGGGAGAAGATGTAACGATCGTCACCTATGGAGCGCTGGTGCAAAAATCCATGCAAGTGGCCACCGAGCTGGCGAAGGAAGGCATCGAAGTCGAGATAGTCGATATTAGAACCATCTGTCCGTTAGATGTAGAAACGATTCTGAATTCTGTCGCCAAGACGAATCGGGTCTTGGTGGCTTACGAAGACACTCTGACTGCCGGATTCGGCAGCGAGATCGTGTCGATTATTGCTGATCGCGCCTTTGAGTACTTGGACGCCCCTGTCAAGCGAGTGGCGGCCAAGGACACGCCTATACCCTACAACTGGGACCTGGAAGCTGCGGTGCTGCCTCAGGAAAGACACATCAAAGAGGCAATTCAGGAGCTTGTCGCTTATTAAACTGGAGAAAAATCGTTCATGGAGACGATGGAGATGGGGGTCTCGCCGGAAATTAAAGTTCAGCTTTATCAGCTCATCTACAAGACCAGAGCAACGGAAGATCGTTTGTTGGCTCTCTATCGCCAAGGAAGGATCATGGGCGGCGTTTATACCAGCCGCGGGATCGAGGCCACCACGGTCGGCGCGGCTTTAGCATTAGAAAAGCAGGACTTTCTTTTTCCCATTCATCGCGATCTGGGCGCGCATCTCGCAAAAGGCCAATCGGTCTTGAATATTCTCCTGCAATATCTTGGCAGGGGCAATAGCCTTACCCATGGCAAAGACAGCGGCATCCATGCCAGTGACATGGACCTGAATATCATCGGTAATGTGAGCCATCTTGGGGCGATGATTCCTGTGGCTGTTGGCGCAGCGATGGGCATGAAAATGCAGGGGAAAAAGGTGGTGGCGCTCAATTTCATTGGGGAAGGCGGATCCAACATCGGCGATTTCCATGAGGGCCTCAATTTTGCGGCCGTGCAGAAGATTCCTTTTGTTCTCGTGATCGAAAATAATCAGTATGCCTATTCGACGCCTGCGCATAGAGGTTATAGCTGTGCCAGGTTGTCGGATCGCGCTAAAGCCTATTGTATTCCAGGGCATCACGTGGACGGCACCGACGCCATCGCTGTCTATTCCGTGGTGAAGCAAGCTGTGGAACGGGCCCGGGACGGTGAAGGGCCCAGTTTGATCGAATGCAAGAGCATGCGCATGGTCGGGCATTCGGCTCACGACGATGCTTTTTATGTCGATAAGAAGCTGCTGGAAGAAGGGAGCAAAAAAGACCCTATCGTGCGTCTACGAAAATGCCTGATTGAAGATGAGCTGAGCAGCGATGCCGAGATTGCCGCCATGGAGAAAGCAATCGACACAGAAATAGAACAAGCGACCCAACAAGCGTTGGACAGCCCGCTGCCGGAAGCTCATTGGGCGTCCGAGGGCGTCTTTAAGCCGTAAGGCTGTCTCGAATCGACCTGTTCTTCTGCCTGCAGCAGACGGTCCAAGTGGCTTATACGCTACCTATTCACAAAGGTCAATATGGCTGAAATCACTTACCTACAAGCAATCACAGAAGCCCTGCAAGAGGAAATGGCTCGCGATCCGCGGGTTTATCTGATCGGCGAAGACGTTGGCCTCTATGGCGGGGCATTCAAGGTCACCAAAGGGCTATTCGAAGCATTTGGCGAAGACCGGGTCATTGACACACCGATCTCTGAGTCGGCCATCGTCGGCGCGGCCATTGGCTCGGCCATCGTCGGTATGCGTCCAGTGGCAGAGATCCAATTTGCGGATTTTATCACCTGCGCTTTCAACCAAATCGTCACCAACGCAGCGACCTTGCATTACCGCTTCGAAATCGCAGTGCCGATGGTCATCCGCGCTCCTTCAGGCGGAGGCATTCATGGTGGGCCGTTTCACTCCAAAAATCCAGAAGCATGGTTCTTCCACCAGCCGGGCCTCAAAATCGTTGCCCCGGCCATGGTGCGGGATGCCAAGGGACTGCTCAAAGCTGCCATCCGGGACGATAATCCCGTGCTCTATTTCGAGCACAAGTATTTGTACCGGCGTATCAAAGAAGAATTGCCGAATGAGGAAATCATCGTTCCATTGGGTAAAGCCGCTGTGGTTCGTGCCGGCAGCGATGCCACGGTCATAACGTACGGCGCGATGGTGCACTCTTCCTTGCAGGCTGCGGATACGTTGGCAAAGGAACAGCACATCGAAACCGAGGTCATCGATCTGCGCAGCCTGCAGCCGCTCGATAAGGAAGCCATCATGGAATCGGTTGCCAAGACCAACCGGGTTGTTATCACCCACGAGGCGACGCTGACAGGAGGCATTGGCGGCGAGATCGCTGCTTTGATCAGCGAAGAGGGATTTGAAATGCTCGATGCGCCCATCAAGAGGGTCGCGTCGCTTGATACACCTACGCCGTACAGTCCGATGCTGGAAGAGTACTTTATGCCCAATGCCGCCAAAATAGCCAAGGCCATTGAAGATGTTGTGCGCTTTTAACGGAAAGGTAGGAGGCAATGATGACTGAGCAGAACGTCAACGACATAATGACGATGCAGGATATTCTGCACTTGGCTATCGAGCGGGAGGAGTCTGCACGAGATTTTTATTTGCTCGCGAAAGCGCGGGCGCGCACGCCGGTAGAAGAAGAGATGTTTGCCAAATTAGCGGATCAAGAGCAAAGCCATCGTGAGACGTTGATGCTGCAGTTGCAGGAGATTCAAGCGCAAATGGACATCGACAGGGCTTTGTCGTATGAAGTCTATTAAGCAAATTTTCGATGCTCCTGCAATGATTAAGGCAAGCGCACAAGTGGGAAATGAAAATTTCCACGTTCGATTTTGCGCTAAAATCGGCTTATCGCACTTCCTACGCTGGGAATAGTTTCGGAAAGGTTAGGCAATGAAAGTAGACATGGTTATGCCGCAAATGGGGGAGAGCATCGCAGAAGGGACGATCGTTAAATGGCGTAAGAATGTCGGTGACTTGGTGGAAAAGGACGAGCTGATCTTGGAGATCAGCACGGATAAAGTGGATTCGGAAATCCCGGCGCCGGCATCCGGCAAGTTGGTGGAGATCTTAGCGGAGGAAGGCAAAACCGTCAACGTAGGTGCGGCCATCGCTCGCATCGACACGAATAGCAACGGGCAAGCTGTTGTCAGGCCGGCAGCCATTCCAGCCAAAGAGGAAGCTGCACCTGCCGTAAACATTCCGATTTCTGCGGAGAATATTTCCATTGCGATGGACTCGACTTCGCGGGAAGCCGGCGAGAGGCCGAAAAAGTTCTTGTCCCCATTGGTGAGACGCATTGCGAAAGAGAATGGGATTTTGTTGAGTGCGCTCGATTCTCTGCCAGGTTCGGGAGCGAATGGCCGAATTACCAAGAGCGATATTTTAGATTACATTGCCAGGCAGCAAATTCCTCAGCCAGCAAAGCAGCCGATTTCCGTCCCAAGTGTAGAGATGCCAAGTCCGCAGCCGCTTGCACAACCAGTTGCAGCGAAAGGCGATTTGATCGAAGTCATTCCGATGGATCATGTGCGTAAGCGTATTGCCGAGCACATGGTCATCAGCAAGCACACAGCCCCCCACGTGACCTCCGTTGCCGAAGTGGATTTGACCCGAATTGTGAATTATCGAGAAAAAGTCAAGGATGCATTTGAGCAGCGCGAGGGGGTGAAGCTGACTTTTACGGCGTTTTTTGTCAGTGCCGCAGCTCGTGCGCTCAAGGAGTATCCGCTCATCAATAGCTCCGTCGAAGGCGACAACATCCTGCAAAAAAAGCTCATCAACATCGGCTTTGCCGTCGGTATGGACAGAGGGCTGATCGTTCCGGTTATTAAAGGTGCTGATCAATTGAATCTTCTTGGCATTGCTCGCGCACTGACGGATTTGTCCAATCGCGCCCGCGGCAAACAACTCAAGCCGGAGGAAGTCCAGGGCGGAACCTTCTCCATTACCAACATCGGCACTTTCGGCAATCTGTTCGGCACACCCATTATCAATCAGCCGCAAGTAGCCATCTTAGGCACAGGCGCCATCAAAAAACGCCCGGTAGTGATTGACGATGCCATCGCCATCCGCTCGATGGCCTACATTAGCTTAACGTATGATCATCGCATCATCGACGGTTTGTACGGCGGCTCGTTCTTACAGCGCATTGTGCAAATACTCGAGAATTTTGAGCTGGGAAAATAGGGGATTTCGATTAATCAGCACCGGTAGGCCTAGACAGAGCGAGATGAAGCGAATCGCCACAAAGGCACAAAGGTTTTTTGATGGTGGAAGATTTGGGCCAATCACGGAGGACAGATTCCCAGACGGCTTTGGCAGTATTATTGGTACTTGGTACTTCTTCGTGACTTTGTGCCTTGGTGGCATTCAAAAGGTCTGCAGGAGAAAATTTCGATAGGAAGCGAATCTAATGGCAGAAAAGTACAATGTAGTGGTAATCGGTTCCGGTCCGGGCGGGTATGTTGCCGGCATTCGTGCTGCTCAGCTTGGCTTAAAAACGGCGGTAGTGGAAAACGCGGAGATCGGCGGCATTTGTCTCAATTGGGGATGCATCCCCACCAAGGCGTTGCTGCACAGCGCCGGATTGTATCAGCAAATCCAGCGCTGCAGTGATTTCGGTATTCAGGCCTCTGGGCTTGGCGTTGATTTTCCCAAGATGATCAAGCATAGTCGTACCGTCGCCAATCGTCTTTCCAAAGGCATCGAGTTTCTGTTCAAGAAGAATAAGATTGACTCTATCCTTGGCAGGGGACGGATCATCGGCAACGGGAAAGTTGAGGTCACCCTGAAGGACAAAAAGACACAGATTCTCGAAGCTGATAACATTATCATCGCCACGGGCGCACGGCCGCGCACTTTGCCTGGCATAGAATTCGATGGCGAGCGAATTGTAAGCAGCAAGGAAGCGATGATTCTGCCGAAGCAGCCCGCCTCGATATTGATCATTGGAGCGGGCGCCATCGGGGTAGAATTTGCTTACTTTTATTCGGCCATCGGCACCAAGGTCACGCTGATCGAGATGATGCCGCAGATTCTGCCCATCGAGGATAGTGAGGTAGTGGATGTGGTCGTGCGCGCTTTCAAGAAACAAGGGATCGAAATTCTGACCGGCTCAAAAGTCGAGCAATTGCAGAAAAGCGGCAAAGGTGTGCAGGTTCGTCTTTCCGGAAAAGATGGTCAAAAAGAAATTGCGGCGGAAGTTGCCTTGGTGGCCATAGGCGTGCAAGGAAACGCGGAGGGCTTGGGATTGGAGGCTTTGGGCATCAAAGTCGAAAAGAGCTTCATTCAGGTTGATAAGAAGAGTTATCGGACAAACGTCGACGGTATTTATGCAATTGGTGACGTGAACGGCCCGCCGTGGCTAGCGCACGTTGCTTCAATGGAAGGAGTTGTGGCTGCCGAGACTATTGCCGGTGTCGAGCATCAGGCGGTGGACTATAATAATGTCCCAAGCTGCACCTATTGCCAGCCGCAGGTGGCAAGTCTGGGTTTGACTGAGGAAAAAGCCAAGGCATCGGGTTATGAAATCAAAGTCGGGAGATTCCCATTCCGGGCGAACGGTAAGTCTTTGGCCATGGGACACAATGATGGCTTTGCCAAACTGATTTTCGATGCCAAGTACGGCGAGCTGCTCGGAGCTCACATCGTTCACGCTGAAGCCACCGAGATGCTGGCTGAATTAGGCGTAGCAAAGACCTTGGAGACGACCGCCGAGGAAATCCTTGCGACGATGCATGCTCATCCAACGCTGACTGAAGTCATTAAGGAAGCCGCTGAGGATGCCTATGGCCGGGCGATTCATATCTAACGCTGAGGTAGTATGGAATTCTTGCAGGAAACAAAAGTTCTTGATAATGGCCTGGTGCGACTGGTAGATTTTATGGGCGGCGACGTCGCCGTTGTGCAGGCGGCACGGGTTTCATTTGGCAAAGGAGCGACTGAAGCGGAACGTGACCGAAAATTGGTGCACTATCTCATGGCCAATCGTCATGACACCCCCTTTGAGCACTCCGTCTTCAAGTTTCACATAAAATGCCCAATCTTTGTCGCCCGCCAATGGTTTCGCCACCGCATGGCCAGCTATAACGAGATTTCCGGCCGCTATACCACGATGAAGGAAGAGTTCTGCTTGCCGGAAGTGCTGCGCACGCAGAAAGGTAAAAACTACCAATACGAAAATCTCGATGCAGACACGAATGACGAAATGAAAGCAAAGATTCAACAGCATTACCAGTCAGCCTACGAGTTGTACAAGCTGCTTTTGGCGCGAGGAGTTGCCAAAGAGCACGCCCGAATTGTCTTGCCGCTTTCTCTCTACACCCAGTTTTATTGGACGATAAACGCCCGTGCGCTGATGAATTTTCTTTCTCTTCGTTTGGAGGAGCATGCGCAGCTTGAAATCCGCCAATATGCGCGGGCCATTTCGGAGATTTTTCAGCAAAAAATGCCGTGGACCTTTGAGGCTTTTGCCAAATACGTTATAGCCGGTGAAGAGTGGACAGAAGAATAGAGCCATATTTAAGCTGAAACTGGATAATGATGGAAGAGAGAGAAATCAGGCGCAAGCCAGATTGGCTAAAAATTCAGGTATCCGGCGCGGGGAGCTTTAGCCAAGTAAAACGAATTGTCGACAACCAGCAATTGCACACGGTCTGCCAAAGCGCTCGCTGCCCAAACATTGGCGAATGCTGGGCGCGGCGGACGGCCACTTTCATGATCTTGGGGAACGTATGCAGCCGAAATTGTGGTTTTTGTGCCGTCGCTTCCGGCAAGCCCGGACCTTTGGATCCGGACGAGCCGTCCAGGGTGGCGGAAGCCGTCGAAGCCTTAGGGCTGCGCTATGCTGTGGTGACCTCTGTGACCCGCGACGATTTGCCGGATGGAGGCGCAGCTCATTTCGCTGAAACCATCCGGGCAATCAAAAAGCTGCAACCCAAATGCGCGATTGAAGTTTTAATACCGGATTTTCAGGGTTCACCGACAGCCTTGCAAACCGTCCTTGATGCCAAACCCGACCTCCTCAATCATAATCTGGAAACTGTTTCCGAGTTATATAAACGAGTTCGGCCACAGGCAAGCTACCAACGGTCTCTGGAACTGCTGTGGCGTGCAAGAAAGCATAAAATGCGCACCAAGTCCGGCCTTATGCTGGGACTTGGCGAAAAGCGCAATCAAGTACAGCGCGCCATGCGAGACCTGCGGGCAGTCGATTGCCTAATTTTGACTCTCGGGCAGTACTTGCAGCCTTCCAAGCAACACTTGCCGGTCGATCGCTACGTTCTCCCTGAGGAATTTAGCCGGCTAAGACACGACGGCTATGCGATGGGCTTTGAATACGTGGCGGCGGCCCCGCTCGTTCGCAGCTCTTACCACGCGGAAGAACAGCTCCATACCAAAAATTCTGAGACAAAAACCAGTATGGAAAAAACCGCTCAGGAAACACAGTAAAATACGCGAAAGCCCTTCTCTGAGTTCTTGATTCGTGCCCTTTTGCATTTTTCGCGGACGAGAAGGCTTTTCCGATTCATCATGGAAACTTGATTCACGAATGAAGAAATCGATGCAAAGCAAGACCGTTACAGAATCCGCAACGGAAACCTCCTATCTGGCTCTTCCAGCCGATGCCAACACCATCGGCTCGATTTTTGGCGGTCGCATCATGGAGATGATGGACATGACCGCGGCCATCTGCGCACGTCGGCACTCCAATTTGCGCGTGGTCACCGTTGCGGTGGAAGGGATGCGCTTCTATCAGCCATTGCAGGTTGGTTTGGTGATCAAGTTTCTCGCCTCTGTCAATCGAGCTTTCAGCAGCTCGATGGAGGTCGGCATAAAGGTCATGGGCGAGGACACCTACTTGGGCCAAGAATTTCACGCTGCTTCGGCTTATTTTGTTATTGTCGGTTTGGATGAAAAAGGTAAGCCTGCAAAAGCTCCTGAGCTGGTTCCGGAAACAGAGGCGGAAAAACGCCGATGGCAGGAGGCCGAAGAAAGAAGGCAGAAGCGGAAGGAATGAAAAATTCTTTCCGGTTCAAGTCTTTATCGCGAGATTGCCTTGCGATGTAATCACGCAAAGATCCTCTCGATTGCTGCAATGCTTCATGAGATCGGAAAGCTTTGTTGATAGGCCGCAACGGGAGCCATCGGCTTTTTTTGACCGAGAGTGAAAAGCACTATGAGGGGGCTTGTTGCATAAAATGGGAATGCGAAGGTCAATTTCCAACGAAAGCGAGAACACTTGCCCCAAATAATCGAAAAGAGTCGCCGCGTGGTGGAAATCCGCCGGTTCATCAAGGAATTTTCCACTTTTGTAAAATATCGCAATGCCGTCTCGACGTTGTGCAAGGAGACGATGCGCCTGTTCAAAGCCTCCGGCGTGGTTTTGCTTTTGGAAACGGATTCCAAAGAAGTCATGGAAGTTGCAAGCATTTGTGGCTTTGAATCAGCGGCCAAATTGCCGAACCTGACAGGCGACGATCCGCTTTGGAATCTACTTCACAGCAGCAAACAGCCCGTGGAAATCCGCAACGACAGTCCCTTCGTCTCTATTCTGCAGGAATCCACGTTCATGAGGTCAATCGGACCTCAGTTTTCTTGCCGATTGATTGTCAGGCTGACTTTTAATGGCAAGACGATTGGGGCTTTGCTCTACAGTTTGCCGGCCAGTTCTGTAGTCAATTTTAGCACCGTTAGGCCGGTGCTTGCCGAATTGGGAGAGCGCGCAGGTGTTACCCTGCGTCATGCCCGCCTGCTGCGCAACCTCAAGCGAGAATCGCAGGAAAAAGACTTGCTTCTGGACATTGGTCGCAAGATCAATTCCACACTTAATCTGGACGAGCTGCTGAATCTCATCTTGGACTCTTTGCAGCAAGTAGTGCATTATGACAAAGCCGCCATTTCCCTCGTCGACCATCGCACCAAAATAATCGGCAAAATCGCTCGCCGCGGGCCGCAAAACATCCCGGAAAATATGTTGATTCTCAAGGTGCTAGAAGGATTGTGTGCTTGGGTATTGAATCATCAGAAACCGGTAGTCGTGGAGGACGTTTCGCAGGAAACGCGGTACTACGCCTTGTACAACGACACTAAGTCTGAGATGGATGTGCCGATCATAAGCAGAGACAACATCCTTGGTGTCTTTAGTTTAGAAAGTAATATGATTGGGGCATTTTCACGACGTGATCGCCGGCTGGTGCAAGCGCTTGCCGGTCAGGCGGCTATTGCTATCGAAAACGCCAGATTGTTGCAGGAAATGCTGGAAAAGCAGGAATTGGAGCGCGATCTAAAAATAGCGCGGAGGTTTCAACGTGCGCTCCTGCCCCGAACCTTGCCGCGCGTTTCAGGCTACGATTTTGCTGCGATCAACGTGCCCAGCAAGACAGTCGGCGGCGACCTCTATGACTTTATCCAGTTTTCCGATGGCAAAATCGGTATCGCCATCGGCGACGTGGCGGGCAAAGGCACTCCCGGAGCCATCATCATGGCAATGCTGTATTCCACCTATCGCGGGCTGGTGCGACAAAAGATGCCAATGGACAGGATGATGCATGACCTCAATAATCTTCTCAAGAAACGAATTTCTCCCTCCAGCTTTATTACCTTTTTCTATGGCGAATTAAATCCTTCTACCGGAGAGTTTGTTTATAGCAACGCCGGCCACTGTGTGCCCTTTTTGTTGCGGGCCGATGGACGGGTTGAAAGATTGACGGAGGGTGGGTTGGTTTTGGGATTTCTCTCTGACATGAAATATGAAGTGGGGAGGACGCAACTGCAAATGGGTGACCTGCTTTTGCTCTTCACCGATGGGGTGACGGAAGCCATGCCTGCCGGCAAGAATGAAATTTTTGACGAAAGCAGGTTGTTGACTTTGCTGCATGAAAATAGGGATGCCTCTTCGCTGGTGCTGTTGCGGCGTATCTATCACAAAGTCAAAGCCTATACAGGCTCCTCTCGACCTCAAGACGACCTCACCGCCGTGGTTGTCAAACTGGGTCAAGCTGAGAAAGGCAATAGCTCAAAAGCAACGCAAGATGGAAGCCCATCCTACACGATTTAATGTGCAAAAATGAGAAGTATTTTCCGATAGAAAGGATTTGCTAAGATGGCTGTACTAAATGTCATCAAATATGGTCGCCCGATGCTGCGCACGAAAGCCAAGCCGTTCCGGCCGGAGGAAATTGATGACAAATTTATCGAAGACATGATCGAAACCATGAAAAAGGAAGACGGCGTTGGCTTGGCAGCTCCGCAGGTGAATGTATCCAAGCGCCTCATCGTCGCAACTGATCTTGAAAAAATCTATGTGATCATCAATCCGGAGATTGTAGCGAACAGCGAAAAAAGCTCTGTGGATCGTGAGGGATGTCTGAGTTTGCCGACCTTGCAGGCGGAGGTCGAGCGTTCAGATAAAATCGTCATTCGAGGATTGAACCGGAATCTCAAGCCTGTTGAAATGAAAGCTGATGGGCTTTTTGCCAGGGTTCTGCAACATGAAGTAGATCATTTGAACGGAGTCCTGTATATTGATCGTGCCGATCTTTCGACGCTTGTTTGGCTTAAGGAACAACCAGGGAAAGGCGATCCCTTGCGGATACCGGCAACATTGCAGGAAGTCAAAAACGTATTCAAGGAAAAGTACCATCGCAATGCCAATGATTTGGTTTTTGAACCCAAGGAGGAAGCTTATGTCGGCGTTTCATCTGAGTAGCCCCTGCTACTTCCTGTAATAACCAAATCGTTTAAAGCGTGGAGTTGAAAAAAACGGCTTGCTTTCTTCATCGAGAAAATGTAGCTTTACCTGCCACAAAAAATCTGCAATCGAAAAGCCGTGTAAAAGGAGAAAGCATGCCAAGGGATAAATCTCGGTATGTGCGAAAACTGTCAGGGGCGGAGGCCATTGATCGATATGTCATGATCATGCAAGATCAATTGGACGTTTTTCCAAAACCCGGGGTAGGCTTCAAGCTTAAAATCGGTGATAAAGAATACGACTCTCAGGTCAAAGCGGTGGACTGCTGGTGCCGGGGACCACAAAAGCCGCATGTGCATTATCGCCTTGATCTCGCCGCTTTTTTTGAATCGTTCCGGCCTCATTTCGGGCAAATCATTTCTGTAGAAAAAATCAAGGACGGGATGTACGAGCTCAAATAGGGATCGTTGATGAAGGCCATTATCTTAGCCGCCGGGTACGCCACCAGACTTTATCCCTTGACCAAGGATCGCCCAAAGCCGCTTTTGCAGGTAGGAAAAGCTACCATTGTTGAACATTTGCTTAAGCGCTTTGCTTCTTTGTCTCTATTGAACCACGTCTATATTGTCACCAATGCCAAGTTCTACCCCATTTTTTCCGAATGGGCCGGGACGATGAACCGGGAGAAAGTCTATCCGAATTTTGAAATAGAAATAATCAACGACCACACCACCAGCAATGAAACCCGCCTGGGGGCGATCGCCGATATTCAATTCGTCCTTGACCAGAAAGACGTCAAAGAAGATCTTTTAGTCACCGCCGGCGACAATATTTTTACCTTTGATTTCCGTGAATTGCAGGCCGTTTTCGATCAGAACAACAGCGACGTGATTGTCGCTCACAAAATCGACAAACTGGAAAAGCTCCAACGCACAGGCGTGGTGGAGCTGGACGGAGACAATCGTGTGATCGGCTTTGAGGAAAAGCCGGAGAATCCCAAGTCTCCTTACGCTTGTCCGGCACTCTACATATACAAGTCTTCGACGCTTCCGCTATTTAAGAGATATTTGTCAGAAGGTCAAAATTCCGATGCTCCTGGTAACTTTATCACTTGGTTGCACAAAATCGTTCCTGTCTGTGCTTATGTAATGACGGCCCGCTATTATGATATCGGGAATTTAGAGTCCTACCAACAAGTTTGCGCCGAGCTTGGAACGAGCTAACAGAACGTTTGCAGGGGAAGGCTCCTTGGCCATAGGATGATCGCTTGCCGTACTCGATCTTCCTGCACTTGGGGGACAATACTTAAATCCCCAGTTCTACGCATTTCTCAAATTTTCTGTCAGTCCTGCAGTTATCCGGCCAATAGCAATTCACCAAACGACTGATTCCGGCTTTTAGCTTGCTTTTTACAGCTTCGTTTTTTAATTTAAACGCGCTCAAAAGTCAGCTTGGTTATGCCTCTCTAAGCGCTCTTAATCACCAATAAAAGCGTTAAACTTGCTTATGTGAGATATAAGCAAAAATGGGAGTAGAAATGAATAGCACCAAAGACCTTTTTATTGGCCTGGACCTGGGTGGAACTTTCATCAAATATGCCTTGGGGAATTCTGATGCCCAACTTTTGATCAAAGGGAAAAAACCAACCGGAGCTGACCAGCCTAAAGAGGCCATTTTCGCTGTCATTTTTCAGGCAATCGATGAGCTGATATCGCAAGCGGAGGAATTGGGCGGTCGCGTTGCGGCGATTGGTTTCGGTAGTCCCGGCGCAGTCGATTTCGATCATGGCAGGTTGATGGGGAACACTCCCAACATAGCTGACTGGGGCGATGCGGATATTCGAAGCACTATCGAAGGCCGTTATGGCATTCCACTATGGGCTGATAATGATGCAAATGTGATGACGCTGGCAGAGGCGCGCCAAGGCGCTGCGAAAGGCTTAAAGCATGTCATTACTCTCACTTTGGGAACGGGAATCGGCGGAGGGATTATAATTGATGGAAAGTTGCATCGTGGTGTGAATTATGCCGGCGCAGAGTTGGGGCACGTCACCATTAAATACGATGGTGAGCCCTGCAATTGCGGCGGCATTGGTTGCATTGAGCAATACGCATCGGCTCCGGCGATGGTGCGCCATTACAGGGAAAAGCTCTCCAAGTCCGGCAAGACCGCGCTACATAGAGTCACAACAGAAACCATTTTTTCCCAAGCCAAAAAGGGAGAAGCGGAAGCAATGGCCACCATCGATGAGACGTGCGAGTATTTGGGCGCCGCGCTGGCGAGCATCTTGAATATATTTAATCCACAAATCATTGTCATTGGCGGCGGCGTTGCCGATGCCGGCGATGAGTTTATGCAACAAATCTGGAATGCCATGGAGCGTCGCGCCATGCCGCCATCGTTAATTGATTTGAAGCTTGTTCGCGCCCAATTGGGCAATGACGCCGGCATGGTGGGAGCCATTGACCTCGCCGCTGAGATGTACTACGCAAATGGCAAGGTCAAAGACTGACAGAACGTTCCGCAAACAGTGGTAGCCCCTATTCGTCGAAACCCCACCATTCAGACAGCGGAGATGGATCGTGAAGATTTTAGTAGCAAACGTCGGCAGCACCTCCTTCAAATTCAAGCTCTATGATATGCCGGCTGAGGGTATTTTAGCACAAGGGAAGATCGAGAATATTGGCTCTCCTGAATCGCCTTACCAATTCGAAGTCGGAGCCTCAAAGGCTGACGGCGTCGAGAGCTTTCCCGACTACGAAGATGCCCTCAGCAGGACCATAAAGTTTTTAACCGAGGGGAACGACGCAATTTTACGCTCGCTCAAATCGTTGAGCGCGATCGGGTTCAAGACCGTCCATGGGAAGGGGATGCGCGAGTGCTGCTATTTGGATGAGCCAACCTTGGCAGCGATGGAAGCTTACAATTTCTTGGCACCTGCGCACAACCCGCCGTATATCAAGGCTATCAGAATATTTGCCAAGTTGGTGCCGGAGATTCCACTGGTCGGCTTGTTCGAACCGGCTTTTCATCGTTCTATCCCTGACTATGCTTACACCTACGGAATCCCCTACGATCTTACCCAAAAGCATGATATTCGCAAGTACGGTTTCCACGGCGCGTCTCATCGATACTTAGCTGAAAGGGCGCCCGCCTTTCTTGGATTAGAT
>Ga0172371_10007740_pt1 | contig 15198 bp, 6 predicted proteins | sample Lak12m_FD_114543 | JGI IMG/M metagenome (GOLD analysis project Ga0172371, IMG submission 114543) | Freshwater microbial communities from Kabuno Bay, South-Kivu, Congo - kab_022012_12m | ecosystem: Environmental > Aquatic > Freshwater > Lake | place: Democratic Republic of the Congo: South-Kivu... | reverse complement strand
GCTTACGGATCTGAACCAGTACGGCCTGCGTCCCTTCCTGGAGCCGATGCTGACGGACAAGCAGCTTGTCTCGGTTGCTATCAACGGCACTGCGTCCACGCAATACGACCCCCAGGGGGCCTCCAGCCTCAAGGCGGGCATGCAGGTGACGAAGCTGGTCGTGCGGGACGCGAAGAACTCGCTCCCTGCCACTCCATTGGAGGCGAAGCTGCAGGCCGACGCTTCCCTCCGCAAAGGAGTGGCCGACGTGCGGCAGTTCCAAGTCACGCTGACGCCCACCGCGCGTGCCAGGAACGAGGTGGGGCTCAGCGGCCAGATTGACATGTCGCAAACCAACGCGATTACGGGCCAGCTCAAGCTCGTGGCCGAGGCGTTGGATCTGACGAGCTATTACGACCTGTTTGCCGGGAAGAAGCCCGATCAAGGCGCACCAAGCCCTGCGCCAACGAGCCCTGCATCCGCGCCTTCGGCCACCGAAAAGGAACCCGAGGCCACGCGGTTCCCGTTCCGTAACTTCAGGGCCGAGGCGAGCATCCGCCGCCTCTACCTGCGCGAGGTCGAGGTCGCGGATTTCCAGGCGGCGGCGAAGCTTGATGGTGGCCGGGTGGTATTGAATCCCTTCAAGTTCAGCCTGAACGGCGCGCCGGCAGACATGACGCTCGACTTGGATATGGGTATCCCGGGCTACAAATACGACCTGACGTTGAACGCGCAACGCATGCCGCTAACACCGCTAATCAATTCATTCCAACCCGAGAGCAAGGGCCAGATGGGCGGCACGCTCACCGCGCAAGCCCGATTCGGCGGCGCAGGCGTAACGGACGCCAGCCTCCAGCGGAATCTCACCGGCCAGTTTGATGTGATCACCACCAACCTCAACCTTGCCGTTGTGAACATCGAGAACCGCCTGCTGAGATCCGTGGTCAATGTGGTCTCGCTGGTGCCCGATCTCTTTCGGGACCCGGTCGGAGCGGGCGCACGGCTGTTGGGGGGATTGCTGGGCAAAGCGGGGAGCACCGGCGGACTGGCGGATGAGATGCGGCAAGCGCCGATTGACTCGATCCTCGCGCGCGGCGTCATCGGCTCAGGCCGGGTTGACTTGCAGCAAGCCGTGGTGCAGAGTTCGGCTTTCCAGGCGAATGCCCGGGGCGCGATCACCCTGGCCGCGCCTCTGACCAACTCGATGCTGCAAGTGCCGGTCGCAGTGTCGCTAAAGCGCTCGCTCGCCGAGCGGATGAACTTGCTGCCCCCTAACACACCGACCAATGCAGCCTACGCCAAGCTGCCCGATTTCCTCACCATGAAAGGCACGATCGGCAAGCCTGAGGCGGCCATTAACAAACTCGCTCTGGTCGGCACCGCGCTTACAGGAGTTGGGGGCAGTGTTCAGGGCGCAGGCGGCATCCTCCAGGAAGTGGGCGGACTGCTGACTGGCCGGCCGCGCGGTGCCACCAACGCCCCGAGTGCCACAGCAACCAACGCGCCAACCAACGCCGTCTCGGGGCTCCTGCAGGGCCTGGGAGGACTTCTTCGACAAGACCCGGCAGGCGCAACCAATCAGCCCGCGACCAATCAGTCACCGGTCAATAGCCTCCTCGACGGGTTGTTAGGCCCCGGGAAGAAGTAGGCGTTTGCTTTCCGCAGGTATCCTGCTAGAACGCTCCCGATGCAACCTCTCATTGACTACCTGAATCGGAACCAGTCGCGGGCCATTAAGGAACTCTGCGAGTATGTCCGCTTTCCCAGCGTCTCCGCCCAACCCCAGCACCGCCAGGACCTGCGCGCGTGTGCCCAGTGGGTCGTCAAGCACTGCCAGCAAATCGGTTTGGAAGCCCGGCTTTGCCCCACCCAGGGCAACCCAATCGTTGTTGCCAAGACTCCATGCGCCAAAGCGCGAACCGGCCACCGCCCGCATTTTGTCGTTTACGGCCACTATGACGTGCAGCCGCCCGAACCGCTCGACCTCTGGAAGTCGCCTCCCTTCGAGCCCCGTATCGTGGGCCGCTCTCTCTTTGGACGCGGGGCCAGCGACAACAAAGGCCAGAACCTTGCCCATCTCAAGGCCGTCGAGGCTTATCTCAAGACCGGCACCGAACTGCCGTGCGACCTGACCTTCGTCATCGAGGGCGAGGAAGAGGTCGGCAGTAGAAGTCTGGCGTCATTTCTTAAAGCGCAGCGCGCCGAGCTGCGCTGCGATGCCATTGTCATTTCGGACACGGGCATGCCGACGCCTCGGCATCCCGCTCTCACCTACGCGCTGCGCGGCATCACTGGTTTCGAGGTGACGCTCCGCGGCCCGGCGCGCGACCTGCATTCGGGAATCTTCGGCGGGACCGTGGATAACCCGGCAATGGCCTTGTGCCAGTTGCTCGGAAAGCTCCGCGATAACCATGGGCGTGTCGCCGTCCCCGGCTTCTACGACGAAGTCGAGCCTTTGTCGGCCTACGAACGGAAGCAGTTCAAACGCCTGCCATTCAACGCCAGCGAATACCGGAAATTCCTGGGCGTGCCGGCATTGTTCGGCGAGCGAGGCTTCACGCCCATCGAGCAGCGCTCCGCCCGGCCCACGCTCGAAATCAACGGCCTGACCAGTGGCTACCAGGGCGAGGGCAGCAAGACCATTGTGCCCGCCTGGGCGCGCGCCAAGATCACCGTCCGCCTGGTGCCAAAGCAGGACCCAATCCGCATCGCCAAACTGGTGCGGCGCCATCTGGAAAAGCTGTGTCCCCCAACCGTCCGCCTGGAGATCAAGTCCGGCCACGGCGCCGAAGCGTATTTGGTTTCCCCTACCGGCGCACAGGCGCAGGCCGCACTACGAGCGCTAAAGCTGGCTTTCGGCTGCGAGCCGGTCCTGCTGCGCGAAGGCGGCTCGATTCCCATCGTCAATGACTTCAAGAAGATCCTGCGTGCCGACGCACTGCTCGTTGGCCTGGCGCTGCCCGACGACAACGCCCATTCACCCAACGAGAAGTTCGACCTGGATTGCTTTGCCAAAGGCCAGTTGATGAGCGCCTACCTGTGGCAGGAGTTGAGCAAGCTGTGATCTGTGTCCTGCCGCTACCTGGTCTTATATCGGGGCCGGCGGCGATCAGGCCCGAGCCCAAGATTCTAGCTCGGCCGCCAGTCGTTCCAGGGGCAACCCGACCACGTTGGTGTAAGAGCCTTCAATCTTCTCAATGATTAAATCGCCTTCTTCCTGGATTGCGTAGGCGCCTGCTTTGTCGAGTGGGTTCACGCGGTTGAGGTAGCGCCGGATCTTCACCGCGTCCAAGGGATGAAACGTGACGGCGGTGGTCTCCGCGAACACCGCCTGGCGATGTCCACGCAGATGGAGCAGGCAAATGCCGGTGACCACCTGGTGCGTGCGGCCTTGGAGCTGTTCCAGCATCCCGCGCGCCTCTTCAAGTGTCGCCGGCTTGCCGAACAACATGGACTCCAGAGTGACGAGAGTGTCGGCGGCTAGCACCAGTGCGTCGGGCTGCTTCTTCGCCACCGCGCGGGCTTTGCGATAGGCATTAACCAGTGCCAACTCGCGTGCGGTCATTTGCTCGTGATGAATCTCCGCCACCTCGGCGGGCACCACCTTGAAGTCGAGCCGCAACCGGCTCAACAGCTCCGCCCTTCGCGGGGAAACGGACGCGAGAATCAGTGGCGGCAAATCCTTCAGTGCGGCTCGCATGCCCAGAGAATATTCAGCCGGCAGACGAGAGTCGAGTGCCGAAAGAATGCCAAATCACCTGAAGCCAGCAGCGCTTCCCTCCGGGCCGTGCAGGGATTCGTGAGCTGTAAAGCCCTGCAAAACAGCAGATTCCACCTTCTATTCTGCGCACTTCATCACAATGCACGACTGCGGCACACAAAATGCTTTAGCGGTGCCGTAGATTAATGAAAAAAACTCAACAAAAGTGTTGACGGAAATCGCGCATCCTGCATAATCTCATTCAATGACGGTTTTTTGAACAGGTGTCTCGGTAGAGACCCGAGAACCGTTGGATGGAAGGAACTGTTGGTGGGTCGAATTTATGAAGACGAATAATTCGGTGAGGATGATGGGAGGAGTAGTGGTTGCTGCAGCTCGTGGTTGCAGCTTTGCTCGTAGCCTCACAGGCGAGTGCGATTATCGCTTTCGACACTCCGAGCACAACTGCAGGAAACCAAGGAGGGGCTCCTTATACGTACGGCTTCGACTTGGGAATGCAATTTACGGTTAATAATCCTGGCGGCATCAGAATTGATCAACTTGGAGTGTTCGATGATGGGCGAGATGGGTTCGGAGGCGCCACCATAACCGTGGCGGTTTACGACATGACGGGCACCGCTTTGGCATCATTGCCATTTTCTGGCACCTCGGGATCGTTTATATCAGATAACGCCCCAACTTATTATAGTTCATACCGGTTCCTGCCTCTGACCACGCCTCTCGTACTTTCTGCGAACTCGACCTACATGATTGTGGCCAGTGGTTTGGGGACTAGCGCGAACAAGGACTACAATTCTGATGGCGGCACTTCATCTCTAATATCCCACTACACTGGTCCTTATGTGTCATTCCCCACCGGACCCACCAGCGGGAACTATTACAATATCAGGACGGATGGCAGCCCAACGGTGGCTTTCCCAACGGTGCACGACGCAGCTGGGGGGACGGGGCCGATCGGTCGTTATGGAGCTGGCACGTTTGATTTCACCCCGGTGCCGGAAGTGGCAACGTTTGGCGCGGCGGCGGTCGGTCTGCTGGGCCTAGTGTATGGTGCGCGCCATCTGCGAATTCGTCGCAAAGTACAGGGTGCCTGAGCGATGGTAACCAGGTTCTTCTGAAAGAGCGGTTGGTGTAAGTTTACTCATAATCTGTCGTAGAAAGGTGTGAAAGGTGTGAAGTCGTGGCCGTAACCCGGAGGCCGTCACGAGCACAAACGCCAAGGGCGGCTTTTCCAGCGGCCTGCAAAATTCAAGATGTAATCAGCTCTAAAGCGGGGCTAAATTAGGGGTGAGATTCCGCCTCACGCCTCGCCCACTGGCTTCAGATTCGGCGCTGAAATTCTCGTCTGCCCCGGCCTGGGCGCAGCCCCCGCAGCACTGCCGTGACAGTCCCGCCCCCGCCCCGAGTCCGCCAAGCGATTTGTCACCCAACAAGCTGTCAAGCGACTTCCGTAAAACAGGACTTTGCTTTACCAACTTCACACCTTTTTGCGACAAATACAGGCTTCACACCTTTTTCGCGCGTCCCCTGCGGGTCCAATCGCGTAACCTGCTTATTCTCTGGCACTTGAGCGGCATGTAGCCCCGGAATAGGGATTGCGACAGATTATGCCCCGCCGCCGAAAGTTGCGACAACTTCACACCTCGGGCACTTTGCCGCCCTATGCCCCTCTTCCCCTGGAAATGCCTTGAACACAACGCTTTATTCCCTTGATCAAAGCTTTGTAGTTCAAGGCTGATCAAGGCTGTTTGCGACAGATTGTGCGTCAACTCGCAACAACTCGCACTTGACAAAATTCCCTCGATACTGGACATTAGTCCAGTATGAATGCGCTTACCGAACGACAGCAGCAGATTCTGAGTTTTATTCAGGGCAAACAAGATTCTGGAGGCCTCACTCCTACCCTCCGCGAGATCGCGGCACATTTCCGTTTCCGCAGCCCGAATGCGGCGCTGGCGCATGTGCAGGCCCTGCGCCACAAGGGATACTTGAGAAGCCTGGCTGGCCGAGCCCGCTCCCTCCAGGTGGTGGCCCCCAACACGCCCAAAGGCCGGTTCCGGCCACGGGTGGTGTCCGTGCCAATCTACGGCTCCATCCCCGCCGGACTGCCCGCAGACACGGCACAAGAAGAGGAAGGCTGTGTGCTGATTGACGTGGAGACGCTTGGCATCAAGCCAACCGCCCGGACCTTCGGTCTGAAGGTGCGCGGGGACTCGATGATCGGCAAGAGCATCGTGGACGGTGACATTGCCATCATCGAGCATGGCGTGCAGCCGCGGGCTGGAGATGTTGTCGCCGCGCTGATTGACGGTCAGGTAACGCTCAAGACGTTCGTCATGCAGCGAGGCAAACCGCATTTGCGCGCGGAGAATCCCCGTTACCCCAGCCTTATCCCGCAAGAGGAATTGCAAATCCAGGGCGTCATGGTCGCCCTGGTTCGCAAGCGCAAATGAGCGGACCCAGTGGACTCATGTAACGATGTAACCCATTTAACTCATGTAACCCATGCCTCTGCTGTCGTCCCCGCGCTCGATCGTGCATTTGGACGCCGATGCCTTCTTTGCCTCGGTGGAGCAGGCGGCGGACCCGCGGCTGCGTGGTAAACCCATCGCCGTGGGCGGCGAAAAGCGCGGCATCATCGCCTCGGCTTCGTATGAGGCCCGCAAGTTCGGCATCTACACACCGATGCCCACCACCCTGGCGCGCCGGCTCTGCCCCCGGCTGATTCTGCTGCCGGGCGATTTCGACAAGTACGAGCTCTTCTCCCGCCTGATGTTCTCCTACGCGTACGACTTCACGCCGGACGTGGAGATCGGTTCGATTGACGAGGGCTATTTCGACCTGACGGGCGTGCGCAAGCCGGCAGTGAACATTGCCGAAACGATTCGCCACGCCATCCGCCAGGCGCTTAAACTCCCCGTCAGCGAGGGCATCGGCAGCAACAAGCTCATCAGCCAGATTGCCTCCAAAGTGCAAAAGCCCGCCGCCTTTCAATTCGTGCCAGCCGGGGGCGAAGCGGGCTTCCTGGCCCCGCTCCCCAACAAGTGGTTGCCGGGGGTCGGCCCCAAGACGGCGAACCAGTTGAATGCCGCCGGGCTGGCCCACATCGGCCAGATTGCGCAGACGCCGGCCGAGTTGCTGGGGATGGTCGTCGGCAACCTGGCGCCGCAGTTGCGCAGTTTTGCGCGAGGCGTGGACGACCGGCCAGTCGTGCCCGTGCGCGCGCCGGCCAAATCCTACAGCGAACAGGAGACCTTTGCGGCGGACACCACGGACGAGGGCTTCCTGGAGGCCACCTTACGGCGCATGGGAGACAAGCTCATGGCCAAGGTGCGCGCGGACGGCAAGAGCATCCGCACGCTCACCGTCAAGGTCCGTTACAACGACATGGACGAGGAGCAAGCCAGCGTGAGCCTGAATGAGCCCACGGATCTGGAGACGGAAATCTATGGCGAGGTCTCCCGGCTCCTGCGCAAAGCGTGGAAACGGCGAGTAAGCCTGCGGCTGGTCTCGCTCAAGCTCTCGAACCTCTACGACGGGCGCTTCCGGGGCTTGCTCGCGCTGGATGCCCCTGCCCGGCAGCACGAGGCGCAGCAGCGCCTGGCCGATGTCGTGGATGCGTTGCGCGAGAAGTATGGCCGCGGCGTGGTCCTGCGCGGGCATGATTTCGTCCTCCGCGCCCGACCGCTCGCAACTGCGAACGAACTGTTGCCTTTCGGCTCCACCTCAAGCCAGCAACTCAAAGAATCGCGCACACCTTATCGGGTCGCTGTTGTGCAACGGCAGCGGTTAGGCAATTCCGTCGCCCGGCTGCCGCCGGAGGCAAAAGCGCGGCAACGCATTAATGTATTCCCCGGCGCGGAACTCCGCTTTCATGCTTCCCGTTTTCCTCAACCCCCAACCACCGCCGCCCCCATTCGTCATTCCCCCCCCGTCCCGCTCAACGTCCACAGCTATTACTCGTTTCTCGACTCCACGCTTTCGATCAGCGCCATTATTGACTTGGCCAGGCGCCACGAGCTGCCGGCCATTGCCTTGACCGATCAGCACAACCTGCATGGAGCAGTAGAATTCGCCGAGACCGCCGATCGCGCGGGAATTAAAGCTATTATCGGCGCCGAGATCGAATGGAACGGCCAGCGGCTGTGCCTCTATGTCGAGGACCGAACGGGGTATCAGAATCTTTGCCGTATTCTGAGTGTCGAACATCCAACATCCAACATCCAACATCCAACACCCAACACCCGACTTCGGACTTCGGACTTCGGATTTCCCACTGAGGGGCTGCTCGCCGTCAGTCCCGCCGCCGAGCTGGCCCGGTTCTTCCCCGGGCGCTTTTACTTGGAAGTGAATAGTCCCGATGCCTTCAACCAGCACTCCCCTCCCCTGCCCTGCGTCGCTTCGTTCCCCATCCACTACGAACAACCTGCGGACCGCTGGAAGTACGACGTGGTGCAAAGCATTCGCACGCTGACACTCCTGCGGCAGGCGCATCCCGAGAAGCGGCTGGACGGCGAATACCATTTCCGGCCGTCGGCTGAGATGCAGAGGCTCTTTGCCGCGCACCCCGAGTTGCTCGCGCACAGCCGCGAGATCGCCGACCGCTGCTCTTTCGCCTTCTCCCTCGGCAAACCCCAGTTCCCCGGCTACGCGCCCGCGGACGGCTCTACGCCAGCGGACTTTCTGCGCCGGCTTGTTATGCAGGGACTCCAGCGCCGTTACCCGAGAGAGCACGCCCGCCTCAGGCCGCAGCTTGAGCAGGAATTGGCTATCATCACCGAGGTGGGCTACGAGGAATACTTCCTCGTCATGTGTGACATCCTGCAGGAATGCCGCCGCCACGGCATCGAATGGATCACGCGCGGCAGCGCCGCCGACTCGCTGGCCTGCTACTGCCTTGAGATCAGCGGCGTCTGCCCCGTCCGCTTCGATCTCTATTTCCGCCGCTTCCTGAACAAGGACCGCATGGCGCTCAACAAGCTGCCCGACATAGACGTGGATTTCCCCCATGACCGCAAAGATGACGTCATTGATCTGATCTTTGCCAAGTATGGCCCGGAGCGAACGGCCATTGTGGGCGGCTTCTCGACCTTCCAATCCCGCAGCGCCTTTGCCGAAGTGAGCAAGGTCCTGGGCGTCTCCGAGTTCCAGGTCCGGCGCATTACCGAGCGGCTGCCGCATTTTTCGCGGGTGGGCGAACTGGCCGAAGCCGTCGCCGGCATGCCGGAATGCCGCGATTTGCCGCTAGCCGAAGAGCCTTACCGCAGCGCGCTCCAGATGGCGCATTTCCTCGACGGCTTCCCCCGCTACCCCAAAATGCACCCATGCGGGCTGGTGATGTCGCGCCAGCCGATGAACGAAATCACCCCCTGCTTCGTCTCCGCCAAAGGCTACCCCACGACCCATTTCGACATGGACTCCGTCGAGGCTATAGGCCTGGTAAAGATGGATATTCTAGCCCAGGGCGGGCTGGCGGTGATGCGGGATGTGAAGGAGATGCTGAGGAGAAATCCGAAGCCCGAAGCCCGAAATCCGAAGGAAATCCGAAGGCCGAAGGCCGAAACCCGAACTTGTGGCGCAGGCTCCGTGGTCCTCTGCAAAGACTCTGGCGTAGTACAGACTTGTCGTTTACCAGCTACCGTGCAATCCACGGACACTTCGGATTTCGGATCTCGGGCTTCCTTCGGATTTCGGGTTTCGGATTTCGGATTTGCCCGCCAATCGTCGCTCAACCTCGAAGCGCTGGAACCGTGGGAGGACCCCGCCGTCTGGGACCTGATCGCCAGCGGTCAGGCGCGAGCCGTGCACCACATCGAAAGCCCCGCCATGATCTCCCTCTGCAAGATGTGCAACGTGCGGGACATTGACACGCTCATCGCCATCGTTTCTGTCATTCGTCCGGGCGCGGCCAACGAGTGCAAGAAGACGGAGTTTGCGCTTCGTTCCCAGGGTCTCCGCCCGGTGCGTTATCCGCATCCGTCGCTCGAAGCGTGCCTGCGCAGCACCTACGGGTTGGTCGTGTATGAAGAGCACATCCTCCAGATCTGCGAGGCCTTCGCCGGCCTGCCGCCCGGGCGGGCGGACATCCTGCGGCGTGCCCTGGGCAAGGAGAAAGCCGATGTCATCACCCAGATCCAAACCGAGTTCGCTGATTGTGCGCGCCGACTTGGCCGAACGGAGGAGGAGATCGTGGAAGTCTGGAACCTCGTGTCGGGCTTTCGCGGTTACGCCTTCTGCAAAGCGCACAGCACCGCTTACGGCGTCGAGGCCTACCAATCCGCGTGGCTCAAGCTCCATTTTCCCGCGGAATTCATGGCTGCGGTGCTCACCAACGGGAAGGGCTTTTACTCGCCGCTCGTCTATGTGCTCGAATGCCACCGCCTCGGCATCCCGCTGCTGCCGCCGTCCGTGAATGAGCCGGGACCGCAGTTTACGGTTACGGAGGAGAGAAGTCCGAAGGCCGAAGTCCGAAGCCCCAAGGAAGGCCGAGACCCGAAGGCCGAAGCACAAGCCCTGACCTCCGCTGCGCATTCGGACTTCGGACTTCGGACTTCGGACTTCGGACCTGCCATCCGCATCCCCCTCCTGCAAATAAAAGGCCTCACGCAGCGCACGAGCGAAATCATCCTGCGCGAGCGTGCTCGCGGCCCGTTCGCTTCGCTGGCCGATTTCTTCCTGCGCGTCCGGGCGCTTAACGAGGAAATGGAGGCGCTGATCCGTGTGGGCGCCTTCGACGACTTCGGCCAGAGCCGCACGGCGCAGTATTGGGCCTTCCGATCGCTGGGCACAAACGCAGGGCAGGCGTCCCGCTTGCCCCCGCCGAATGCGAGCGAGATGCTCAGGGGGGCAGGCGAGACGCCTGCCCTACTTCAGCAACTCTGGCTCCTGCCGCCAGGCCATCTCGATCGCCTTCCCTCCGTCCCGCTGGCCGAGTCCAGCCGCCGGCAACGCCTGCGTGATGAAGAAGAACTCCTCGGTTACCCGGCCAGCGGCCATCCGTTGGAGCTTTTCCCCGACATTGCCTGGGATACCTATTGCCCGATCAATCGCCTGGGTAACTACATCGGCAAGCAAGTCGTCACCTGCGGCCTGGTCATCGAGCAGCGTCTCTTCCATCAGGTCACCGGCGAGCCAATGAAGTTCATCACCATCGCCGATTGGACTGGCATCGTGGAGACCGAACTCTTCGCCCGCACCTACAAATCCTACGGCCTGAACACCGTCCGCTACCGCGTGCTTGAAGTCACCGCCACCGTCGAGGCATTCGAGAACGGCCGTGGCTTCACCCTGCGCGTGCTGCGGGCGGACAAACCGAGGATGAGGAAGTGACATGAAGCCCCGTCACCGCTATGGCCAAAGCCGTTCAGGATAGTCGCCGCGCTGAATGAGCTCGCGCACGCTCTGGATGACGCGAGGCCGGTCTTCGCGGTAAGTCACCCCGAACCACGAGTCGGGGGTGCGCAAGACCCGCAGCCGCGCCTGGCCAGCACTAACCAAGGTGTTCACCACCGTCGGAATGAAGAACTCCGCCTTCTCGTCCTGTCCGCGCTGATTGAGGAAAGCAACCAGTTCCCGCCGCAGATGCTCGAACATGGCCGGGGTGAAGCCCCATAGGTTTAGCGACACGATCTCCTCGCCCGTCAAAGGATGCACTTGTCCGCTGGCGTCGGTGTACTTGGCGGCATTGCCATTTCTTTCAATACGGGTCAGCTCAACGACGCTCTGCAGGTAATCATCGGCGGTAGTCCGGCAGACACCGCGGGCAACGCTGCCGAATTCGGAGAGCGTGTTCTTCAGAACGAACCCCACCATCGCGTAATCCGGGCTCCCGGACGCCAGGTGCCGGCTCAGCAACTTGAACGAGTTCATCCCGTAGAAGTCGTCCGCGTTGATGGCGGCAAAAGGCTCCTGGATCACGTCCGCTCCCATGAGCACCGCGTGGGCCGTGCCCCAAGGCTTCCGGCGATTCGAGGGCAGCGAAAACCCCGGCGGCAGCTTGTCCAATTCCTGGAATACATACTCGACGGCCACGCGCCGCTCGAACCGGCTGCCGATGTGCTGCTTGAACTGTTCCTCGATGTCCCGACGAATGACGAATACCAGCTTCCCAAACCCTGCGCGCAGGGCATCGAACACGGAGTAATCAATAATGGTCTCTCCACCCGGCCCGATGGGGTCAATCTGCTTGAGGCCGCCATAGCGGCTGCCGATGCCGGCGGCCAGAATCAGCAAGGTTGGTTTAGTCATAGGTCCAGTCATCTGTATCGGTCGTCATGTCGAGCGGCCGTGCGCGAGGCATCTCGTAGAGTGCACGTTAACGCTAAAGCCGCTCGTTCCGCAAGCGGGTGCATACTTTCTGTGATGTCCACTCCTCTCCTGAACGGGTGCCGTCAGCCGTCGCGCCAGACGCGCCGGGCAACCCACACCCGTAGCTGGCACAACCCGGGCACCCCTGCCACGGACACTCTATGGCGACTCTGCGGATGGGCTACGGTGTGGTCCCCATGTTGATCGGATCAACATGGGACACTCACTGGGTACTCTCCGGATACACGCCCTTGCTCCGTCGGTGCTCACGGTTGGGTTGATGGTCCGCTCGGCTGCCCCAATTCCTCGTAGCAGTGGCAAACTGATGCCCCCATCGGTGCCCAGCCAAATCCCGCTTGATTTGGCGACAACCACCCGTAGTTTCCTCGCATGCCAGAGCCTGGAACGTTAAACAACAGCTACACTCCCTTGCAGCAACCGAGGTCGCCTGCCTCGGACGCCAGCACCCCCCCTGCTCTTTCGCATCCCAGCCAGTTCCCGAGCCGGCACGTCGGCTCCAATGCCCAAGAGACCCAACAACTGCTCGAGCTGCTCGGTTACTCGAGCATGGATGCCCTGACCGAGGAAGCGGTCCCGTCACAGATTCGGCTGGCGCGCCCGCTGCAACTGCCACCGGGCCGCAGCGAGCACGAAGTTCTGGCGGCGCTCAAGGAGATAGCCTCGCAAAACCAGGTCTTCCGCTCGTACCTCGGCATGGGTTACTACGACTGTATCACGCCCGCGGTGCTCCAGCGCAACATGCTGGAAAATCCGGGCTGGTACACGCCCTACACGCCCTACCAGGCCGAGATCGCCCAAGGCCGGCTGGAAGCCTTGCTGAACTTCCAAACGATGGTCATTGACCTGACCGGCCTGGATGTGGCCAATGCCTCGTTGCTGGACGAAGCGACCGCCGCTGCCGAGGCCATGACCCTCTGTCACGGCCTGAAACCGGGCAGAAACATCTTCTTCGTCTCGGCGGACTGCCATCCGCAGACCACGGACGTGGTAAAGACCCGCGCCAAGGCGCGTGGGATCGAAGTCGTTGTCGGCGACCACGATACCTTTGCGTTTGACGGGCAGGTTTTCGGTGCGTTGGTCCAGTACCCGAACACCTATGGCGAGATTGTGGACTACAGCGGCTTCGTCCAGCAGGCGCATGCCGCGGGCGCGCTGGTCGCCGTCGCGGCGGATTTGCTGAGCCTGACGCTGCTCCGTCCGCCGGCTGAATTCGGCGCGGATATCGCCCTCGGCAGCGCGCAGCGTTTCGGAATCCCGCTTGGCTACGGTGGACCGCACGCCGCCTACTTCGCCACGCGCGACGCGCTCAAACGCCATACGCCCGGACGTATCGTCGGCGTCTCGAAGGATTCGCGTGGCCGGCCCGCCCTGCGGCTTGCGCTACAAACCCGCGAGCAGCACATTCGCCGCGAGAAAGCCACGAGCAACATCTGCACAGCCCAGGCCCTGCTGGCCAGCATCGCGTCCATGTACGCTTGCTATCACGGCCCGCGCGGCCTGCGGCAAATCGCCCAGCATATCCACCGACTGACCAAGGTGTTAGCACGCGGCCTGGAGCGGTTAGGGTATAAAGTAGGACAGGCGTCTCGCCTGTCTTCCCCACCCAGCTCTGCCTCCGCGCCGATGCCACGACAGGCGGGACGCCTGTCCTACTTCTTCGACACGCTGCGCATTGAGCTCGGCGAGAAACGGGCTGCGGATATTCTGAAAGCCGCCGAAGCACACCGGATGAATTTCCGCATTATCGGCGAGCAGACCGTCGGCCTTTCGCTGGACGAGACCACGACAGAGAAGGACCTGGTGGACATCTGGCGCGTCTTTAGTGACGACCGCGTTCCTGATTTCACTCCAGGCGAGCTGGCCCGGGACGTCAACGCCGAGTTCCCCAGCCCCCTTGCGCGGACAAGCCCGTATCTGACCCAGCCGGTTTTCAACCGTTATCATTCGGAGACGGAGATGATGCGTTATCTGAAGCGGCTGGAGTCGCGCGACCTGTCGCTGACGACCTCCATGATCCCGCTCGGCTCGTGCACGATGAAGCTCAACGCCGCGGCGGAGATGCTCCCGATCACCTGGCCAGAGCTCAGTCGTCTGCACCCCTTTGCGCCGCTGCGCCAGACGCGCGGCTGGCAGACCATTTTCCAGAACCTGGAGGAGTGGCTCGCCGAGATTACGGGCTTTGCCGGCATTTCACTCCAGCCCAATGCCGGCTCGCAGGGCGAATACGCCGGCTTGCTGGTCATCCGCGCCTGGCACGCCAGCCAGGGCGAGAGCCACCGCAACGTCTGCCTGATCCCGACTTCAGCCCACGGCACCAACCCAGCCAGTGCCGTCAGTGCCGGGCTCAAAGTCGTCGCGGTGGCCTGTGATAAGGAGGGCAACATTGACCTGGCCGACCTGCGCGCCAAAGCGGAGGCCAACCGAAACGAGCTGGCCGCTCTGATGGTGACCTACCCCTCAACCCACGGCGTGTTTGAGGAAGCGATTAAGGAGATCTGCGCCGTTGTTCATGCCAACGGCGGACAGGTCTATATGGACGGGGCGAACCTCAACGCGCAAGTCGGCCTCTGCCGGCCCGGCGATATCGGCGCGGACGTTTGCCACTTGAACCTGCACAAGACCTTCTGCATTCCACACGGCGGCGGCGGACCGGGCATGGGGCCCATCGCCGTGGCTCAACATCTGGTGGACTTCCTTCCAGGTCATGTCGTGGTAAACCTCGGGGGCGAGAATCCGGTGGGCGCCGTCTCCGCCGCGCCCTGTGGCAGCGCCAGCATCCTGCCCATATCCTGGGTCTATATCGCTGCGATGGGCGGCGCGGGCCTCACCCAAGCCACTCAATACGCGATCCTGAACGCCAACTACATCGCCCGCCGCCTGCAAAGCCATTTCCCCGTGCTCTACCGCGGCCACGGCGGTCTGGTCGCGCACGAGTGCATCCTCGACCTGCGCCACTTCAAGAGCGTCACCGTCGAGGACGTCGCCAAGCGCCTCATGGATTACGGCTTCCATGCCCCGACGATTTCCTGGCCTGTGCCTGGCACGATGATGGTGGAACCGACCGAAAGCGAATCCAAGCAGGAGCTCGACCGTTTCTGCGACGCCCTGATCAGCATCCACGCCGAGATCAGCGCCATCGAGTCCGGGCAGACTGATAAGCAGAACAACCT
>Ga0172371_10007739_pt1 | contig 15198 bp, 10 predicted proteins | sample Lak12m_FD_114543 | JGI IMG/M metagenome (GOLD analysis project Ga0172371, IMG submission 114543) | Freshwater microbial communities from Kabuno Bay, South-Kivu, Congo - kab_022012_12m | ecosystem: Environmental > Aquatic > Freshwater > Lake | place: Democratic Republic of the Congo: South-Kivu... | reverse complement strand
TACAGAGGAAAAGGTTAAAAAGTTGATGGTCGAGACCAAACTCGAGCAGATTCCCCTGCTGGACGATAAGGGCGCAATAGTGGATGTTGTCATGTGGACCGATATCCTGGAAGAAAAGGGCAGGTTAATCCCCGGACATCTGCTGCCGAACCGGGTTGTAATAATGGCGGGCGGAAAAGGGACAAGGCTGGATCCCTTCACGAAGATTATTCCCAAGCCTTTGATACCTATACGCAACAAGCCTATTATCGAGCACATAATGGACCGCTTCTATAAGAACGGCTTCCATAATTTCACGCTGGTGCTCAATTACAAAAAAGAGATGATCAAACTGTATTTCGGCGAGAACAATCTGCCTTACGATATCAGTTTTGTCGAAGAAGGAGACTACTACGGCACCGCCGGGGGCCTGTCGCTGCTGAAAAACACCTTGAAGGAGACATTCATAGTTACCAATTGCGATACGATACTGGAAGGCGACTATATAGATTTTTTTAACTGGCATAAGGAGAGGCGCAATCTGATGACTATAGTGGGTTCACACAAGGAGATAACGGTGCCTTACGGCGTTCTCAATATGGGCGATGGTTCGCTCATTGGGATAGACGAGAAACCAAAGATAGACCTGTTTGTGAATACCGGCACTTATATCTTTGAGCCTGTTGTCCTTGACCTGATAAATGAAAATGAATATATTGACATGGATAAATTTATAACTAAGGTTAAGGACAACCGCAATGAGGGAGTCGGTGTTTTTCCGCATTGGGGCGGCTGGTTTGATATAGGGCAATGGGATGAATACAGGAGAAGCCTGAAATATATAGGGGAGCAGATTGATGAGCTATAAGGAATTGTTTTCATGCGGCGGCAAGGTGGCGATTGTTACAGGCGGGGCAGGCCTGTTGGGCAGAGAGATTGTGAAAGCCCTGTCTGAATTCGGCGCCACAGTCTACTCAGCCGATTTGATGGCAGATAAGAGCGCGAAAGGTGGAAATATTAAGTCCATCCGGCTTGATATTACGTCCGAGTCCTCAATTGAAAAAGCAATAGCTAAGATTGTCGGAAAAGAGGGCAGTATTGATATTTTTGTGAATGCGGCATATCCGAGGACAAGTGATTGGGGATCGAAGTTCGAGGACATCCCGGTTAAGTCATGGACAAAAAATGTAAATGATCATCTCGGAGGTTATTTTATTTGCTGCAGGTGTGTTGCCGAACAAATGAAAAAACAGAAGAGGGGCTCGATAATTAATCTCGCGTCTATTTATGGCGTTGTAGCCCCTGATTTTTCAATATACAAAGGCACCAAGATGACGATGCCGGCGGCTTATGCTGCTATTAAAGGCGGAATAATTGCGCTGACAAGATATATCGCAACATATTATGCAAAATATAATGTGAGGGCGAATGCAGTTTCACCGGGCGGCATATTCGACAACCAGCAGGAGGCTTTTATAAAAAGATATTCTGAAAAAACCCCGCTTGGAAGAATGGGTATTCCTTCGGATGTTATAGGGGCTGTAGTTTTTTTAGCTTCTGATGCATCATCTTATGTCACAGGACAGAATCTGATTATGGACGGCGGCTGGACTGCGTGGTAAAAAAGGGATTTAGTTCAGATTTATGAAGGCACTGGTTGTCGGCTGCGGTTCCATAGGCAGAAGGCACCTCGAAAATCTTCTTGAGTTCGACGAGGTGGAATCTGTTGCCGTATTGACGGCGAATGACGGATGCCTTAGCGGAATAAGCCATAAAGAAAAAGCTCACAGAATCGAAAGCATCAATGACGATGACGCTGATTTCGCAGTCATCGCAAATGACACCTCAAAGCACCTTGTGTCGGCCGTAGAACTGGCTCGTCTCGGTGTCCACATATTATTGGAAAAACCGGTTGCACATACGCTCGAGGGCACGGAAAATCTGACAAGCATTGTGCAAAACAAAGAGGTAAAAGTGCTGGTGGGTTATAATTTAAGATTCCTAGGCGCGCTAAAGGAGATAAAAAGTGCGCTTGATAGCGGCGAGATAGGCAAGGTCTATTCCTCCCGCATAGAGGCTGGCCAATACCTGCCGGATTGGCGCAAGGGCAGGGATTACAGGGAGTCATACAGCGGCAGCCGTGAGCGCGGCGGCGGCGTTGCACTGGACCTCACGCACGAGATAGACTATATGCGCTGGTTTTTCGGAGACCCCGTGAAGTGGAAGACAATGAAGGCAAGGACGGGCGCGCTCGATGGTGACGTTGAAGACATATTTGAGGGCGTATACGCCTTCCCGGGCAATTCAGTTTGCAGCGTGCATCTTGATTACCTGCAAAAGACTCCACGGAGGAGCATACGCATTATCGGAAGCGACGGGGAGATTAATTGCGATATCATAAACAAACGGTTGGCCATAAAAAGTTTCACCAGGGGCGAAAGGATAATAAGCAATCCGGCGATGTTTGACGTGGGCAAAACGTATATTGACGAGATCAGGCATTTCCTGGAAGTGGTTGAAAAAGGCGTTGCCCCGGCCGTTGGGCTTTATGACGGAATAATGGCCCTGAGGCTTGTAAGCGAAGATAAGGATATATAGCGATAGATGAGGATTTTGCTTGTAGTATACGACAACGGCTCATATGTCCACTGGTTCCCTCAGGGGATTGCTTATATAGCTGCCGTGCTCAGGCAGGCAGGGCATGAGGTGGCTATCTATAATCAGGACCTCCACCATTATCCTGAGGAGCACCTGACAAAGTATCTGGATAGAAACCGGTTCGACGCAGTTGGCGTAAGCGTTATCGCCGGATATTATCAATACAGGAAGCTCCTTAAAATATCAGAAGCGATAAACCGTTCGAAAAACCGGCCGCTTTATATTATCGGCGGTCACGGCCCATCGCCCGAACCCGAGTATTTCATAGATAAAACAGGCGCCGACATAATAGTTATAGGTGAGGGCGAGGAAATCACAATTGAACTCTTTGCTGCGCTTGTTAGCAAGAAATCGCTTAAGTCCGTAAAGGGCATTGCCTTTAAGGACGGCAATAAGGTGGTTATAAATGAGCGCAGGCCGCTTATAAAGGACATTGACGCCATCCCTATGCCGGCGTTCGATATGTTCCCGATAGAACATTACAGGCTGCTTAGAATGCCCAATTGCGAAAGCTCGGACTTCGTCATGCCGATGCTTTCGGGCAGGGGGTGCAAATTCCGCTGCACGTTTTGCTATCGTATGGACAAAGGGTTTAGGCCGCGCAAAAATGAGGCCATTATAGAGGAAATAAAGTACCTTAAGAAAAATCACGGCATAACGTATATCGCGTTCAGCGACGAGTTATTGATGTCGTCGGTGGAGCGCACGGAATCGTTTTGCAGAGATTTCATAAAAGAGAAGCTCAATATAAAGTGGGACTGCAACGGGAGACTGAATTATGCAAAACCCGATCTTTTGAGGTTGATGCGCGAGGCGGGATGCGTGTTCATCAATTACGGCATAGAGGCTGTAGACGATAACGTGCTTAAGAACATGCACAAGGCTTTGACCGTGAAGCAAATAGAAAAGGGCATAGAGATGACGCTTCAAGCAGGGGTCAGCCCCGGGCTGAACATTATATTCGGCAATGTCGGCGATAATAAAGAGACTCTTAAAAAGGGTGTTGACTTTCTGATTAAATATGACGACGGCGCGCAGATGCGCACTATAAGGCCGGTCACGCCTTATCCCGGCAGCGAGCTTTATTATTACGCCATCGAAAGAGGGCTGCTTAAGGACTGCGCGGATTTTTACGAGAATAAACATATAAACTCGGACCTGCTGGCGATTAATTTCACGGATATGACCGACAACGAGTTCCACGCAGCGCTTTACGAGGCCAACAGCAGGCTGCTTAAGAATTACTACGCGAAAAGGCTTGACGCCGCGCTCGAAAGCTCCCGCAGGTTATATATCGAGGGAGATGCAAATTTCCGCGGGTTCAGGCACACGTGATATGAGTTGATTATGTATAACGGTAAGTCTATACTTTGCGTAATCCCGGCGCGGGGAGGGTCAAAGGGTCTTCCCGGCAAGAATATTAAAGATCTCTGCGGCAAGCCCCTGATTGCTTATTCCATACAGCAGGCGCTTGCATCCAGGTATATTGACAGGGTGGTAGTATCAACAGAGGACGACACGATAGCGGATGTCGCAAAGAAATATAAGGCAGAAGTTCCTTTTAAAAGGCCGTCCGAACTCGCAACCGACTCTTGCGGGATAATTGACGTGCTTGTACATGCTCTGGATTGGATGCGGGACCATCTGGGCTTCGACCCCGATGTCCTTGTCTTGCTCCATGCGACGACCCCGCTTAGAACGACGGAGGACATCGATAATTGCATAGGGCTTTTATATTCACAAAACGCCGATAACGTATTTTCAGTCGCGCCCTCGTACAGAAACCCGTATTTCAACATGGTGGAACTCGATAAGGACAAAAAAGTGGGGCTCGTTAAAAAAGGAGGTTTTTTGACACGACAGTCCGCGCCCGAAGTATTTGACATGAACGCGTCTATCTATGTATGGAAAACAAATATACTAAGGGAGAAGCCGGGGCTGTTTTTGGAAAACACTAAGATATACGTCATGCCTAGGGAAAGGTCTATAGACATAGATGACGGACTGGATTTCAAGATTGCAGAAATAATTCTGAAAGAAGGTATCTAGGCCAGAGATAGACAGTGTTAAGAAAAAGGATTTTTTTAAATACGCTGGTTAATTCCAGTGGCAAGTCGATTGTCCTCTTCCTGCAGTTGTTTATAATCGCATATATGATTAAGGGCCTGGGCAAGGAGTCTTATGGGATAGTGGTACTTGCGCTTGCCCTTGTGGGAAATTCAAACCTTCTTGAGGCAGGTTTTGGCCTCTCTGTTACAAAATATACTGCAGAATATAATGCTAAGAGTGATTGGAGAAGACTTCTTGAGATAGTTAACACAAATTTTCTAGTGACTACAATACTCGCTTTTATTTTTTGCATTGCCATTCTTGCTATAAACGAATTTTTCCTCGAAAAGATATTTGTAATTCCGTATAGCATAGCAAACACCGCAAAAAGGCTAATAAGAATTTTGACCTTGCTTTCTCTCTTGGAATTCTGGGCTATTGGTATTATACGTGTGGCAGAGGGCCTTCAAAAATACTCAGCCATACGAAGCATAGAATTATTTAAGTGGCTGGCCAGGGCTGTCTTCACTATTATAGCTGTAGAGGGCGGATACGGCCTTTCAGGCGTGGGCATGGCCTATCTTACTGCAGGCATTATAAATTTAGCACTTCTCTACCTGTTTATTTTTGTAAGGACTCAGAGTCTTAAATTAGATTTAAGGCTCTGTAGTATGGAATCTTTCAAATTGCTTTTCGGTTTCAGCATATGGATATTTCTATCAAAAGTGTTTGCATTTATCTCCTATAGAATAGATACTATTTTGATAGGGATTTTTCTTCAACCTGTAAATCTTACATATTATAATATTGCTTTCAAGATATATGAATTTTTAAGATTCGGATTTTCTCTGATAGCATCAACATTAGTACCTGTAACTTCTGAATTAAACTCACTAATGGAAAGACAGAAGCTATCCATCCTTTTTAAAAAGGCATCGAAATATACGGTAATGCTTATGTATCCTTTGTTTCTATATTTTTTCTTTTACTCAGATAACATGATAAAATTATGGGTTGGGGACAGTTTTAATACCTCTGTCTTATTGACCCAACTGTTCATAGCGTCTTTATTCATTATAGCCTTAATTTCGAGCGGGGCAGAAATGATGGTAGGACTCAATAAGGTAAGGGAACTTGCAATATATGCAGGAATAGGTTCGCTTATAAACCTAATAATCAGTATTATGCTTGTGATGACAATTGGTGTTTCAGGTGTTGTAATTGGAACGATTGTAGGATCTTTTATAATGACCGTATGCTATTTATACAAAATACTCAAGAATTTCAATATTAGTATGGGTTTATTTTTTAAAGATATATTAGTCAAGCCTCTAATTGTAACATCAATTATGGCTTTAGTATTTTTATTTACTGATAGCTTATATGTGGGATTTATATATGTTGTATGCTATTTTTTGTTTATGTTTAATTTCATGATTGATATAGATGACAAAAAGGCGGTTTTAAAACTTCTCAAGATAGAAAAAGCCGCGGTTTAACCATTAAGAACTTGAAGATAAATGCCTTGAAAAAATCAAATGCCATATTTTATGGGATATTTTTCTACTATCCCATAACTTATATTTTTTTCTTTTGGAGAACTGATAATTTTTTAAAGGATGTAATAATAGCCCCTCTTTTTTTTCTAGTACCCACAGGTTTCGGACTGCTTTTATTATCCTTGTTTAATAGTTACAGAAAACTGCAGAGGTTTTTAACTGCAACTCAGATTATTTTGTCAGCATCTTTTTTAGGTTTTATTTTCATTGCTCTGTTATATATGCAATTAAACAGTATGCGATTGCTGCCTAATGTTTTTATTTTCCTTTATCCGGCCCTAAATTTATTATCTTTGCAAGGATTTTATAATACAAGAGAAATGTTACAGATTAATGATACATTTAAATCTTCTTTAAAAACAATTTCAATTTTATTCCCTCTATTCCTCATCTCATATTATTTCCATTTTGTTCACTTTTCATCCTTTCCTCTAAGAGATATTTTTCAGGATGTGCACTTTATGAAGGGAGCGCTGGAGCTTTCCAAATCCCGTATTATTAATATTGCTACTGGGGATAGTTATATCTCGTTATTACAAGTTCATTGGGGCGTCCTAAACTATTTCTTTAACTATAATTTAGTTAATTCACAATGGATATTACCGGCTTATGCCTTTCTTTTTAATTATCTGTGCTTAGAATGTTTTTACAAATCCTTTATTAAAGACCGATTTATATGGACTCTTGCGCTAGGATTTTCAATAATTCTTCCTGTTCAAATATTTGCTACTCAAAACAATCACCTTTTAATATCATTTAGCCTGCTTTTATTCTCAATTCTTGTAAACAAAAATAGAAATAGCACAAAGGCAGCGCCTGTTGTTTTGGAGCTAATTGGTTTGTGTATTCTATTTTTTCTGCTATATTTTAACAGGAGAATCCCATCTGACGCAGAAACATTTTTCCCTTATCTGTTCTATTGTTTTATTTTGATGCTGTCCATATCATTTCTCAATTTGAATAAGCTCTTGCCGGTTACATTTGTAACATTGATGTTATTTATTCCTCCTACACTTCACAGGGCAGCAGCTATATTTATACCTCTCACTTTAGTGCTCTATGCGATATATTTTATAAATTTTCAGTGGACGACAATGAATAACGAGCATATGAAATATTCTTTTTTAAAGAAGCTAATTAGATATAGCATTATATGTTTACCGTTAGGTATTTTGGTTGGATTTTTGATTTCCAAAGGCTGGCCATCTATCTCTCTATATATACAAGATTTTAGCGATTCGATTTATTTGTTAATGGGCGGAGATGGTGACTACCATCCAATAGGATTCGTAGGCCTTATGTCAGAATGGTTGAGAATTGTACCGCTAATATTACATTTGTTATTTCTTCTCGTGGCGGTAATGATTTTTTTCAGGGGTAAGGCAGGGCATATGGAAAGTGCGCTAATTGAAAGTGATATTAGTTATATTAATTTTTGTTTTATTTCTATATTTTCCCTGTTAGTACTTTTTTTCAGTCCTATACCACATATGCATAGAGTTATTCCATTTATGGCCCTTATTTTTTTTCTACTTCTAGCTCACATGCTAAAACTATACCGAGATGTTTACTTTAAGGGCAATAATCTTGCGCTAAAGATGATAATGCCAATCGTTATTCTTACTTATACCTTAGTTGCAAGGTTTATATATGATATGCCATGGAAGTATAAGTATCTCAGTAGCCCGCCATATTTGTCAGAGCTTTCCCAAATCCCTGAACTTGGAGTGGCGATTATGCTGCTCTCGCTCCTCCTGATAACACTCCATAAGAAGCCTTCATTTGCATGGCTTATGATACTGGTAATGCTAATCTCAGGCGCTGCCATCGATAGGTTTAAGATTGTCACTAAATTATACGAGAATTCGTATGGTCCTGATTTCCCAGAACCAAAAGTGATTTCCCATTACTCAATAGTAGAATTAGATGCTGCTAAGTATTTGGGCAACTTTATAGACACTTCAAAGTCCCCTCTGTGGTTGTTGATCTCGGATCCTTATACGCTGAGTATTGGCGAGGCCGTAACCGGCGTCAACGGCTTTTATACCTTTAGTAACATAGGAAATATGAAACGGGAATACGAAGATAATCTTAAGGCAATTTTTAGGAATATTTTTCCACGACTAAATAACACTTATGATAACGATAGGGCAATAAATAATTATGCAGATGAAAATAGAATGATTTTTGATAAAAGACAGAATATATTAAAAATGCTGGCAGAATTTGTCGAAAAGAATATGGGGGCAATGCCAGAGGCTCAATATTTCTCATGCGTTCGTTTTGGACAGCCTTTAAACTCGGAATTGTTTAAGAAAAAATTGATATGGGTAATTAACGAGAAAACGGTTGAATGGGCGTATAGAGATGTGGGATACTATCCTCTTAATAAAAAATTCAGCAGAAGATATATGGAAAAATATATTCTTCCATATTTCGATATTATTATGAACTATGACGATCGAGTGTTAGCTCTTAAGGTGAAGTGATTACGTGAGAGAGTGTGTGAATTGTAAAATGCTGAAAAATAAAGTTTGAGAATCATATGAAACATATTGACATCCTTTTTTCCATACTAACGCTGCCGGAAGTGGACTTTTTGGCTGGTATAGCAGAAAGGCTTATACGGAAGTGCAATAGGGTAGGTTTTATCCTATTCCATGAGGCCGGGGTAGAAAAACTGGAAAAAAAGGGTATTCCCTTTGTCAACATGCATGCATTAAGAGAGGAAGTCCCGTATGTCTCTCTCAGCAGTGATGAGCTTGAAGATTTCAGGATAAAACATGGAATAGAAAATTGGCGGCACTTATTTATCCATGAAAAAATGGGGTACAATCGCAAGGATGAAAAAGAACTTTTTAACAAAGTAGTCCATTACTTGCAGATTCTGGATAAGATATTTAACGAAAATGATATTAAATGCGTTATTCAGGAATTAGGAGGATTCAGTTCAAATCAGTGCGTATATTATGCTGCAAGGAAGAACAACATTGACCATGTTTTTTATGAGCCGTCAGCTTTCTCTAAAAGAATTGTCTTTAATCTCAATAGTTATTATTCGGATATACCAGAAAGGATAATGACTACGCCCTTGACGGATGAGATGAGGATAGCTGTTAAGGATTATGTTGAGCGATATTTGCAGAGCAAAAGTCTCGTGATACCTTTTAAGGACAAGCACTCATTTGCGGACATGACCATAAATAAGATATTCAATATTGAAAATGCCAGAAGGCTCAAGCGGAAACTTATTCACAAGTATATTCAGGGGAAAAAAGAGGAGTATGATGAGATTGGATGGGTTGTCAAATACAGCTTTATCAAGTATGTCAGAAGGGTTCTGTTAAGTCCCTTTTATCATAGGCCTGACCCCGGCGATCGATACCTATACTTCCCCTTTCATGTACCCCAAGATGTGCAATTGACGAGCAGGGCAAGATTATTTTACTTTCAGGAGGGTTTTGTCGAATATCTAAGCCGCAGTGTGCCATATGGATACAAGCTTTATATCAAGGAGCATCCCGCATCCATAGGCGGGCACTCTTTTTCTGTTTTAAGAAAGATATTGAAGCAGCATGATAATGTGGTTTTGATACACCCTAACACCAATTCTTATGACCTGATAAAGAATGCGGAACTGATTATAAGTGTTAATTCTAAAGTGGGATTTGAAGCTATCATGCAGGGTAAAAAGGTAATAGTTGTAGGGGATGCCTTTTATAAAGGAAAGGGAGTCAGCTTTGATTCGGAAAACCTCGGCGAGCTTGAGCACGTGATTAATAATGCCCTCAACGAACCCGCTCCGAAGGGGGAACAGATAAATGATTTTCTATCGAGGGTATATTTATGGAGCTACCCTTGCGAGTTGTTTTTAATGGAGAAAGAGAACATGGAAATCTCATTTAGGTCTTTCTATTCCTATCTTAAAACTGAAAAATTCCAAAAACTCAGGGTTCAGTGACAATCGGGGAAGAGGAGTTATGAAATACAAAAAAGTACTTTTTATACGGGCGAGTTTGGCTACAGCATGGGTAGGTGCAGTCAGCCCCCCCATTGGAATTGCCTACCTTGTAGAGGCGCTGGAGAAACAAGGGTGCCAATGTAAGACTGTAGATACTGCATTGGGCTATGCCCGAGAAAAACTCTTTGATGATATTCGGTCATTTCAGCCTGATATCATCGGAATAAGCATGCTGACCTATAGGTACAGGGACACCTATAAAATGGCCGCAGAGATAAAAGAGCACTTTCCTCATATTCCCTTAATTGCAGGAGGGGCGCATGTATCAACGCTCAGGGAAAATGTGCTGGAATCCTGCAACGCTTTTGACTTCGGGTTTGTCAGGGAAGCGGAGGAATCGATCGTTGAATTCTGTAAAGGAGAAGAACCATTCAGAATAAAAGGAATAATTTACCGTGACAACGAGAGAGTGCTCTATACGGGCGACAGAGAATATATCAATGACCTGGATAATATTGCATGGCCTAAGGATTACGGCATGGACCTTGACAGTTATTTGTCAAAAGAAATATTGATACTTTCATCAAGGGGATGCCCGTATTCCTGCATTTTTTGTCCTGTTTCCCTTGCAATTGGGAAGAAACTGAGGGTGCGTAGCGCTGAAAATGTAGTTGACGAGATCGAATACTGGTACAACAATGGATACAGAAGATTTGCCATTCTCGATGACAATTTTACTTTCCATAAGGAGCGAACAATAGAAATATGCGATCAGATCAAGAGCAGAGGGATCAGGGATTTAAACTTCAGATGCGGCAATGGTATTAGGGCGGACAGGGTTGACCGGGAGGTTCTTGGAAAAATGAAAGAAGTAGGTTTCACCTATGTAAGCTATGGCGTGGAGAGTGGAAGCGATAACGTTCTTAAAACAATAAAAAAAGGTGAAACCATAGGGCAGATAGAAGAAGCAATACGGGTATCCATTGATCTGGGATTTGATGTGACATTATTTTTCGTTGTGGGAGCTCCCGGAGAAACCATGGAGGATATAGAGGGATCCATCAGAGTGAGCCTTAAATATCCGGTCATGGATGTTCGTTTTTACAATCTTATCCCTTACCCTGGGACAGAACTGTTCAAATGGGTTCAGGAAAACAAATATTTTGTTAAACAACCGGATGAATACCTGAACGATGCATCCGGCTTCTCTACATACCCGGTATTCAGCACTCCTGAACTCCCGCTTGAGAAGCGGGTCGAGCTTATGAACCGCCTGGACGGGGCAACAAAGCGGGTAAGGAAAAATGCTATCCGCAGGAAGCTGGAAACATTCGGTTTAGCTGGGAAAGTGATGTATTATCTTTTCGGCGATATCTATATCAGCAGTTTCTTTCAAGCATTAATGCGGCAGAACAGGATTGTGAGAAGAATTCTGGATATAATATATATGACTATTAAGCGCAAGGAAAGAGGCATATGAAAGTTTTTCTGCTAAATCCTCCATTTTTGCCTCGCTTTAGTCGGGAGTCCCGCTCGCCTGCTGTAACGAAAAGTGGTACCCTTTATTATCCGATGTGGCTTGCTTATGCGACTGGTGTCCTGGAGAAAGCCGGTTTTGAAGTAAAGCTCATTGATGCGCCTGCAAAGGGGTGCGGTCTTGGTGAGATAAGGGATGAGATTCTCTCTTTTAATCCACGGATGGTCGTTATAGATACTTCTACCCCGAGTATTCAAAACGATGTAGGTGTGCTTAATGACTTAAAATCGCTTAACAAGGACATGTTCGTATTATTGGTCGGGCGACATGTTTCGGCGCTTCCTCATGAAACAATGAGTATGAGCCCTAAAATTGATGGAATCGCTATTGGCGAATATGATTACATAGTGCGTGATTTGGCATTAGCTGTGAAAGAAGGTTTGGGAGTATCTGAAGTGAAAGGGCTTTTATGGCGTGATCACAATTCAAATCTGGTTGTGAGAAACGAGAATATGCCGTATATTGAGAATTTGGACGATTTGCCTTTTGTTTCGGAGGTTTATAAGAGGCATCTAAACATCAGTGATTATTTTTACGGTCATTCTCGTTATCCCATAATCACTGTTGTTACTGGAAGGGGCTGTCCCTATCATTGTTTTTATTGCTGCTATCCCCAAACGATGTTTGGGCATAGACTCAGGCTGCGCAGTCCTGAAAATGTTGCAAAAGAATTTCAGTTTATTGAGGAGAACTTCCCCGATGTTAAGGAGATTATGATCGAAGACGATACGCTTACGGTTAATAAGCGGCATGCCGAAACAGTAGCTGATGCGCTTATTTCAATTAAAAATAAAATACCGTTTTCAGCTAATTCAAGGGCTGATATAATAGATGTTAAAGTCTTAAAAAAATTAAGAATGGCCGGATGCAGGTTATTCTGCGTTGGCTATGAGAGTGGTGTTCAGGAAGTGCTTGACAATATGAAGAAGGGTATAAAACTTGAGCGCGCTCTGGAGTTTGCAAAAGCTACAAAAAAGGCAGGTATAATGGTACACGGTTGTTTTATGGTTGGAAATCCAGGTGAGACTACGGAAACTCTAGAAAAGACGCTGGAATACGCTAAAAAGTTAAATCCTGATACTGCTCAGTTTTATCCCATTATGGTATATCCCGGTACGAATGCATACAGATGGGCAGAACAGAACGGTTACCTGCTGACCGGCGATTACTCGAAGTGGCTTACTCAGGAAGGCTTACATGCTACAGTTCTTGAGAGGCCTGATTTAAGCAGCAAGTATCTGATAAATTTCTGCAACAGGGCGAGACGGGAATTTTATTTGAGACCTCGCTATATTCTGAGAAAATTGGTGCAGAGCCTTTTCAGCATGTCTGAATTGAAAAGAAATATTAAGGGGTTTAAATACTTGATCAAATTCCTGTTTAAAAAGAATGAGGATAAATGCACAGCTTCAGGTCAGTGTCAGTAATAATTCCTGCTTTTAATGAAGAGCAGACGATTGTTAGGTGTATCGAAAGTCTTATAAATGGAGATTATCCACTTGACCTGTTGGAATTTGTTGTTGCTGACGGGGGAAGTGTGGACAAGACGCTTGAAGAGATAGGTGAATTCCAGAACAAAAATCCCCAATTAGATGTAAAGGTCGTAAATAACCCTTTGCGCAGTCAGGGGTACGGACTTAATATTGCAATAGACAATGTGAGCACAAGTAGTGAGATTATAGTCAGGGCAGATGCGCACAGCATATACCCCCGAAATTATATATATGACTGCGTAAATACATTATTAACCAATCAGGCTGATAATGCTGGCGGTGTTATGTTTCCTGTAGGTAAGACCCCATTCCAGAAGGCTGTTGCATTCAGCATGACTCATCCACTTGGAGTCGGTAATGCCAAGTTTCATTTGGGAAACTATTCGGGCTTTGTTGACACAGTCTATCTGGGTTGTTTCAGAAAAGAGATTTTTAAAGAAGTAGGATTATTTGATCCGATGATGACACCCAATGAAGATGCCGAACTTAATCTGAGGATAATTAAATGTGGCGGGAAAATATATCTAAACAGCGATATCAAAGTTGAGTATTTCCCTCGTCGTAGCATTAAGGAATTATTGGTACAGTACTTTAGGTACGGCTGTGGCCGCTGCAGGACAGTTAAAAAGCACGGGAGAATCACGTCCTACAGACAAATAGTTTCGCCTCTGTGGGTAATGTCAAGCCTGGTGTTTATAGGTATGGGAATGGCCTCAAAATTATTTTTTATTCCAGTAGCAGTATATTTATCTATTATTTTTTTAATTTCAATAATCGGGACACTAAAGAGCAAAGATATGAGTATTTTAATGTCTTCGGTATGTTTTATTATAATGCACTATGCATGGGGCATTGGCTTTATAAACGAAATAGCAAAAAATTCTAATCCATCGGGAGTTCCCCGCCTGTAAGGGCGGGGAAGTTCATGACAAATAAACTTATCAAAATATAAATTGGTATATTTATGGTGAAATACTTTGCAAAGAAAAAACTTACTCTCTTGTTCGGAGACGTGTTATTGATTATCGCCTCCTTTTACCTTTCCGCATTAATTCGTTGGGGAGTATTTGTAGATATAGCTTCTTCTTTTAGAGGCGCGCTGATTTTATCATTCTTTGTTTATATTCTCACTTTTTATTTATCTGATCTTTACAACACAGAAAATAAACTCAGAAGCGAGTCGTATCTTATTAGGTTCACTACTGCAGTAATAATCGCAAGCAGTTTAATTGCAGCAATTTTTTATGTTTTGCCCTCATGGAAATACGGCAGGGGGATATTCCTCTTGAACGGAAGCATAATTTTTATTTTTTCTCTCTCATGGCGTTTTCTTTTTGATAAATTTTTTAAGTATGAAAGAAAACCTGCAAAACTCCTAATTTTAGGAGCTGGGCATTCAGGAATAACTTTGTATAAAACTCTGATCAATAATAAGGACTTTGAATTTGTTGGGTTTTTAGATGACGATGCGGAGAAGTGGGGGACAATTTTTGAATCTACTGTTATTGGAGGAACCAGTCTGCTTCCATCCTTAATAAAGGATAAAAAGATAGACAAGGTAATTGTCTCCATAACTCATGAGATATCTCCGGAGCTTATTAAGCATATAGTTAATGCCAAGTTTAGCGGTGTGGAAATTTATGATATGCTTACTTTTTATGCAAACAACACTGGAAAGGTTCCGGTTTTGCATATGAGTGACAAATGGCTTGGCGATGCTAATATTTACGGTGTTAAAAAAAATTTGTATAACATTAAGATAAAAAGGGTGTTGGATGAGATTATCGCTGTAATCGGAATTGTTCTTTCCATTCCGATAATATTAGTTACTGCAATACTGATAAAGCTTGACTCAAAGGGGCCTGTTTTTTATAGGCAGGAGAGGGTCGGAAAGGATGGAAAAGTATTTACACTTCTGAAATTCCGATCTATGAAGGCAAACGCTGAAGCTGATGGAGCTGT
>Ga0172371_10007737_pt1 | contig 15199 bp, 7 predicted proteins | sample Lak12m_FD_114543 | JGI IMG/M metagenome (GOLD analysis project Ga0172371, IMG submission 114543) | Freshwater microbial communities from Kabuno Bay, South-Kivu, Congo - kab_022012_12m | ecosystem: Environmental > Aquatic > Freshwater > Lake | place: Democratic Republic of the Congo: South-Kivu... | reverse complement strand
GTCTCCCCGAGGTTCGTGAGGGCCGCTGTAGCCCCACACGTGCCGCTGCGGACGGCGCGTGCGAGCCCACCGGGCAGGTGCTCTCGGATCCGCAACGACTGGACGAACGTGCGCGCGAGTCCCCACGCCTTCACCCGGTCCATCTCCCGATGGATGCTCCGCAAGAGGTTGGCCGAGTCGTTGCAGGCGCTGGCACGGCGGGTGAGGAAGACGAGACTCGCCAGATTGGCCGCCGGCATGCTCCGCTGGGCTTGCGCGCGAAGATCGACGGGCACCGCGAGCCTCAACCAGGCGTCGGGCCGGTGTTCCCGCAGCCCTCGCCGAAAGTCGTGAATAGCAAGAAACAGATCGCAGCATAGCAGGTCGTTGACGGTCACTCCCTTGCCCCTGGCAGACGAATGAATCTCCGACGTCGTCGCCTCATCGAAGCGATGGTTGCGTGCGGAGGGAAAGCCGGCCGGCGTCGGATCGTCGTCTCGGGCCGGCTGGTGTTCCAGGAGCGGCACCGGCGTGTGTGCAAGGAAGCGGCAGGCTCGCACCAATCCGGCCCATCGGGCGAGGAGCTTGTCGAGCGGCCGGCCCGTCGCCCTCGCCGATTGGCCGCGGAGAGCCGGCAATCCCGAATCGTAGGTCCGGGACGTCCGGGGATCCGCCCCGCCGCCCATCGAACGGGCATACTCGACCAGCGAGTCCTCCACAAAGGTGAATGCCCCGCGGGCGTCGCAACATGCGTGGTTGAACTGAAAGACGAACTGCGTCGCCTCTTGCCCGACCGTGGCGTGCAGCCGAACCCCGATCTCTTCGGCGACATCCAGACGCGTTGCCGGCGCGAAGGGCTTCTCGCGGATTCCAGTCGTCCAGCGCACGGCGGGCGAGGGGGCCTCCACGCGTCGCCACGTCAGTTGCCCGTCTTCACCGCGCTGCACGACGGACGACAGCAGGGGATGCCGGGCCGCGCAATGACCCAAGGAGGCCTCCATGGCCTGCCGATCGGCGCGACCGGCGAAGTCCAATCGGATGAAGAAACTCCACGGGTACGATCGCCGATCTTCGAGAAGGAAGTACTCTTCGAGCGAGGTCAGTGGAAATCGCTCAGGCATAGCAGGGCCCATGCGCCTTACACAGGAACCGGCCATTTCGGCCGCAGCGTTGAAGACCTGGGCGCGTCCCCCGTCTCGTAGCAAGATGCGGCGGGAATGTCCTGATCCGGTCGCCCCTCCGGCTCGGGGGCGTGGTTCTTGAGGAAACGACAAACTCGCCGTTGGTACGCAACCGGGTCACAGCGAAGCGATCGGTTGTGCCGGCCCTTCGGCACAACCCAAAGGCGAGCGGGGTTGCGCAGCCTCCCCCAGAGGCGACGGGCCAACTCCACCGGGATAGTGCTGTCCCGCTTTCCGTGGATCATAAGCAAGGGTTGGCGGAGGTCGACCACGTCGTCAGCCAGGTTGATGCACGAATGCTTGACCTTTCGCGCGACCAGATCGTGGACGACCGCCCCGTAGAAGGCGTGAAGGAACCAGGGGAGCCGCACCAGCAGGGGCGCCAGCCGCACGAAGTGCGGCATGAAGCGACGGATGTTCACGGCCGTCACCCAGCGGGACGCATACGCGCCATCGGTTACGACTGCCCAGATGCCGTCGCTGCGACTCGCCGCGCTCAGTGCCGCGGAGCCACCTCGGCTAAGCCCCATCAGCGCGACCCCCTCCGGATCGGCGGCCACGTCAGAACGGAGGTGGTTGATGGCCCCCAGGACGTCGAATACCTCGTACTGGGTGGTCCAAGTGCGGGGGGTGTATGCGTCCATGCGGTCGCTTGTGCCGTGATTCCGGAAGTCGAAAGCGAAGACGTCGAACCCCTCCTCGAGGAGCCCCGCCACGTACGGAACGGCGACATGGCGGTCTCCGCCGAACTCGTGGCAGAACACGACAACCCCACGCCGCTGGGCTGTCCGACGATAAACGTAAGTTCCCCGCAGCGTCAGCCCGTCGACCGTCTGGAACTCGCGTTCCTGGCACTCGCCGAACACGCTCAAAGAAAACTGGCCCGCCGCGCCGGCCCCAAGCGTGCCGACCGCTTCACAAATATTCGTGGCCGACGGCAGGTAAAACAACCAGAGGCCCAGCAGCACCAGGCAGGGAAGCAGCAGGAGAGACAGGATCGCCGCGCAAACCCAAAAGAGCATCTTCAGACCCGAGCCGCCATTGACAAACCAGGATCCGCCCGGATACATGCCGGGCAAACCCCTTATCTTGACCCACAGCACCGTGCAAGTCAACTGTTCCGGCTTGCGGGAGCCGGTCGCCGCGGCAGCGCGCCAAAAAATTGTCAACAAATAACCTGGCCGTTTTTGTTTCGTGGGGGGATGGTGTAGTTCCACTTGGGGTGGAAATGGTCCTCCACCAACTCGGCGCCCACGGCGTCGAAGTGCGCATTCAAGAGCGGCGAGTACCCGTCCGGCACTTCGGCCGGGGCCGAAGCCCGGGAAGAGGCGGCCAGGTCCTTGTGGACCGCACGGTGGACATGATCCGTGCGCTTTGGCCGAAATCAAGGTGAAGCGAAGGGGCTATTTCAACCCGGAAAGCAGGCCTTCGCACTCCGTCTTTTGAGAGGCGTACAGCCCGGCGGTTGCCAATGCCTGTTTCAGGGCCGCGGCGGCTTCGACTCTATGGCCGGCGGCAATATGGACTTTGGCGGTCCCGATGAGCAGGGCGGCCTTCCAGTAGCCCTCAGCGCCCGGCGCGCCGCTCAGGCACTGCAAGGCGGCGTCATGTCGCTTTTGGGACAGGAGCAGCTCGCCCAGGTTGACCCGCGCCTGAAGCCCCGGCCACCCGCCGCCGAAGTCCGACATGCACTTGCGGTAGCAGGCTTCCGCCAGGATTTCATCATCGAGCAGTTTCCAATAGGTGTCGCCGAGCCTCTGCAAGGCGGACCACTTGGCATAAGACTTGGCGAATTGAAAGGCTCTCAGGAAGTCACGGGCCGCCTCCGGGCCATTCTTCATGTTGTAGTGGGCTGAGGCGCGCACCGCAAACCCGATGGCCGCCGGCGACTCCGGCCAAGCGGAGAAATCTTCATCCCGGAATTCCGCCAACACCTTTTGCGGCGACGTGGCCCATTGATACACCGTCGCGCGACAGGCTTTCACGTACGGCTGGGCATGGATGCGCTGACACAGGTCCAGCGCCCGGGCCTCGCTGCCGAGGTGCAAGCGGGCACAGATGGCCGCCGCACGGATCGCTTGATAGCGCTCCTCGGGGTCGCTGCGCCCCTCGCCCAGCTTCACGTAGGCCCGAATGGCTTCTTCGTGTTTCTTCTCTTGGCACAGCGCGCCAACAGCGCGCAGGCCGGCCTCGAAACCGGCTGAAGCCCGGTCCCAATCCTGACCAAACTTCACGTCGGCTCGGTGCGGCGTGGTAGGGGCGTCGACCGTATTGCCCCGAGTGACCGGCATGGTTGAGAGCATCGTTTTGGTCTTGGCCAGGCGGCGAGCGAGCTCCGGATTGTCCGAGCCCAGCAGATGGGTCAGGGGATCGGCGTACCGGGCACGTCCCCGTTCCATCAGGCCGAGGTAGTAGTTCTTGAACGCGGCCACGGCGGGCTCGTAAGGGGTGCCGGCGGCCAGCTTCAAGGCTCGGCCCGCCTTGGCCTGGTAGTCGCGCATCGTGTTCTCGCTGAAAAGCTTCTCCCAGATCGAATAGGCCGCACATCGGTTGCGGAATCGCTCGATGCACTTGGCGTTGATGTCCGCGTAGATCTCGCCAATGAGCGGGCCCGCGTCCGGGCCGTAAAAGACGCGGACGTAGTCCCGGAAAATCTCCTGCTCGTCGAGGGTCGGGTCATAGAACAGTCTCATCAGCAAGTAGCGGTTGAACAACTCGAACATGATCGAATCGGCCATCATCTCGCAGAAGACGTGATTGCCGTATTTCGCCATGACCCGAACGGCCCGGGCGTACATCTCCGGCGTGTGCTCCGGCATGCCGACGGTTTCTTCATCGCGGTTGGAGGCCAGATAGTGCTGCCAGAATGCCTGCTTTTCGTGCGTCAGCTCCGCCCATCGCCGAATGCCGTTCTCGTACTGCTCGAAAGTGTCCTTGTAGTAAAGCGAGGCCGGATGAGAGAAGGCGCAGAACCCCACGACCACATTGGGCGGCAGTTTCTGCATGCCGGGATAGGGACGGGCATAGGTTCCGTAGGCCAGACAGGTGACCTTCGTGTCCGGGACCTGGGCGGCGCAGCGAGCGACGTAATCCCAGACCAGGCGGCTATGCTCCTCCCCTTTGATGCCGGAAGAGGAAATCAGGGCCGTGCAATTGGGGCAGGCGCAGGGGCGAAAGCCGTCGTGCGGCAAGAGGGAAAAGTAGTTCCCGTAGGCCACGTGATCCGGCCAGCCCTTGTTGTGGACGTGCATCGGTTGTTTGGTGATGGGGTGGATCCGGGAAATGCCTCGCGCCTCGGAGGGCTGACCGGCGGAAAAGGCCCCGATGTCGGCCACGGACTCGCGGACCACGCCGGGCTCGGTATAGCACAAGTGCCCGTCATCGGGCCGGCTTCCATTGGACCGCGTGCCATCCGGGAGCAGGGCGAAATACTCCGGATGCTCCCGGCCGAACCGCTCCACCCAGCGCGTGGCGGGCGGATAGTGATTCAAGGGGATCTGGAAGGTCGCGCCGCGCATGCGCAGCTCCCACATCCGGTTGTCGGCCGGAGTGAACCCAATGGCCTCGCGCTCCCCCGGCATAATGGTGAGCTTCTTGATGTCTTTGCGGAAGTTGTGGCCGATCCACATGGACCAGTAGCCGACGGTGCGGCTGATGAAGTGGGGGTTCTCGCGGATCTCCCCGGAGAACGTCAAAGTCTTCGACCGCGGCGCGCGCTCGCCGAACTCGCCCGGCATGAACCAGCGCATGCCGAGCGATTCCAACAGCCGGTAAACGCCGTACAGCGTGCCGCGGTTGAAATCCCATGCGGGCATGCTGTGGGTTTCCCCTTTGGACAACAAGGCCTCGATATCGGTGTGCGGCCCCGCGTCGTCAATGCCCACAATACACAAGTCTCCGTTGGAGACTGTGATCGCGTAGCCGTCGCGCCGGATGCCCTTCAGCTCCTCGGGCGCAAGGACTTCGCGCGCGGCGGGACCGAGCCGGATGGCCGGGACGCCGGCAGCGGCCCGGGCCGCAATCGGGAGCTTGGCCCCGGACATCTTGGCGACAAACGTCCGGACTTCTTTGGCGGCGAACCGGACGGTCTCGGGCGCGCCATCGCCGATCACGATCTGGACTTTGGCCTGCCCGTCGGTCACCAGGGTAAACGGATCAGCCGCCCACGCAGCGGTCGCAAAGGCACTGAGCGCCATGGCGAGGAAGGGTTTCATGGTGTTTCCTTTGAGGGCCGAAATTTGCCGTGGAGCCTGCGCGAGGCTCCACTCAAGGGCGATGGCCTCCATTCTTACCGCCAAACGGCTCTAAGAAAGCCGCCACGGCGGCCGCATGGGGCGGCCGAGAAGGGCGTTGGCCTCCTCGTCGCCGGCGAACCTCTCTTCGGCGGGGTCCCAACGGAGCTTGCGGCCCAGCCAACGAGCGATGTTCCCCAAATGGGCCACCGTCGCGCCGCGGTGACCGATCTCAAACTCGCAGGAGGGACACTCCCGCGTGCGCACGCACTTGAGCCACTGCTGCGTGTGCAGCGGCCCCTTGTGTCCGAGGAAGTTGTCCAGGTTGGGCGCGGCGTCCTTGCCCAACTCCGGCGGATCATAGCGCGCGATGCCGCAGGCAACGGTAACCTTCCCTTTTTCCGTGACAAAGATCGCGCCGCCTTGCGGGGCCTGATCCAGTTTCACGACGACGCCGTTGGCGTAGCGATACACCAGCGGGCAGGTCAGCCCAGCGCCCAGCGGCTCGACTTCCACGGGCCCGGTGCGGTCCATGCCCAAGCCCCACTGCATGATGTCCAGCCCGTGCGTGCCCCACGAGGTCATGTTCCCGCCCGACCACGGTTGGTAGGCCATCCAGCCGAACTCCTTGTAGCGCGAGGGAAGGAGCAAGCGGTTGAACGGATGGACCGCCGACGGACCAAGCCACGTATCCCAGTCGAGGCCATCGGGAATTGGCTCGCCAGGGAGGTCGCAATCGTGCGAGGTATCGTTGTTGGTGCAGTGAACTTCGAGAATCCTGCCGAGTTTGCCCGAGCGGACCAGGTTGCAGGCATCGATGGCGGCGGGGATCGATCGCTGCTGCGGCCCGGCCTGACAGATGCGGTGGTGCCGACTCGCGGCCTCGACCATCGCTCGCCCCTCGCGCACCGTCAGCGACAGGGGCTTGTCGCAAAACACGTCCTTGCCGGCCTGGCAGGCATGGATCGCCTGGAGCGCGTGCCAGTGATCGGGCGTGGTGATCACTACGGCGTCCACGGATTTGCTGTCCAGCAGTTTCCGGTAGTCGCCGTACCTGCCGTAGTTCCGCCCTTTGGCGACCTCCTCCACTTTGTGGGCGTCCACGTCGCAGACCGCCACGATCTGGGCATCCTTGGTGAGGTGGGTCAGGATGTGATGGCCGCGGGCGCCGAGGCCAATGTAACCGACGCCGATCCGCTCGTTTGCTCCGGGCGAGGCCAGGACCCGCTCGGGGATCAGTTCCAGGGCAGCTATGCCTGCCGGACCCATGCTGAGGGTACGGCGGAGGAAACGACGACGCGAGATCCGTTGGGGTTTCATGAGTAGTTCCTCGTTCGCCAGAGCGATCGGACTGTCGGGCAGCGGCGCCGGCCTCAACGACGACCGTGGACCGGCTGGTTGCCCGTATCACCCCCAACCGGCGTCTTCAGGGTCGGCTCGCGTGTTCGAGTTTCGTTGGGAGAATCGGCCCTGTCAACCGTCCCTCCGGGAAATGACGCCGTCAAATCCCAGAGGCGCGACGCTGAGGCGCCGGACCCGGCGAGATTCCAAGCTAGCCTTCGCCCGGCGCAGCACCGGGCGAAATCATCGAACCCTTACTCGGGCTCGCGCAGGATCGCGACATCGCCTGTGGAGTCCGTGAGGTTCTTGGCATCCAGGGTGACGACGAGCGTCCACTTCTTCACGCCGGGCGCTTTAGGCACTTCCAGGGTATAGATGTGGTCGAACTGGGAGGCGCCGGACCAGCCCTGATGACGATCGTGCGCCACCTCGTTGTCGTCAGCCAGCAGCACGGCGCCGCAGGTGGTCACGCCGTGCCTGCCGCTTTGATAGAGCAGGCGCACGGCGTACACCCCCGGCGCGGTGATGCACGGCGTGGCATCGAACCGCAATTGGCCGACCCCCTTGGGGGTCGTCTGCGGGGTCCACTGCCCAACCTTGTTCCAGGGCCCGCCGGGGCCAAGACCCAACGCGGTGGCGGCGGGCATTCGCGCCTGCGGATCCTGTGCCAGCGTTTTAGCGGCGTTGCGGATGGTCGCGATCTGCCGGCTCAGGCTCGACTCGAGTCCCTTGAACATGCCGCCGGAACCAGCCGGTGCACCGCACTCATTCATGCCCCGCGTGTACATGGCGGTGAAGTAGGGGTAGTCGTCGGCCATCGCGTCTAGTTCGGTGGCGATTTGACGGAGCCGTTCGGCGGCCGCCGCGCGATCCGCGGGCAGCCGCTGCCGCGCCTCGCGATACAGCCCGGCGCAGCGCTCGCGCACGATGATCTTCCGCGCCACGTACCGATACGAGCGTGCCGCCACCTCCATGAAATCGAGCGTGATCTGGTTCCGCGTGACCGACGGCCGGATACGCTCGATCGTCTTGAGAATCTCGTCGGCAAGTTGCACGAGGCCTTCCGCCTCCTTGGCCTCCGGGAAGGGACGCATCTTTCCCGAAAAATACGCCGGCTGAAACGGCGTTGCAAGCTCGGCCAGCGAACGCCAGAACAGGGTTGTGCAGAAGGTGTACGTGGATCCGTTCTCGCCGGCGGTCCCCCAGAATCGCTCGTTGAACGGGCGCTCCGTGTACGCGCGAACGAGCCGATAGACGACTCGCCCGCGATCCTCGCCCGTCAGGCCGAGGAAGCTGGAAGCGAATTTGCGGTCGAAGACGTCCGGATCCGTAATCTTCGACGACCAGGCGCACTGGGCCGTGTAAACGTGCCCGTACCAGGTCTGCTCAAAGAAGTTCCCGGGAGACATCTCCCAGGTCGTGGTGCAGACGCCCTCGGCGCCGGCCTTGAGGCCGGCGAGGATGAACCCGCGGATGTTCTTCGTGGCCACGCCGTAATCGGGATAGGTGCAGCCCCAGCCGATCACGCCCGGGGACACGTAGAGCTTGTGGAAGCCCGCCTTCTGGAGCAGCCCGATGCGCCAGTGGGACCAATTCCCGTACTCGTAGTCGAAACAAAACGCCTGGTCCTGAAAGTCGTTCTTCGGACGGCGTTTCATCCAGTCGGAGTAGCTCACGCCCAGCCCGCCAAAGGGGTCCCAGTGCATCATCGTCTTGCCGTGCTTGCGTATGGTGCGGTTGAGCATATCGAGGTATTGGGCCAACAGGCCGGCATTGCCGTGCTCCTTCTGAAACGCCTGGCAGCGGTTGCAGAAGCCGAACTGGTGCGCCTCGTCCAGGCCGGCGTGGATGAAGTCGCTGTTGGAGAAGACCTCGGCCAGCTCGCCGTAGATGTCGTCCCAGAACTTCTCGATCCCCGGCGCCGTCGGGCAGAATCCGCTGCAATAGCTCGTGTACGGCTTCGGACCGGCATACTCGGCGACGTTCTCCCGCAAATACGCCAGCTCATCATGCCTCAACAGCCCCGCGGCATGGCCCATCGACTGGATCTGCGGCACGATCTGCACATGGCGCGGACGGGCGTACGCCACCAGCTCCTCGATCATCGGCCGCGTCCAACTGCCCGGACGGCCGAGGAAGGGGTACTTGGCGAACTTGTAGTCGTCCTCCATGTAGAATATCAGCTCGTTAAGCTTGTAGCGGCTGAGCACGTCAATCATGCGTTTCACGTAGGCCACATTGGCCTGCTGGCCGCGGGCGAAGTCGTACTGGATCATGCGGTGTTTCATGTCCGGCCAATCCACGATGCGCACCGCCGGCATGCCGACGCCGGCCTCGGTCTTGCGCAGCAGTTGATACGCCGTCTGCACGGCGTAGAACAGGCCCAGCGAGGTGTTCGCCGCCAAGAGGAGTTCCCCGTCTTTTGCCTCGAGCACGTAGCCTTGCTCGCCGATCTCCCCGGGAAGCGCCAGGGAGAGCCCATCGCGAGCCGGTACTGCCATCTTGATCTTGGGCCCCTCCGCGGGCGAATTGGCAACCACGATTCGCAGGGGCGGGCCGCCGGCCGAGCGAATCTCGCTGGAGAGTTGTGCCGCGGCGAAACGGTCGTCTGCCGTCGCCTTTTCTCCCAGCACGATCGCGGTCCGATCGGACGCCGTCCACGCGCCCTGCAGCCGCGTGACCTGCTGCGGTGCGGGGATGATGTCCATCGTCGCCTCTTGGGCCATGGCTCCCTGAAGGAAGCAAGCGACGTATCCGAGCACAGTCAGGGAGCAAAACGTGTTGCGCACGGTTCTCTCCTTTCAATCCCCGGTCGACGTTCCGATTCACAGGGTCGCTGCCTTCGTCGTAGCCACCGGAACCCCACGGCGGTAGCGCGACGAACCCCATGGGTCTTCCGGCAGCAGGTGCGAACGGCGCACTTTCCGGAAGCCCAACAACGTCGCTTAGATTACCCCAAGCCACCCCCGCTTTCAACTGACGGGATGGCCCGCAACCGAGTGAATCTCGGTGCACTTACCCCTCGCAAGAAGACAGGCCGAGGCGTCGCACGGATGACGCCATGTCGGCCCGCTTCTTCAGCCTGCAATCGCTTTGCTCTGCGAGGTAGCGGCAGGTACTTGACCTGACATGTCCCATGGCCGATGATCGTGAGGCGTGAGGCGGAGAAGCGGGGCTGGAGTCGGGCCAATGGGCAGTTCGACGGCGATTTCATCGTCTTCGATTTGAAGACCCGGCGATGGGTCAAACCGATCCTCAACGCGCTGATCCCCAAAGGAGGCGACGGTACCCAATGAAGACCTCTTGTTGTCTCGCGTCGGTTGTGATCTTTGTCGTGCAGGGCATCTTGCCCGTAGCCCGCCTTTCGGCAGCGACGCCACAAGTCGGCAGGGAGGAGGCGGCCGAATGGATACGATGGGTAGTGCCGCTGCCCCGCCAGATCGCGATTGAGCGCAAGGCCGTTGTTCCCGGCGATCAGGTCGCGATCACAGTAGCCTCGGAAGCGAGTCTCCTGGAACGCTCGGCGGCGGCGGAGTTGGCCGGTGTTTTCGAGAAGAGCACCGGACACAAGACCCGAATTGGTGCGGGTAGGAATGCCGGGGCGACCGTTGAAATCCTCATTGGCACGTGCGGGAAGGACGGGCGCCTGGCCGGCCGTCTGGTGCCGGGCGCCGGGCGGCTGTTTACCCTGGCCTCCCCGGAGCAGGCGTACCGTATCGTGCCGCTGGCGGATCGCACGCTCGCCCTGGTCGGCACGGCGCCCCAAGGCGCGTACTATGCTGCCAAGACCCTCCAACAGCTCCTTTCGGCCGCGTGTTCCAAGCCGGATAACTCAACCGCTGTCACGATCCCCTTGGCGGAAGTCACCGATTGGCCCGACCTGGCCGAGCGCGGTCTCTGGGGCGGCAGCGCCAACGAGGACATCGAGTGGCTCGCCGAGCGGAAGATGAACCTGGTTGAGTCGCACATCGAACTGTCCCTAGGCCGGGACGGCCGCGGTGTGGCGGTCATTCCCGAGGGGCTCCTTGCCCGGGCCCAGCGGCACGCGGTGAAGCTCGTGCCCATCATCACCCACCTGGAGCAGTTGCCTTCGGCGGTCTTTGCCCGCTATCCGCAGCTCAAGGCGGTCGGCGACGAGAAGGCGTGGCGCCGTGTCGGCGACGTGACCCCCGTCTGCTTCTCGCAACCCAAGGCCCAAGAGATCCTCGCCGACTGGCTGACATGCCTGGCACGGTACCCCGAGGTGACCGACGTGAACGTCTGGCTCTCGGAAAACGAGGTTCCTTGCCAGTGCGACCGGTGCAAGGCCGTCAATCCGTTCGTGCTTCAGACGCGGCTGGCCCTGCACGCTTGGGAGGCCGCGAAGCGGATCAAGCCGAGCTTGCGACTCCGCATCCTCCTGACCCAAGGCAGCTACCGGAGCAACGACAAGGTGCTGGCCAGCGTCCCGCCCGAGGTCGGCATCACCTATTACGACGGCGGCCGCACCTACGATTCGTCGCGGCAGCCGATGATCTATCCGCTCTTGGAGAAGTACGCCGCCGAGGGCCGCTGGCTGGGATGCTATCCGCAGTTGACGGCCTCGTGGCGGATCGTCTGCCCCTGGTCGGGTCCGCAATTCATCAAGGCGCGGATGTCGGAGTTCGCAGCCAAGCGGCTCCAATGCCTGTGCGGGTATGCCACCCCCTCCAATCGGTTCTACGAGTTCAACGTGACCGCCGCGGCCGAGTGGTCCTGGAACGCAAGCGGCCGCAGCGAGCGGGAATTCTCGCTGGCGTGGGCGGCACGCCAGGGGCTTGCCGACCCGGAGAAGGCCGCCGACTGGGCCGTCACCCTCGGGCCCGTGGGTTGGGACGTGTACGGCGGGCGGGTCCCCTTCATCTGGGTCTACAGCGGCGTTGCCGGGATGCTCCGCCAGGGCAAGCCGCCGCGACTGGGCGCCGGGATCTTCACCTACTTCCCGACCAAGGAGCACTTTGACCACGACCTTGCCGCGTGCGAGCGGGCGATGGGCCTGGCCCAGGGGCTCCAGGCCCCTGCACTCATCGAGGAAACCCGCGTCATCCGCGGACTGGTGCAAATGCTCAAGGGACTGTATCTCATGGCAGAGGCCGTTGCGCCGGGAAAGAAGATTTCGTCCGACGACCGGCAGCGGGCGGCTGCGGCGCTGGCCTTGGTCGACCAAGGAAGCCGCGATGCCCATGATGGCTTGCTGAACTGGGGGGCGGCCGTGGCCCCCAAGCTCGTGCCAAAATCGCTCGGCTCCACGTCGCGGCTTGCCGATACGCTTGATTGCCTGGAGCGGACCGCCGTGGAGGCAAGCGACGTTGCCCAAGGCATGGGCATCAACGACCCCGGCCGCCCCTATCGTGCCCGACGGATCGGCGGATGGACCACCGATGATTTCAAGGCCGGGCCGTCACAGAAGAAGACCTGGGAGGTCACCAAATTCCTCGGCGGGCCCGGGCAATACCGGGTGATGTTTCACTACGACCGCGGATGGTACGGAGCCCGGATCAAGTGCGTTTCGCTGGTCTCAACGCCGCCCGATGACGCCGCACAACAGGCGGAACTTTCTCGCGATGCGCACGAAGGAATCACCGGCTACCAACCCAAGAATACGACCTACGAGGTGTCGCTCCGCGAGTACGATCCCAAACGGCGCTACTTCGTCCTCGTCGACCTCGTCGGGATGCCTCCGAACAGCCCTCCCGAGCATTCCGGATGCGTGGGACACGCCACCATGAAGAAAGTGAGGTAGTGATCCCGGTGTTCCCGAAGGGGCTGAATCCAGAACGGGAAGTCCCGTCGAAAGCCTGGTCGATGCGGGCATGTCGCGCGTCATGCCACGATATGATCGCTAGCGTGCCGGACCGAGGGATACCGGATGGAACCGGCGTGTACTGCGATCGCCTGAAGCGGGGGTACCGAAAGGCGCTTCCCGTGACTTCGGACGGGGCGGACCGGTCTCGGAGCTGATGTTCTTCGAGGAGATCGCCCCCGCGAATCATCGCTGACGGCGCCTGACGGAGGTAAACCGACCAAAGACCAACCGTGATCCGCAACGTCCCTTTCTTGTCACCTTGCTTTGTGTAGGGAGTCGTGTATGTCTCAAAAACCGAACAAGCACGCGGTCGAGCGCCGTAAATACGTTTCGCGCCGGCGTTTCATTGTGGCGACCGGCGCTGCTCTAGGCGGGGGCTGGGCGATTCCCGCCATGGTTCCTGCCTCGGCCCTGGGAGCGGCTGAAAAAGCCGCTCCCAGCAACCGGATCGGCGTGGCCATGATTGGGTTGGGACGGCAAGCGATTGCCCACAATCTGCCCGTGTTCGCCAGGGCAGCCGACGCTCAGGTGGTCGCGCTGTGCGACGTGGACCGTTGGCGTCTGGCGTTCTGCAAGGAGAACCCGGCTGCTATCGCCGCGGCAAAACAGCACCAATTCGACATTGCGGCGATGCAGGGTTGCTCCCGCACGACGGACTTTCGCGAAGTGCTGGCCCACAAGGATGTTGACGCCGTGATGATTACGACGCCCGACCATTGGCACGTTCCCATCGCCCTGGCGGCGATTCGTGCGGGCAAAGACGTCGCTTGCGAGAAGCCGATCGGGCTGTGCATCGCCCACGGCCGAATCCTGGCCGACGCCGCGGCGAAGGCCAAGTGCGTGTTCCGCACGGACAGCGAGTTCCGTTCCATCCCCACGTGGTTCAAGGCCGTGAGCCTCGTCCGCACGGGCAAGATCGGGCAGCTCAAAGCCATTCGGACGGTGGCTCCGTGCTGGAACAAACCGCTCCCCGTGCAGCCGGCCATGCCCGTCCCGTCGGAATTGGATTACAACATGTGGCTCGGGCCGGCGCCCCTTGCCCCGTATACCGAAAAACGGGTTCACGCCCCGAAGACCTACACGGCCGGATACGATCGGCCGGGGTGGTACGGGAATCGGACCTATTGCGACGGCGGGATCTGCAACTGGGGTTATCACCCTCTGGACGTCGTCCAGTGGGGAAACAACTCGGATCGCACCGGTCCGGTGGAAATTGAAGGCCGTGGCGAGTTTCCGCCAATCGACGGGCTCTGGAACGTGATCCTGGGCTTCGAGCTCCACTATCGCTATGCCAACGGCGTGGAGCTATTCTACACCAATACCGGCCGGGGATCCTCGCCCGCGCAAGTCCATGTGCGTTTCGAGGGGACGGAAGGTTGGGTTTGCGCCTGGTACGGACCCGATCGTCTGGAGGCGGAGCCGAAGTCGATTCTCACCGCGAAGGTGAAACCGGAGGAGTTCCCGTTCCCCTTGGAGAACGAGAAACGCAATTTCCTCAACTGCGTGAAGACCCGCGGACAAACCCTGGAGGACGCGGAGGTCGGCCACCGCTCCAGCTCGGTTGCGCAGCTCGGGTACATTGCTTGCCAGGTGGGCCGGAAATTAAAATGGGATCCGCTGGCCGAGCGATTCACCGGCGACGACGAAGCCAATCGGCTCCTGGGTCTCCCGCCCGGCCGCGCGCCGTGGAGCGTGACTTAAGGGGCTGTAACGAGCAGTGACCGGAGCCAACCGACGCAAAGGATTTAGCCATGCGCAGCGACCACTCCTTGCAAATGGCAGACACACGAATCGGGCACTCGCGCCGCCGATTTCTCGGCGGCGCGCTGGCCGTTGCGGCGACGGGACCGCTTCTGGAAGCTCCGACCGCCACGGCCGCGGAGAAGTCGACGCCCAAAGCCGGGCTGTGGATCGGAGCGGCCACGGCCGACATCACGCCCAAGCCGCCGGTGGGGCTGGACGGCTTCCAGACCGTGCGGATCGCGCGCAGGATTCAGAGTCCGCTGATGGCCAGCGTACTGGCCCTGGAGTCGCGCGAGGCGGATCGGGTGATCGACCAGGCGATCCTGGTCTCTTGCGATTTGTGCATCATTCGGCCCGGAATCCAGGAGGGCTTCCGCAAGTGCGTGGCCGCCCGTTTGCCCGGGTTCGACATCCACAAGCTCTTTCTGGCCGCCACCCACACGCATTCGGCCCCGGTGTTGAGACAGGACGAGTACGACGAGAAGGACTACGGCAACGCGATGCAGCCGAAGGAGTACGTCCCGTATCTCTTCGAGCGGATGGCCGATGCGGTTGTCAAGGCGTGGGAAAGCCGGGCCATGGGGGGCGTTGCTTGGGGGCTGGGGCAGGCCGTGGTGGGCCACAATCGCCGCATGGTCTACGCCGACGGCCATGCCGTCATGCTGGGCAATACCAACGACCCCAAGTTCCGCCACGTCGAGGGCTACGAAGACCACGCCGTCGACATCCTCTCGTTCTACGACGACAAGCGACGGCTCAAGGCCGCGGCCATCACGCTGGCGTGCACGGCCCAGATGTCGCAGGGCGAGACCGTCGTCAGCGCCGATTTCTGGCACGATGTGCGAGAGGCCATCCGCCGGCGGCACGGCAGGGAGTTGTGCGTGCTCGGCTTCTGCGCG
>Ga0172371_10007735_pt1 | contig 15200 bp, 17 predicted proteins | sample Lak12m_FD_114543 | JGI IMG/M metagenome (GOLD analysis project Ga0172371, IMG submission 114543) | Freshwater microbial communities from Kabuno Bay, South-Kivu, Congo - kab_022012_12m | ecosystem: Environmental > Aquatic > Freshwater > Lake | place: Democratic Republic of the Congo: South-Kivu... | reverse complement strand
GAACTTTGAACATTAATTCCCGACAAAGTTGTCCCCGTAATATTCTCGGCAGCTACCGAAGCAGCAGTTATATTAAGAGCGTTAACATAGCCGGTTGTAACCGTATTACCGATAATCGTAGTAACCTGTGAGGCGCTTTGCGCAGTACCTAACCCTACGTTCGTACCAACGACTAATTCGCCTGTTTTTATCCTATTAGCGTCAATAGAGTTTGTCGCTATCTCATTACCGGTAATTGTGTTGGCTACTATATTATCCGCTGTAATTAACTGACCTATCCCCTTTCCCCCGAAAGCCTGGAATGTAGCGTTTTTCCCTGATTCGTTTTTGGCTACCGCAATTAAGATTTTATTAGCCCCTACTGAAGTTGACGCAGTAGTAGTAGTCTGTAAAACGGTTAATGATACTGATTTGTCAAAATAAATATAAGTTATTGCTGATATATTCCCCGTATTACCCGCCAAAATATTAAAAGTAGTCCCGTCTCCTAAAGTAATAGCCCCCGCCGTCCACTGAACTGTATCAGCGTCCAAAGCGGAGAATACCCCCGAGAAAGACCACCCCTGAATATTAAGCAAACTACCAGCCGCTAGACCGTTAAGCGAAGCACCGGCAATACTCCCGCCTGTAATCGCTATATCAGCGAAAGTCGCCTTACCCGTCATATCAACTTTGGCTTTGGCAGTTGCAATGTCAGCGCTCCCCCACCAGCTACCCTGTGCGTCGGACATAAACACATTATTATCCGTTCCAACGGTAAGGCTTTTGAGCTTCTGGAAGACCGCCCCTTTTTCCTTAATGTTCTCTAACATCTGGACTAACTGTGTTTCGTCAATTTCAAAGTTCACGCTAGTTGGATTAAGCTGATTACCGGAGCATCCGCCCCATTCGGCGTAAGTATGATTTGGAACTGGATTTTTGACTTATTCCCCAGATCATATTCGGAGTAATAGCAAAGGTCGTTTTCGGTATCCTGCGTCATAGTAACCGTAGTAAAACTGGAGTCATTATCCGCCTTAGCCTTAACCGCTACGCTTGAACCCGTAGGCAAAGAATCATAGAAAATCTTTATCTTCTTGAACTTACCCCAGAATACAGGGCTTTCAACTGTAGCCGTAGCTTTATTAGTACTCAAAATATCAATCCCTTTGGTAGCCCCCGCCGTCCAGCTAGCGACTAACTGCTCGTTTATAGCGCAGATTGAGTTAAATGTTCCAGTCGCCTGCGAGCAGGTATACTCCCTAACCATAGCCCAAGGGAGTCCGGGTGCGAACCGGTGGATTGAATAGATATATTTCCCGATTGCGATTAGGGCTTTCCCTTTGAATACGGTAGCGTGGTAATGGGTACAGTTAGTCGTAACTTCACGGAGATTTTTGAGCTTTTGGATAGCCGTAGCGTTATCGGCTAAATAGCCGGTCTTCCCCTCAAACCCGTAGTTTAAGATAGTTAATTCCTCCGCCTCTACTATAGCTCCTATACCCCTATCCTTTAACCGTTTCTCGCTCCACCAGCTAGGTGAGTACCCGTCCCACCGGTAAAGCATCGCCGTATGATAGTATTGGGTGGTATAGGTTCCGATTAAGAGGTCGGTTTCAATATCAGCTAGGGCTGAAGCTATAAACTCGCTAGGTATATCAAGTACGTTAGCCGAAAAAGTCCTTGTGTTATCTACCGAAGCGATATACTTCCCGTCCCCAATATTCAGGGTTCTCATTGATACGCACATCGGCTTCAAGCTAGCCGAGTTTGAGAATGTTTGCCATTGGTCGCTCCAAGAAGCGTCTAAATTAAAATATCCGAGTTTGGCTGCGGTAGCGTAGTAGAGTTCCCCTTGGTAAAACCCGCCCCCCTTGTGGCCGTTCCCGTCAGTATTCGTATGTACCAAAGACCAAGCGCCGGCGGAGGTCATCTTCCAAATCTTACCGGAAGACATAGATAAGGCGTAAATATCGCCGTAAGTGGCGGTTGGAATCAAAATACACGCCTCATCCGGTACGTTTGACGAAGTATCTTTTACTAGGGATTTTTTACAAGTGAGAGTTCCGCTTTCAGAGTCAATATCACAGTTAAGTAAGGCATTATACCCGCCGGAATCGTAGCGGGATATACCTTCGCCTTTATAGAATATTGGGAATTGTTGCGGTTCATCTTTCTTGGGCATTTTTATCTTCCATTATAATTTCTATGTTTTTTGGATTTGTTTTGCTGTCTAACCGGATTTCAAGGATATTCTCGCCGTCTTCTTTTAACCGGTTGATATAGCTTACAAAGTCAGGTTTCAGTAGCCAGTTAGCTTGTTTGGTTTTAGTTTCTTCGGGCATTATTTATAGTTTATGGGTAAGGCTCGCATTTGTAATTTGCGCTTAAACCGGTTCTTGTAGTGCTCTAGTTGTTTTGCTTCAATCTCTTGAGCTTTTACGCCCCACATCTGATTAAATTTATCAGGGTTCCTTATCCCCCAGCGCTCCGCCATTCGGTACGGGTAAGCCATATGGCAGTCCTGTATCGTTGCCGGCGAATCGCTTGACAAAGCCATATCCGCCTGGCGCATATCATAGTATATTCTAATTGCGTCAGTAATATCAGAGGTGAATAGAGGTCTAATAAAATAGCTATCGTGCTCGTACCGGACTTTGGGGTGCGAAGTTATGAATTTAGACTGAATATCGCTCGTTGAATGCTCAATACATAGGTTTTCTTTAATATCGTACTCATCACAAGTATAAAAGTTGGTTCCGTCAAAGGAAACATCAATCCTTTCCGGCTTAATCAGGTCAATAGGGAAAGTATACTCCCCTAAATATCCTTCCGGCGTAACCCCGCCTGAAATAGTCAGCCCAGAATAGTCAATTCCATTAGCTTTACTTTCTTGGATAGTGGCGTTCTTATCCACCGAAACTTTAATCACGTCCAAAATATACTGCTTCTGCAGCTCATTGGCGAACCGGAGAAGGTCAGACTCCGTGTGCTGTCCTGAAGACGTTTTTGTCTGATAGTAGAACTCTAGGAGAATATTAGCCCAGGTCATTTTTTGTATTTATTTCTTATTTATTTGATTATATCACGGATAAATTCAAAGTTCCCTTTCAGTCCGATTAGCTCATCAAATTTCTCGTGTATCCCGTTACCGCATACATCTTGGATATGATAGTGGTAGCGGTTCGGCTCGTTCAAAAGATATACCGGTAGTTCTTTCGGCCTCCGCTCATTATTATAGGCTTGGTCGGCTACTCCGTATCCCTCTTCCAAAAGGGCTTGGTACATACCGTCCGAAATCTGCCAGCCTGGGGCTTTGAAAATTTTAGTTAGTCCCAAACTTTCTATATTATGCAGATAAGCCCTACTCTCTTCGTAAGTCCAGTTCTCACACTCACGGGAAGTCGTATGCGCCCACCCGTGCGGGCACATATCTATCCAATCCAGTTTCTTAACCAAACCCAGAAAATTAGGCGTACATAGCGCCGGAATAGTGAATAAGGTGATCTTAAACGTCGGGACTTTGGATTTGATTTGATAAAACAGGTGTAATGCGTTTGACTTCTCAAAGAAATCATCGGCATCTACAGTTATTTTAGATTGCATACGGCTACTATATTAGAACCCCCGCTCGCTACGGTTAGGTAGACCATTCCGAACGGGCTTAATAAATTATACAAATCGTCTAAATCAAAAGACCATACGTGCTCGGTACTTTTAACCGCTTCGTCTTTATAGGGGACCGTAATAATTACTTTTTTCCTAGCTAACCTAACTAACTCTTTAACGGCTGATTCCGGTAAGTCTAGGTGCTCTAATACTTCAGAACAAACGATAATATCATAGCTTTTGTCCGGCTTGTCTATCCCGTTATTAAGATCAGCGAAAAATACCTCGTTTAACGGGATTTTCTCTCTTAACCATACCAAAGCCGGCTTGGAAAAATCACAGGCGGATATTCTTAGGTTAGGGCGTATCTCTTTTATCCGGCGGGTTATCCTCCCGCTACCCGCCCCTACGTCCAAAATGCTGTTCCCAAAGTCAATATGCCTAATTATCTCCCACAAAGTATCACTAGGCGGGAAGTCAAAATTAGCTAGAAACCCGTTACTAATAGCGGTTTTGTTCCAATATTTTTTAGTATTAGGGTTTTTTACTAAAATTCTGTGCATTTTTGTTAGTTAATATGGCTACGCTCATAATTTGGTTAGTAATCCGCCAGTCAGAGCCCTTAATATAGTCTTTTAGGGCAAAGTCTGACCCGCACCTTACCGGCGCAGAAAGGCTGCTTATTTCGTAAGCGTTTTTCAAATCACCGCAAAACGTTTCCAAAGTTTCAAATTTCATATTTTGTCTCGGTCAATTTTTTCTTCTTCCCACTTACGCTGAAAGTATCCAGGGTAGCGTTTAGCCTGTCCGTCCGTGGTTTCGTAATGGTTGACTTCCAGTTGCTCAATATATCCGCACCTGCCTCCGTTCTGGTTGACGAAGTGGCAAATTTGGCTATCTAGCCCCATTCTTATAAGGTCTTCCCGATAACGGAAGTCTTTGAGGATTACCGGAGTGCTAATCATAAATAGCCCGCCAATCATCGTAGTAAAACTAATCAGGTAGTTTCCTAGCCAAGCTTGGTCGTGAACACTAATCGCTTTGTTTATGCCTTTTACTTTGGGAGAGAGTACTAACTTAGGTAAAAACGGCTGGTTATGCCATTTGAAGTCATAAAGTTTGACTATCTCGCTTAGTATCCCCGAAGTAAGTACCTCACAGTCATTATCCATTTTGATTATTAAGTCATAGTTGAGCGTGTAGATTTCGTTTAGGGCTTGGTTAGACGATTTCCCTATTCCTAGATTTTTCTGGTTGAATATAATTTTCTTAAACATCTTACTATTCTCCTTTAGCCATTCTACCGTCCCGTCTTGGCTGCCGTTATCTACTACAAAATGGTCATAGAGATAGCCGGCTTTATTACGCAAAGACTCAAAGCAGTGCTTCGTATAGTCTAACCTGTCCATTGTAAGGGTATAGATAGCTATTTTCATAGTATTTCCTCTATTTCCAAAATATTATATTTGTTCCCGTTAGGATCAAAGAAATGCTGCCGGTCAATGAACCGAGCAACTTTAACTTTGCGGTACTGCTTCCATTTGCTTAACTTTACCCAGTCCCCTTGGCGTAATTCTGTCAGCCGCTCCCCCTTGCGGGTTAATAGTACTTTCATTTTTTTTATCTAATAATTTTCTAATCCGCTCCTTTGTCCACTCCTTATTCAGTTTAGTACGGTTATCGGAAGTGTATTTGAACCTGTCACGTGAGCTGGAATGATGATGAATAGTTGGAATTTTACAAATATCAACCGTAAAGCCCGATTCTAGCGCCCTTAAGAATAAGTCTTGGTCTTCCCCGCCGTTCTTATACTCCTCATTAAACCCGCCTAATGCTTCCCATACGCTCTTTTTTACTCGGAAAAGGAATCCGGTAGGGATTAGCGACTTTTCGTAACTCTCGGTCATTCGCTCGTTTATAAAGTCGTTCTTCCACTCGTATTCTATCCCTTGCCAAATCTTTTCAGGGTGCCAGCTAGGCGTGATCTGCGCCGCCCCGCAAATATCCGCCGGATTATTCAGCATTTCCCTGATTACGTCATCATTAGGCTCAATATCGTCGTTCATAAATATCAGGGTATCCGTTTCTGCGATTTTAGCCCCTTGGTTACAGTTATGAGCGAAAGTCCCGCCCTCAATCACGAATACGTTAAAATTATCGTGGCTTAACCGGTCAAGAGTGTTCTTTAATAGGTCGTGCCGGTTCTGGTGGGGTATGATTATGTCCGCCAGTTTGGAATCAGAGATATTATACTTTTTTAGTACTTTTTCCCTAGCCGCATTCGGGTCTTCCGTTTCTTTCCCGTAAGTAATCCCTTCCCTGATTTTGGTCTTAAATAAGGTACGCCCGCAATAGACCCCGACCTTCCCCCTGTTTAATAGCCCTAGCCATAAGTCCCAGTCTTGGAAACGTTTTATATTAGGGTCAAACCCGTCAAAGTCCTCTTTGCGTAAAAGGCTCATCGTTGAGATATAGTTCCACTTCCATAGGTCGTGGGTTGAAAATTCCTTATTACCGACTAGCTTCCCGTCTAGGGTATATGAACAGTAAGAATAGCTGGCTTTGGGATTCTCTTTTAACGCCTTATAAAGTACCTGTAAAGCGTCCCTTTCCCAAGTTATATCGTTATCACAGAACAGTAGGTACTTGCCTTTAGCTTTTTTAGCCCCTCGGTTACGGCAGACGTTAGCGCCTTCCTTTTTCCGGTCAATAACTGTGATTATCTCATAGTTCTCGTAGGTTTGTTTTTCTAAAAAATCAAGCGTGATTATTTCTTCAAATGGCCTTGAAGGGATAATCACGCTAATCAGTTCTCTTTCTTTACACTTTTTCTTATGCTCGTTCAGCTGCTCAAAATTATCTTTGGCTTTGAAGCAGTACGGGCACTCTAACTGGTTTGATACTTGCTGTTTAGGGGTTTCATCTATTATGGTCGCCTCCCCCCGCTTAACCATCTCTTGAGCTAACTGTTCGGGAACTTCTACTATCCTGCCTAATCTGTTTTTTATAAGCATATTCGTTTTTTAGTTTTTATCCGCCCCCGAAGTAATCGGGGACGGGAAAAACCACTAATCGCTAGGATTAGTAGCGGACTTGGACATCCACAAGCTCTCTGGCACCGTCAGCGAAGGTCTTCTTACCATACAGGTTCCACAGGATATACTGCGTACCGAGACGGATAGAACCGTCATCGTTCTGCGGCAGATCCTTGACTTCAAGGTTAGGCTCCACTTGCATAGCGAGAGCGATAGCCTTTTTCTTTCCACCAAGCCAGTGACGGCAGTTGTGGTTAGACACAACGCTAGTAGACAGGTTTCGGGAAATAAAGATTCCCAAATCAAGGATATCACCCATATAACCGTTCACAAGGGACTTATCCTGATTAACGAACCCGCTAGTAGCCATCAGCTTTTCAAACACCTTATAGTAGTTCGTAGGATCTACTATAATGTACCAGTCGCCATTGTTCTCAACATCGTTGTTGGCGAGTTTAGCCTTAAACGCTTCCAAAGTATCAAGGATATTAGAAGTCGTTATCAAAAGGGCTTGACCGGAAGTACCTCCGGATACGTCAGCCCCCGAAACGGACAGGCCGGCGTTGGCGTATTCCGCAAGGATAGCCGAATCAACGGTATCCCGAAGCTTATAGATAGAACGTTCTTTAAGCTTCCCGTTCACGTTGTAGAACATCTGCTTTTCGTCAAGACGGTCTACGAAGAACGAAGCGTACTTAGCCTGGTCTACAGTCAGGTACTCGTCAGTAGTCGCAATATCGCTTGCGGTCACTGCCCCGCCCCCGCTTGTAGTAGCGTTACGGGTATAAGTACCAACAGAAGGGTCGGACTGGTAAGGGCGGTGGAAGGTGTCGGAATCCGGCATAGGCACTTCCTCACAGACAGCCCTGGCGACTAACGCTTTGGTAGCGAGCCGCTGAACGTCTGGAGCCCATACTTCCCGAATATAGTTTGAGAAAGTATTAGCCACGTCTTTGTTTTAACTATTTATTTTTACGCCCCCTTTATTTGGCTAGGGTTGCGTTTTAGCCATTCGTTGTAAGCTTCCATGCGCCCGTCTTTGGCCTTAAGCCATTGGATGTGTTGCGGATTGCCTAAGTCAATCTTTTCAAAATTGACCGTTCCCTTCCCGACAACAATAGCGCTGGGAGTTCCAACTTTATTCCCCGCTTCTTCTTCATCTTGCTTCGCCGTTTGCCTAGCTTTGGCTTCATTTTGGAAGTAGGTAGACCCCTTAAAGATTGTCATTAAATCTTTGCCGGTTCTACTAGCTTCTTCCTTTAACTCGTCCAAAACTAATTCTGCTTCCGGATATTTGAGGGTTAGAAGCTCCTCCACGTAGGTTGGTATATCTTCCTTCTGGGAAGCTACCGGTGGTTTAGGCTTCGCCTCTTTATCTTTGGGCTTCTCCTGCCCGAGTTCGGCGATTTTGGCATCTGCGTCCTTTAAGCTTTTAGACACTTGGTCTATTGTTTTAAAGTTCTTACCCGAAGCCTCGTTAATTTTTTTAAGGGCTTCAGTTTCAACCTCATCACCTTCCTCTTCCTCGTCCTCAAGATCGTCCAAGACGGCTAAATCTTGGTCTTCTCCATCGTCCGAGTTTAATGCTTTTTTGTCTGGGTCAGACATAGTTATGCATCTCTCACGATTGGTTTAAAAACCAACGATTAAGATAGATTAGGAATTAGGTATCTTGCAAAGTACAAAGGACTAGTTCGCCCTTACAAGATTATAGCTTCTAATCGCTTATGAATTTCGCTCTTATGCTTTGAAGGTGCTCAACAACCATCCTGGCGGTTAATAGGGCTTTCCCTAGTTCGTCAAAGCTGTTCCCGATTGGTAAGTTCATTATATTTTTGGCGTATTCTATCTCTTTGTCAATTATCTCTACTAGCAAATGGAACTCAGGTAGCTTGCGCAGCTGGTCTAGCTTTTCTTTTCTAATCTTAATAGATAGCTCCTGCGCTTCTTTTTCCGCCTTCTCTTTCTGGGCTTTTTTGATATTTTTTTCTACTAATTTCATTGGGCTGGTGTAGTTAGCGGATTACCGGCCTGCCCGACTTGGCGGGCTACTTCCCCAGCCGGAGCAGGCATTCCCCCGCCGCCTCCGGGTGTCATACCGCCTTTGGCTGCCGATATCATCATTTGTTGCTGTATCTCTTGGCGTATCTCGTCTTCCGACTTATTGAACCGCCTACCCGCCATATTCATAAGGTCAAGGATATAGGCGTAGACTTTTTGCCGGCTACCTGGGAATAACGGGTCTTTAACCATAGCCAAAAGGTTCTGAATCATTACTTGTTTGTTAAAGCTTTCGTTTGTAACGTAAAACTCGGTAATATAATCCAGCTTCTTCAAAAGCTCTTTAGTTATTTGCGTCCAACGCTGGTCACCCATTTTATCCAGTCCGGTCATCATTCCTTGCTCTTTCTGTTTGATTTCCATTGGCATCATCGGCATTCCTTGCGCCTGCTCGTACATTTTGATAGCACCGGGATTACCGTTTACGCCGTAAAGGTAAGCAGGTACTAGAACTTTATCAAATTCCTTTAGGTCTTCAGGGTCGCCGGTAATATTTACCCAGTCTTCTGCGTCCAGCTCCTCAATTATATCAGGCATAACTAACTGCTGGAACAGTTTAGTCAGGAAGATACCAAAGTTCTCGGTTACTTTGTCAAAAGCGGTCTTGGCGACCTGCTGGTTAATCATACCGATTGTCGCCGGCGTATTAGCCGGTAAGTCTTCCCCCGTACCCTGCGCCGTAATCCCATTAATCATACGGGCAAATTCAAATATCTTATCTAACGAGGTAATAACATCATTGGTAATATAGTTCGGATTGACTCGGATTAGGTCTTCGTCTTTGTCGCCTTCTAGGATAGCTCCGGTCTCAATATTGTCCAGCATATCTTGGGGTAGCGAGTTTGAGTTAGCCCCTTTCTTATGGAACAGGATACCCCGTAGGTTTAGCCTGTCCATTTTTCTCTTTAGGTTAGCCTTTTCGTTATAGTCTTCTATCTGACCGGCTAACTTCTCAAATATACCCAAAGACAGCCATCTATCCGGTATTCGTAAGAACCAGCCCTCTACGTACGGGAAAATCTCTTCAAATTCGCCTAAAGTGTTACGCTCATAAGCCGTAGCCCGCCTAACTTTGCGGGGAGTAACGAACTCGTCTACGAAGCCCCAGCCAGTCCACTCTGCCGGCTCTTCCTCAAAATCCTCTTGGGTAAGTAGGCGCATATCAAGGTAGCGGCGGCAGCCTTTATGGGTTTTACCGTCCTTGCCGGTAATCCAAGTCCACCACTCATAAATTACGAAGTTATCTATCCCTAGTAATATCATTTTATTACGAAGCAGCTCTACCTTATCCCATACGCTATCTAACTCGTCTTTCATTTGCTTTATTTGCTCCCAGTTATAAGCCAGCTTCTCGGCGCATCCGGTACTTTGGATATCCCTTGCGTAGCTCGGAATGACTAGATTAAGTAGATTTACCGAATAGACCGGCTTACCCTTTACTTTTTTGGCGACTACGTTTGCGTTAGCCAGTATATCTCCCTTTAGGTCATTGATAATCTGGTTATACCCTTTTTTCTTTAGGTAGGTTTTAAGCCCCATTTTGAGCAAATCGGTAAGCAGTACCGCCTCACCGTTCTCGTTCCAGACATTTATGTCTTTCGTATCAAGATCTACGTTGCGGTCAAAGTTGTCATAGACTACCCAGCCGATATTATAAAAGACCTTATCTGTCCCGTCCGGTTCCTTCTTCTCTTTGAAACAGGAGTGATAAAGCCTTCGGTTCTCCGTAATTACCTCACGAACATCGTACTGGACTTCGTCGCTTATCCGCAAAGTCCCGTTCTCGTTCTGGTCTATCCAGATTTTGAATAATTGTTCTTTATTTGAGCGGTCGTCAGTGATTATTTCTGTTTTTGTTTCTTCTTGTAGCATTAGGAGTAGTTACTTGTTTTTGGTATGAAAACTTGGTTTTTGTTCATCGCCGGCGGCTGTGCCAGCTCCCCCATATACGCTAACCCGTCAGCCAGATCGTCATAGGGAGCACGAGGGAATCGGATAAGCTCATCAATTAGGTCGGTATGGTCTTTTTGAAAAAGAACTGAACCGGTATTAAAACGGGGTAGTAGCCCCTCTATTCTCTTATTCTTTTCTTTACCAAGGTCTTTGAGTTCTACTACCTCAAAAAAACTATTGGCCTCCCTCATTCGCTTATCTAGGTTCGGCCTTATCGTGTATTCGTAGGCTTTTTGCTCAATACCGATACGTACGGGGTTAAAGTAGTTTTTCAAGTCAAAGATCTTCGTGATTAGCTCATCTTCCGTCCCCTTAAACCTTTCAGCTAATCTAATATACCATATATTTTCGCTAGTTACACTTACGACTACGATTCCGGTAAAATCAGCCGTTTTTTCAAGCGAGTAAGCACGGTCTATCGCTATAAAGTTAGCTACCGACTTAAACTGTAATTGCTCGTTATCGTAATACTTTATTTTTTCTAGTTTGAATTTACGGTTTTCGTCAGACACGGGGTCGTTCTGGTATTCTTGATAGAAAGTATAGCCTTCCCCCCGTTTGATATAGTCCTGTTTTATCTGCTCTAGCTGGGATAGGTTTAAGTGTTCAGGCCATAAGGCTTGATTATCCTTTATAGCTTGGTATATTTTCCGGTAGAAGTCGGGGTAAAGCTCATCGGTGCTTACTATTTTGTAAAGGAGAGAATCATAGTGTAAGACCGTCCCAATAATCACTAGGCGGGCGTTATCCGCTAATGAAGGAAGTAAAGCGCCGTTAAACCATCTCTGTAGCTTCGCCCTTCGCTCCGCATTCTCAACTAGCTCCTCATTCTCTAAATCGTCTATGATTACTAAATCGGGTCGGTGCTGCCTATATTTTAATCCCCTGACCTTCATATTTGCGCCAAGCGCTTTTACCATTACGCCGGTAGACAAAATTATTTGGCCTTCGCTCCACCGGTTAGTCTTTAGGTTGCCGTATAGCGACCTTATCTTATCGTTTGACTCAAACTCGGCTTTAAGTGAATCAAGGAACATCACGGATTGAGAATAGGTATCGGAAATAAGAAGCACGAACTTAGCTTTACTGTGTAAAATAGACCAGGCGGCGTAGACTGTGTCCGTAATCGTGGTCTTTGCGTGTCCTCTTGGGGCGGCGATAGCTATTCTCCTAATACTCTCGTTCTCAAAGACCTGATAAATCTCTCGGTGAAATTCAGGTGTTTCCAAAGATAAGTAGTTAGGGAATAAGTATCTACCAAAATGCTCAATGCTGTTCCCCATTATCTCTGTTAGCGCCTTTATCTCCGGCTCCGTTTTTGTTTGTGTTCCTATCATAAAAATCGTTGATTATCTTTAGTATTTCGTCTTTAGGTAAGCCTTCCGCTGCCGGCGGCGTGTTTATCTCAAACTCGCCGATTATCGGGGCTTTGCCGTCAATTCTGTCTAAAAGCTCCTTAATCATACTATCCGAACCCTGAACGATTGCTTTATGAAGAATTTTAATAACCAAAAGCTGCCGGTAAGTCTTATTCTCTTTGTTACCCTCTGGAATACTATCTAACGCTTCTTCAATCAGAGGCATAAGGGACTTTGAGCCTTTAGGCCTTCCTGTGCCACCCGGATTACCTACCTTAAAAAGCCCACCAGGCTTTTCTTGGTATTCGTTTTCCTTCGGTTTTTCTCGGTTTTCTAACGGGGTTTCTTCTTTGCTCATTGTTTTTCCCGTCTAGTGCTTTTATTTTAATCGGCACCCTACGGGTATTTAATTATTAGTAGCCTACTTCAAACTCGTGCCCGCAGTTAGGGCAAATCATATTCTCTCTTTTTTGCTGTTCTTTGGCGATTTTCCTAAAGTGCTCCCGATTATAACCCTCGCCCTTGTCTATATCCTCTTGGGTTACATCGCTTATCCCTTCCCCAATTGACCTTTCAAGTTTTTTTCCTAAATCATCTTCAAAGTATTTCTGCATCTTAGCCAAATCTGATAACTCATTAAGCTCAATTTCCAAATCCTGCGTCCAATCCGTAAACTCGGCGGTCTTATTGTCAGCTATCCGGTATTCTTTCGCCTGCTGGTCGGTTAGCCCTTCTACGATTATAACGTCAATTTTATTAAAACCTAATTCCAAAAGCGCTTTATAGCGTGCGTGTCCGGCGAGAATCACGTTATCCTTGTCTACGGCGATTAGCTGATTATACCCGTAGTCCTTAATACTTTGCTTTACTAGCTCAACCGTTTTTTTGTTTTCCCTAGGATTACGCCAGTAGGGCTTAATCTCATTTAGTTTTAGCTCCTTGATTTTCCCTTTCGCTTTTTTCATATTGGTTTTTTAATTGTAGTTGGTTTTTCGTAACCCAAGCTTTCTTATATTCTACTCCTTCAAATAGTTTTGAAAAGCCGGTAACGTGCTTTAACCTAACTAGCTCATCTACCTCCAAACCTATCTCATTACAAATCCTATCGTCGGACCAGCCGTTATCCAACATTTCAAATACCATATTAGCCATACCGTCTACGGCGTGCTTGCCTCTTGCCCGATTATGCCTGATTGTGGCTGCCATTCTGTCGTTGATATTCTTATCCAAAACAACAATCGGAAGCTTCCCGCCGGTAGAATCAAATATGTCTTGGTAGCGCTTCATAACTAGATAGCGGTGAAAACCGTCTACTATTACGTACTTCCCCTGCTTCTCGTCCCAGATCGTAACAATCGGCTGCGTATAGCCGTCGTGCTTGATTGACCGGTAAAGCAGTTTCATTTCATTCTGGGCTACCGAGTTAGGGTTATAGTCGTTTGCTACTATTTCCTCTATCAGAACCCAGATTACGTTTGATACTGGATGTTTCATTGTCTTACTCCTTTAGGTTTATTAAGCCACTCCCGTTCATAGTAACGGACGAAAGCGTTTCTGTAATTCCTTAACTTTGTCCCTTCTACATCCCCGACTATTATTGATTTGATAATCACTTTGGCGGCCTTGTCCTTGTTTTCGGGGTCGTCTTTAAAAACCTCGTCCCAATGCTTTCTAGTATACTCAATCGTGTGCTTCAGCCGGTCGTCAACCACTAGCTTATTAATTAGGTAGTCCCTGTATTCTACCCAGTCACGGAACATAAAGGGAAGTTTTTTAGGGAAGAAGTTCATTACCCCCATTTTCCCCGCCGTATCTATACCCTGCATCCGAGCCGTCATTTTATTGTAAAGTCCTCGGTCTACCTCTTGGAGATAAAATAAGGATTTGACGGCTGTTTCGTGGTGCAGGTTACTAACCCTCATATCCCCTACGCTTAGACCGTATTTATATTGTAAGTCATAGATTCGGTTATACTTCCACTGATTCTCGTTTATCGCTTTCCAAACGTCGGTGTAGCTCCAGTCATAAATCGGGTAGAAAGTATAGTGCCCGAATTTCTTTGAAAGGACTTTGCCCCACGTAATATCCTTATAAGTTAGCGCTCCGGTCATACCCATTAACCGGCTTGGGCTTTCTTCCGCCCTTACGCCAGCCAAGAAACACACTTTCTCGTTCGGAAACTCGGTCTCGGAGATCGCCGTAAACGCTCCTTTCCAAGCGTCTACCCCGTAGATATTTTCCTTTTTGGCTATCGGGTCTTTCTTGCGTAGCCAGTCCTCGCCTTCTCCCCAGCAGTTATGGTATATCTGCCCGAAAGTCGCCGAGTTCTCTATTTTAATCGGTATCTGATACCACATAGGAATTACGTCTTTCCGGTACATCAGGAATTTTATCTGCTCAATCGTATAGCTCCACTCCGCCTCTTGGTCTATAAAGAAAACTCTTAACGGTAGCCGGTTCTTTTCCTTCGCTACCTTTAGGGCTAGGTTAAAGATAACCGTACTGTCCTTACCGCCGGAAACCGAAGCTATTATGGTCGGGAACTCGTCAAATAATTTCCTTATCCTTTCTAGCCCCGCTTTCCAGACTGTCTGGTTTAAGTATATTTTCATTTGGGTATTCGGTTCCCCGCTTAATTAAATTGGTTTCTACTTTGTTTAGGTCAAATAGGCCTTCAAACATTCCGATAATCTGGTCTTTATTCAGGCTATCTCCGCAAGTGTAGATGTCAGCCGAAACGAAACCCCTAGCCGGAAAGGTATGTACCGCAATATGGCTCTCGGCGATTATGGCGAATGCCGACCACCCGCCAGGGTCTTTTAATTGGTTATCTTCGGCCTTAACTATACCGAACTTCAAAAGCCTCATATTCTCAATCTCTATAATCCGGTGAATTAGCCATTTGATATTATCGTCCTGGTTAAGTAAGCCATAATTCCCGCCGTACCCGTCAATAGTTAGATGTATTCCGAAGTTCATTGCCGATATAGTTAAAAGATTGACCTATCTGGTGCTTTAGTACGCTTTTGCCCTTCGTGTCCCCTATATGGTTGAACAGGGTAGGAGTCGTTACGGCGAATTTCTTCCGGCTATCTACCAAATACTCTTGGATTATATTATCGTAGTGGATTGCTAGCTTCGGGTTAATGATTGATTTGCCCCGATCTTCCCACCAGTCATTCATTTTTTTGATAAATCCCTGCTG
>Ga0172371_10007734_pt1 | contig 15203 bp, 13 predicted proteins | sample Lak12m_FD_114543 | JGI IMG/M metagenome (GOLD analysis project Ga0172371, IMG submission 114543) | Freshwater microbial communities from Kabuno Bay, South-Kivu, Congo - kab_022012_12m | ecosystem: Environmental > Aquatic > Freshwater > Lake | place: Democratic Republic of the Congo: South-Kivu... | reverse complement strand
GTAAAATTAAAACTTAAATATTAATATTGCAGTCCTAAAATTTCAGGGGCCCATAGCTCAGCTGGTTAGAGCACCTGACTCATAATCAGGGGGTCGTAGGATCGTGCCCTACTGGGCCCACAAGTGAAAATCAAACACTTAAAAATGAAAAAGACCCCAAGTTAGGGGTCTTTTTTTGTTACTGCTACAAGTTACTGCTACAAAATTAAAAGATACTAAAACCTTGAATGCTTAATTCTGATGCAATTTCTTTATGATTAATGTAATGATCCTGTACTAATTGGTTGCTACTTTGTCCTGAAATTAAATAGGCATTTCCTTTGGTGGCAATTTCCAATGCTGTAATATGAGTTCGTCTTAAACTATATAATGACAACTTCTTTTTTATACCTGTCAACCTCCAAAAATGAGTAAACATCCGGCTAATCCTTTTATGTAAATTCTTTCTTCGGGTACAGTCAGGAGCAATTAAATACCTCTCTGTATTTTTATATTTTTCGTATCCTAAATCCAATAATACCTGTTTTAACTCATCACCAACTGGAACCACAAATCGTTTTTTATTTTCATCTTCAGTAATGTTACTTAATTTATTGGCTTTATAATCAATCCCAACAATGATCATACTTCCATCTTCTTTTTCAACGATATTCGAAAACTTCATGTTTGTTAACTCCTCTCCACGTCTTCCCGAAAATACAGCAATTTTTAAAGACGGTTTCGACCAATTAAAATAGTGATTTCTTTCTTTATCAGATGAATATTTTTGAATACCATTTGCCGGTGTTATAACTGATAATAATGTTTCAAACTCGGACTTATTAGTAGTTACAGGATTACTCTTACACTTACGCAACTTTACTTTATTAAAAGGATTGCGAATATTCACTCCTTTATTATCAATCATAAAATTATAAAAAAATTTTAGCGCCTTTATGTTATGATTAAATGTTGAAGGTCGGTAGTTGAATGATTGTAAAAACGTATAATATTTTCCGACAATTTCATCAGTAATGTCATGAATTGTTAACCTCTTTACCATATATTTTGTATCATTAAGAAATTCCAAAAATCTATTTAAATACCGGTTTTGCTCCTTAATATGCTTTTGTGTTCTTATTCTTTGGAGATGTTCGGGAATACCTTTATTGTATAAATAGTCGGTGTACATATTTATTGCATCAATTAAATTTGTAGGGACTTCTTCTTTTTTGTGAATAATTTGAATCCGATGTTTTTTCAAATCACTTTTAAAATCCAAAGTTTCCTTTACAGCAATATCATATAACTTTGTTTTTAATATTTTCGATTTTACTTCACTTGTGTATGGATCACGTATTGCGACACGATATGCTTGAAGATGATGGTGTGGACAGCTCAAAATATTATCTTCGTGAATATTTTTGTTACATTTCGGACAAAAGACATTAAGTCCTTCTATTTTTTTTCTTTTTTTACGACTTTCCAAATCAATCAGAGAATTAAATTTCTTCCCCCTTTTTGTTTTAATTTTACTTTCCATAATCAATAGAATTTAATTGTAATTTATTAGAATTCTTACTCCCATTAAACCAGTCAAGCCTCTTAATAGACTCGTTACTTTTTGGCTCATAATGTGAAGTTCTACTTGTTATTGAATTAATATTTACACAGACTTGTTGAATGTTCGCATCATCAGGATTGGTTAGTTGGTTCATTTTGAATTGGAAGACATTCAACATATCATTATTATTGTAATGCTCGTACAACTCATGCCACTCCATCGGATGTTTCTTCTGTAATTCGATAGTAAAAGGCAAATTATATGCCCACTCAAAATCCAATTCATTAACAAAAAAACCTTTGGAATCATGAAAAACATCGACGCCGTTCTTTTTACACCAATTTTTTATTGACCGTTCATCTGTCAATCTTAACACTTCGCTTTCTGCGATTGCTTTTAAATCTAATCGTTTCATATTTTATAATTTTTAAGAAATATTTTTGTGACTTCGTGCCACAGTAAAAATTATAATCGATGAAATTACCAAAGACAAGTAACTGAGCTCAAAAACGAAAAAAATATTTAACCATTTTTTATAAGTCATTGAATTTCAGAATAAAAAATTATGTGCTATTTTGCGCAATTTCCTAGCATTTATTAAGGGGTGCTATTTTTTGCTCATAGATGCTGTTATCCATGGATTAGATATATTTTGTTTCCGGATATCTAACATAAACCGAAACCATTTGCCAATTAAATTAACGGAATTTATAATGGTATTGTCAGAAATAGACTTGTTTTTAAGATACTTTATAAATTGCTCCTTCAAGTCAGATCTTTGTATAACATTACTAATTGTATCTTTTTTATCTAATCCGTTGATGAATTCTTCAAACCAATTTATAATCCGCATCTGGTCGTTGATATACTTCTTTATGGTTTTTCTTTTCTTTTTCAGCAACACCAACATCATTTAAATAATCCCGGTATGCGTTAACTTCATCAGAAAGGTTAAAATTATTTCTGGGTGTTAGCACTGATTCAGAATGTACTAGTTTTCGGAATGCTTCTACTTCCCTTATCAATTCTTCGTGGTTTAGTTCCTTCTTCAGATTCTTGGAACGAAGCTTCCCCTGTTTCGACCTAATAAGAATCCTGTAAAACCAATTATGTTCACATTCTTGTCCTTGCTTTAGCCACTTGCGACAGGTTGTACAATAACGATATAATCCCTTAATTGGCTCGGATTGCTGATTTTTGCTATTTTTCATAACATTGAGTTTTAAAATTGGGGAGCAAGCATAGAGAACTTTTTTTAAACTGCCAAAATTAATGAGGATTGAAACCAAATTTTATTACAGTATTGATTTCAACGTGTCAGTAAGTGCCGTTTTAGAACATTCAAAATATTCTTCTTCTATTTCAACGCCAATATACTTACGACCCAATTGTAACGCAATAATCCCAGTATTTCCTGAACCTGAGAATGGGTCAAGTACGACATCACCTACTTTCGAACCTTCGTTGATACTTAAAAAAGGGATGGCGAGAGGAAATTGAGCAATGTGTTCTGTGTCCTCAATTCCAAACTTCTTAAATGTATTCCCATCAGCAACTTTACCAACTGCTACAAATCCATCATACCAAAAATCGGGTATCTTCCTTAGTCCCGGATTTACAAATCTTCTTCTCGAATAATCAACGGTATTATCCTTTTTGTAATCTTTTGGACGTAGTTGAACTTTAATTTTACCATCAGATGAAGGAACTAACACATGGTAAAATGGAGCAGATAAATCTTTAACCAAGTGGTAAATAAACTCATAACTCATGTTATTTGCCGTTTTAGAGTTCGTTGTTTTGTAATTCGATTTATGGTAAATAATGATATTCTTTAAAATAAAACCACAATCAATGGCAATAGTTTTAAGTTGATTCGGAAAATCGAAAAGTTCACCGTTGAAATGTTTATCGCCAACATTTAGGAAAAAGTTTGTAGTAGGTTTCGATACCCGATATAACTCCTTAAATATTTTGGTGTATTGTTCCCTTATTTCTTCCTTATCCTTTAGTAATCCAACATTATTCGGGTCTTTCCCGTAATTCCGCATATCAGCGTATGGTGGACTAGTACAAATTAAATCAACGGATTCATTTTCAATAAAACTAAGATTTTTGGAATCATCCCGATATAATCTTAATTTATCTTCAATGATATATGATTCAACTTTATCTATATTATCAGTTTTTATGTTTAATTTTATGATATCTTTATTACTATCAGATTTTTTGAGCAAAGGGGTTTCATTATCTTTCCTTATATGAGCTTTTACATAATCAACAAATTCATTTTGTGTCCAATTATCAACATCCAACGCTTGAAGGGCTTTTTGTACTTCTAAATCTTTTAAATTTACCTTGTTCACATAATCAACAAAAGAAGCGTTCAAACCAACTTTTTTACTTACAATGATACGTGTACGACCTTTTTCTCCTTCAACTTTGTCATATTCATTCATTAACTTATTATAATCATCGTGGTTCATTGCCCTTATATCAGACAGAGAACTTGTGGAATTTTCAATAAAAAATTGATATTGTGAGTTGGGTTTACCTACTCGCCCTTTGTATTTTTCAAAAAGATATTGTATTTCCTTCGCTCTCATCATCCATGTTTTTTCACGATGACAGTTGCATTCAATAATTATATCCTTTTCAGCTTTTAGATATTCATCCATGATTTCAGGTTGGGGTTGAAGCTGGAAAACTTTAACTTTATCGTTTTCATTATTTTTAGATTGCTTCCATGCTAGGATGCGCCGATAACCTGTAATAATTTCAAAATTGTGGTTAATGTAAGGTGTATCAATTATACCCCTATCAGCAATTGATTTTACAAACACATCTTTTAATAATTCCAAATCACCATAAAACTCTCTATGGTGTGGATGTTGCTTAAGTTTCCCAATTTCAACTGTTATGTAAACCTGTGTTATTTCAACGCTATTAACCATATTTTATCTTCTTGATATTAAAAAAATATTCGAATAGGTTAACGATTAACCCATTGTTCAAAATTAGTAAAATGGAATTAAAATAGCAAGTATTAATTTGGTTTCTGTTTATATATCATTCCATCCAATTCTGAACCATTTTGTCCCGGATATTTTGCGGAATATCCTTTAAAAAAGAATGGAATTCCCATATCCTGACAATTATCCCGAAGTTCTCGAAACCAATTAACATCAGCAATTCTAAATCCATCACCGGTTTCACCCTGAGCAATAACCCAATGAATGTCGGTTAAATCAATTCCGGATAAACTACCTAATAATGGTTCACATGATAGGAATCGTATCCGAGCACGGACTTGACGTAATAAATCAATTCGGTGTTTATATCTAATATGTTCTACTGTCACACCCATATGTATATTGTCAGTCCATGTCAATAATGGAGCATATTTAACCAAATTTTCGGCTCGTTTAGTTAGTAGCTGGTAGGTATGTTGCGGTGTATCATTCATAACGTTAAACAAATTCCGGATAAATTCAAACGGAACAGCATCGTGAAATAAATCCCCCATAGAACACACAAATACTAACCGGTTATTCTTCCACCTGTATGGTTCTTTAAGCATTTCAGGGTGTAAGGTAACAGCAAACCCATTGGGATACTTCTTTTTCCATTGTTCCTGACGTAAATTAACTAATTTCCTAGCATAACACCGTGTACATCCATCAGAAAATATAGTCATATCGTTTTCTTGATGTTTACACCCATTCATCGGATTCCAACTAAATTCCGTCCATTCAATCTTTGTCTTTCCCATAATTTTATAAGATTTAAATTAATACTATGGGAAATATAAGCCCATAAAAATCGAAAATCAACTATCGGTAATAAATAATTGTTGGATATTTTGATAATAAATTCGTTTTGGAATTTAAATAATTGATTTTCAGATTAAGTTCAATTAGTAAATGCAACAAATTATAATTTTTTTTGCTTTCTATTTATTTATTTATCAACTACATAAAATTTATATATTTTAGCGAATTATTTTTTCATAACGGAACAGATTGTATGTTAAATTTATCAAACCAATAATGCCAGTTACGATAACAATGCCTTCTGACCTTATATATAAGCAAGCGACACAAGTTAATCCATATTATTAAATCTAAATTTTTGAAGACTTTCCCTGGAAATTATTTTTTCTGAAAATGATTTCTTATTACAGCTTTGGTTGGGTTTTAATAGGGGCTATCCCAATCCTATTCCATTTTTTAGGAATTTTAACTTTGAAAAATTTTTATTATAAATATTTTGATTAAAATACACACTTTTTTTTACAGTACCCTTTTTGAGTACTTTAAGCCAAGTATTACACCTCTCCGGGTGTGGAGTAAGTGAGGATTAGGGTAAACATTAATTGTATTTTAATTTAATAAAGAATTTACAGATGTGGAATTTGATAATTTCACTGTGAAAATATCATAACTGCCTGCATTAGTGAGCGTGGTGGAGCCAAAGGTGATGGAGGATGACTGAAAAGTGCCCGTTAAATACACATTGCCGCTGCTGTCTGTTGCAATACCTCTGCCCTCATCATAACTGTTTCCGCCTGCGTTTTTAACCCAGAGGTAGTTTGGAAATTGTGTATTTGCAGTTTTATTTGGTGCAATTATTTCACTTTTATTGACAGAATCTTGAATTGGATTATTTGTGTTAAAAAGAGTTGAAAAATCAACGAATTTATATATAATCGCACCAATTATAATCAGAACTAAGAAAATTATAATTATATATATAATATGACTTCTTTTTTTTATTGAAACTTTAGACACATTACTTTCTTAAATTTTGTCAATAAAGAAACTATTAAAAGTAGGTATGTCTTTCATTGGCAACCACTCATCTAACCCATCATACCAAATTAAGGTTTCTGGGTTTAATTTTTCTTTTTTAAGTTCTTCAAAAGAATATGGTCCTTTTCGAGAATTGGCTTTTAAATAAAAATATTGTTTGTCCATTAATCTTTTTTATTTTGGTTCTGCATAATCAGGTAAACTAAAGAATCCAACAATTAAAAAAATACTTGCCAATAAATTCAAAATAAATATCAGAATCAACATACCTAAAAGTAGAGTAAAATCACGTATAGATCCGTTTAATAATAAAGTTTGAATATTTGAAAAAATGTAAATCAAATACAATCCAAATAAAATTAAGGTAAATAGTAAGAAATAAAAAAGAGTTGAAGAAACATTTAATGAATTTACTCCACTAGCATTAGCTAATTTATTTAAGCCTCCGGCAAACAAACCAGATCCGAGTATAATCAATAATCCTGACACAACAAAGCCCCAAATAATACCTCCCATTATATTATCACCTCCCATTAAAAAACCACCATTAAATAATTTAATTATTGAATCTATTACAAACATTAATAATAAAATCATTGATACAACATTCGCAAACATAGATAAAAACGGTAATGTAAAAATTAATCCGTCTTTATACACTCTTGACAATTTGTAGAACGAAATTAACATCATGATATAACCAACGACACTGAAAAACAATCCAAAAGTTGTAGGGTAGATATTGAGAATTGTAAGTATTGCACCTATTCCGCCTATTACTTTTATATCGGTTATTTTCACTTTTTGTGAAATATTGGGACTTCCTTTTGAGACATTATTTACTTCATTATTCTTGCTTATTTTTTCATTAGTTACCAATTGAGCGTTATTTGTCTGTGTAGAATTTACATTACTTAAAAGATTAACTGGTGGTTTAGGTGGTAGTGATCCTAAAAGTATGGTTATGTTTTTTATTTCTGTAGCTTTAGTCCAATCTCCTAGTCCTTCGTGCCAAACAAGTGTTTCTCTGTGAATTGGATACATTATCAATTCTTCAAGGTAATAAGGTCCTTGTTTATTGTTGTTGTCATCTATGAAATAATATTTTATCATATTCTTAATTATTAATTTTTTTAAATTCGTAAATTATCCCGAATGACAAGATCCCATTTCTTTCCTTTTGGTTTAAAATCAAATTATCATCATCTAATTTTTCTATTATCCCATAAAATTTATATTTTTCTTGCTCTGATGTGTACTCGTCAACAAACAATGAATCGTTTGAAATAAGATAATCAAATTCATAGCCATTTTCATCTTTTATTAATTTTCCATTCGACTTAAAAGAGTATTTAATATTTTTCATTAAGTTTGAGTTGTTGAATATAGATTCCAATGCTCTCATCTCGTCAGTTTCTTCAACACCAAAATCGTAATTAATTTTTTCACATTGCCAAGTACCAATAATTTTTTTGCTATACGATGTAGTTTTAACTAAGCTGTTAAATCCATAATAAATTAATCCACATAAACTTAATGCCAGAATGATTGAAATTAAATAAACTGAAATTTTTCTTTTTCCCTTTTTAATAGTAGGTACTGGTTCAAGATTATTTTCTTTTTTATATTCAGATACAGGCTTGGGTGGTAATTTCCCTGTAATGTTAATGATATTTTCCAATTGATTCAATTTAACCCAATCAGTTAAGCCTTCTTTCCAAACCAATGTATCTCCATATATTTGTTGTTTTAACAATTCTTCTAATTCAATTGGTCCGACTCTTTGGTCATGTTCATTGATGTAATAGAATTTCATTATATAAGATTTTTTTATTTTACAAGGCTAAAGTTAACTGTTCCATATACAACCCACCATTGTCCTTGCTGAATGACATATATTGATGCACCATAATATTTCACTTCTGGCTGTAATATTGCGTCATTATGACCCTTTGATTGAATCCATCCTTTGACGTTACCAGTAGGGCGTTCTACTCCATACATCAATCCTGAAACAATTTCAACATTTGATGGTTTATAACCAAAATAGATTAAATGTATAATTTCACTACAAGAACTGGGTATATGATATTCTACAGGGCCTTCTTTGCTATGCTCGTAAAAAATATTGTTATTGTTTATATGTTTACTCATCATGTATGCACCCCACCTGCAAGCATAGTTAACAATTCTTTCGCTTTCTTCACATTTTGCAACGCCATTCTTTTCACGATATGCATTTATTTCTTTATACAAAAGTTTTACTGCATCTACATCTTGATACTGACCCAGAGTTTCACCGGACCATGTAAATGCTATATTATAAAATGCTTCTGGTATATTATCATTAGAGTTTTGACTGAAGACACCTACAACATAAGTAAATAAAAATATTATTAATAATACTATTTTCATTGGGATTTCGATTATAACTAAAAAACAAATATTGGTAGTAATTATTATCACTCTATTTACTTTTTACAAACTGGGACTTTTTCACATTGCCACTTGTATACTATCTATGTATTTTTCTATTTTGCCTGTCGGCCCATCAATACCATAAGACTCGGATTCTCTGATAATGTTGTTGCCTTCTTCATTAACACCTTCACAATTTGCCATTTTACCATAACTATAACTAAAGGACAACTTCTTCTCATCAGGATAAACGATTACTTGATAACCGATACATCCTACTTTTATTTCTTCTTCAAACGAGGGTAATATTAATTCCATATTACCGTTTACAATTTTAAAACTATCAGAAATCCAAATATCCGGGTAGAAATTATGCACCCTTTTTAACCATTCTATTGTTTCATTATCCAATGTATTATTATTTATATTACTTTGATTCGAATTCGTTTTTTGTTCTGATTGTTTAAGCATTTCCTGTAATAAAATTAACCCTGAATTATTATTCTGTTCCGGTTGACTTACTTGGGTATTACAAGGACATTTAGAATAAAAGACAGCTTTTACTTCTTCTGGGTAATATTCTGGAGTAATAGGAAGAACTAACCAATTTTGAACCTCTTCATCATATACCCATACATTACATTCTTGGACTTCCTTTTTAAAAGTTGTCTTTTCAGGAGACTCGTTTATATTTAATATTTTTACTTCTGGTAAATTCAGTTTTTTAAACGCGATAACTAAAAAGCTTGACATATATGATTTTTTATCGACTTCAATATTACCTAATGATTTATCTGTGACAATAATAAATTTATGGTTATCTGCAACAATCACATCTGAATTACTAATTATTTCAATAGTTTCTTTATCTATACTTATTGACCCCCCCAACACTTTAAAGGCACTAAACGAAAATGGAAGATATTTTTCAAAATCTACTGAAGTATAGTTTTTGCTATAAATAAAACTTAATAATCCATTTGCGTCATTATTTGAAACATATTCGGATAAAGCAATGAGTTGTTTTTTTATCAACATTAAATTGCTTGATTGCTCTATACCTCCCGAGGAAATAATATTAGGGTTTTTGTATACAATAACACTTCCAACAACCAATATTGAAAAAACAATACCCAGAATTATAAAAATTGTTTTTTTTGATTGTGTGTGCTCTTTGTTTGACTTAATATAATCATAAATTTCAGGTATTTGCCTTAATTCTTTCCAATCCATTAAGTCCTCATACCATATTAGCGTACAAGCAATTATAGGTTCGTTTACTAATTCATCAATCTTATATGGTCCTTTCTTGCTGTTATCGATGTAATAATAATTGATTTGTTTATTTATCATTTTAACAGCTTATTAATTATTAATAAATTTCTCAACTTCAGATTTAAATTTCTTACAGTAATCAGTTTCAATAATATTATCTTTTATAAATCTTTCAGCATTAGTACTTTTATCATACAGGAATACATTATTGGAACCATCGGCATCTTTAATATATGAAAAATTTGCACAATTTTTAATATTAAATGTTATTTTAAAAGAATCAGAATAATCTTCTTTAATGTAATAAGATCCATCACCAGAATTTTCGATATCTATAACATTAGTGCTAAATGAAAGAGTTACCTTACCATCTATAATGCTATATTTCCCTTTTTCTAAAACGCAAAAAGTATAAGAACTATATCTAATAAAAGTATTATCGTCAATAAAAACGAGTATAAATTCTCCTTCTATTAGAGGGACAATTTCACAATTTAACTCATTAATGTCTTCTATGTTTTTATATACCCTATTGCTTAAATTTAAGATGGGTTCTTTTTTTTCAGCACTTGTATTATTTATACTATTTTTAGTATACAAATTCACATTAGAGTTATTATCTGTAACGTTAGTAATATTCTTTTCCTTTTTTATTAAACCCCAATAATATAAAAATTTTGGTTTAATCCAAAATAAAAGTACCACACTTAAAATAAATATAATAACAAATACTATCACTAATTCATATGTTTTCTTCCTTTTGGATAAATTTCCATCCTCATTTTCATTACTTTTAATATTATCTTTATTTTTGTCAAATTTAGCAAAATTTGTTTCTTTTATTAATTGTTCTAATGAAATTCTATCATTTATTGAAAAAAAACCAATGGTTAAAAATATAGTAGCAATAAAACTCAAAATGCCAATAATAACAGAAAGTATAATAACATATATTAAATTACTGTAATCAAATATAGCTAAAGGAAAGCTTTCAAACCTACCAATCCATGTAGCAAAGGCAATATATAAAAAAAATAAAAATATAACAATAAAGATGTATAAGTTGGCTGCCACATTAAAGCTACTATTTTTTGTTGCAGAATAGGCCGTTTTTAACGAGCTTATAAAAAACGTAACACTAATTGCGATTAAAAAAAATGCTAAAAATAAAAACCCCTGTATATTTGAAGTGACTACCAAGAGATTATTTGAGACTAAATTATTTCCAGAAAACATTTCAGTAATCGCACTAATAACAAAATAAAATATTGCAATTATTGCAACTATATTAAAAATAAACGATGTTATTAAGAAGTTAAATATTCTAGGTTTACTATAAACTTTTGAAAGTTTGTAAAATGCAATTAACTGTAGTATGTATCCTATTACACTAAAACCAGTTGATACTGAACTCGGGTATAAATTTATAAATGTTAATATTGTACCTATTCCACCAATTACTTTGGCATCAGTTAAAGATTTAATTTTACCATTATTAACAGTTTTTGCATATGTGTTTACTTCAGAATTTTCCTTATTTGATTTGGTGCCTATCTCATTTTTAATTGTTTTTTCTGAAAATAATGAAGGATGATAAGGTGGTAATTTTCCTAGCAGAATTGTAATATCAGAAATCTCTGAGGCTTTTTTCCAATCTGTTAAGTCTTCATACCAAATCAAGGTATCGCAATATATCGGTTTTTTTATAAGATCTTCAAGCAAAAACGGACCTTGCTTTTTATTTGTTTGATCCTTATAGTAATACTTTCTCATCTGTACTTTTTATTAAAATATTACAAATTGTTAAACAAAATATGCTCAATTCAAGTCACTAATGCAACTTTTTCATTAGGTAAATGTAGTAAAAAAATTCAATTGGTGTTAAAAATTTAATTTTTCTCTGGGTCTGTAGTTTAATCTATCTTGAACCCTTTGTACATCTTCATTAGAGATATTTTCAAATGAAGAACCTTTAGGAAAGTATTGACGGATTAATCCATTCATATTTTCATTAGCTCCTCTTTCCCACGAATGATATGGTTTAGCAAAGAAGAAATCTACCGTCAAATCTTTACTGATAGTTTTGTGTTCTGCAAATTCTTTTCCATTATCTGAGGTAATCGTGTTGAGTAAGTTTTTATAAGGGCTTAACACTTCAATCGTTTTTTGAGCAAGTTCATCTGCATTTTTTCCATCTAGTTTTGCAACCCAAGTCTTGTTACTTGCCCTATCATTAATGGTTAATAATGCGCCTTTATGGTTCTGCCCTATAACTGTATCTATTTCCAAATCACCAAGCCGTTGCTTTTCATTTACAATGGCAGGTCTTTGGTCAATATCAACCCTGTCTTTTATAATTCCCCGAGTATCTTTAGAACTACCTCTTTTTCGATATTTTCTCCCTTTTCGCCTGAGATGTTTGTAAAGTAATCCCCCTTCTTTTTTATCTTTCCAAACATATTGATATATACGTTCCGTACTCACACAAGGATTCCCTTCTATTTTTGCTCTGCCTACAATTTGTTCCGGACTGTAATCTTTGTTTAGCAACTCATCAACCAGTTGCTTTACGGTTTCCGTAAATCGAATGTGTTTCGGTTTATTCGCTTGCCTTTGCTGATATTTTCGCTGAGCCAAATCGCCATCATACTTTTTACTTCGCAAATCGCAATTACGCTTTAACTCACGCAATACAACAGACTTGTTTTTACCTATTGTAAGGGCAATGTCTGTTTGTGAATAACTCTGATTTTTCATTACACAAATTGTGTATCTTTGTTCTACGGTTAAATGTTTCATCTTACAACTTTTTTTGACGAGGAGGGAGTAAAATTAAACTTTATCCATCAGGGCAAAGTGAGGAAGATTTTTTCTTCTTCCTTTGTCTTGAAAAATATGATTTAATATTTTTCTCCTCTAAAAAGTTGCATTAATTAGTTGAATTTAGGAAAGATAAGTCTGGATATAATTATTTATCAAGCTGGGAATATGGGGGCTTTCAGAAAACTTCTATTTATAAAAAACACAAGAAAAAAATGATTGATAAGGAGGTTCGAATATAATTAGAATCAAAAGAATCGAAATAACCATAATACAATTGATACAACAAACGATATCCATACTAAACGAACACAGATAAACCAATTGACAATAAACTCTTTAAAGCATATCAAATTAGTTCTTTAAGGGTATATAAAAATTTTGTTCAATTACTTTTTGTTCATTTCATTTATAAATCCTATTTTTAACAACCAATTAAAAATGTTTTTTTATACTTGAAAACTGAAGCACAGACACGGAAAGAAATCATCGACAAACGTCTAAAAGATGCCGGTTGGGACATTAATAATCCATCTCAGGTATCAAAGGAACTTGATATTTGGGTTGGGCTTCCTGAAGGTGTTTCTGAACCAACAACGGAATATCAGGGACACATGTTTGCGGATTATGCTCTGCTTGGTAAAGATGGTTATCCATTGGCTGTGGTTGAAGCAAAACGAACAACAAAGGATGCCCGAATGGGTCAGGAACAGGCTCGGCAGTACGCTGAAAAAATCCATAAAAACAATCAAGGCAAAGAACTTCCATTCGTGTTTTACACCAATGGTTACGACATCTACTTTTGGGATTCAGAACGATATCCACCACGCAAGGTATATGGTTTTCCTACTCGGGATGATTTGGAACGTATCAGACACTTACGGAATTATTGTAAGCCATTATCTGAAGAACTGATTAACAAAGATATTTCAGGTCGTCCTTATCAAATTAAAGCCATTCGCTCCGTTTTGGAAGCGGTGGAATTAAAACGAAGAAAGTTTTTATTGGTGATGGCTACAGGCTGCGGAAAGACAAGAACTTGTATTTCTTTAATTGATGTATTGATGAGGGCAGGATGGGCGCAAAGGGTATTGTTTCTTGTTGACAGGATTGCCCTACGTGACCAAGCTTTAGACGATTTCAAAGAATTTCTTCCCAATGCACCAGTATGGCCGAAAGAAGGAGAATACGAAATTCAGACTGATAGACGGTTCTATGTATCTACCTATCCTACGATGTTGAATATTATTGAAAGCCCTGATTGTAAGTTAACACCGCATTTTTTCGATTTTATTGTTACGGATGAATCACACCGTTCCATATACAACACATACAAAAATATACTTGATTATTTCGATGCTCTTCAGTTGGGGTTGACTGCCACACCAAAGGATGTAATTGACTTTAATACTTTCAAATTATTCCAATGCGATGATGGATTACCAACCTTTGCTTACACTTACGAAGAAGCTATTAACGATAATCCCCCGTACCTGTGTGATTTCGAAGTGATGAAAATCCGCACAAAATTTCAGAAAGAAGGGATTAACCGGAAATCCATTTTGTTGGACGACCAGTTACAATTGCTCCGGGAAGGTAAAAGTGTGGATGAAATTAATTATGAGGGTACTGAGTTTGAAAAGCGAGTAACCAACAAGGGAACAAACGCTCTGATAGTTAGGGAATTCATGGAAGAATGTATTAAGGATTCCAATGGAGTATTACCGGGAAAGTCTATCTTCTTCGCTATGACAAAGGCTCACGCAAGAAGATTACAAGAAATATTCGACATTCTTTACCCTGAATTTAAAGGAAGGCTGGCGACTGTAATTGTATCGGAAGACCCACGGGTACATGGTAAAGGTGGATTGTTAGACCAGTTTAAAAATAATGATTTCCCTCGTATTGCCATTAGTGTAGATATGCTGGATACCGGGATAGATATCAGGGAACTAGTGAACCTTGTATTTGCTAAACCAATTTTTTCTTTTACAAAGTTTTGGCAAATGATAGGCAGAGGCACACGTTTATTGGAGCCAAAGAAGATGAAACCATGGTGTGAGAAGAAAGATAAATTCCTAATTATAGATTGCTGGGAGAATTTCGAATATTTCAAAATGTCACCAAAGGGAAAGGAACTGAAAAATTCCAAACCATTACCTGTGCGATTGTTTGAATCCCGGATAGAAAAACTGAAAGTCTGTATTGAAAAAGATAATCAGGAGTTGAAACAGAAAACAATAATCCAACTGCGGAAAGATTTAACACAGTTACCAAAAAATTCTGTGCCTGTACTTGACAAACAAAGGGAATTAGCTCTTGTTGCCGATGATAAT